>Ga0209725_1001010_pt1 | contig 16451 bp, 16 predicted proteins | sample I18A1metaG_FD_184145 | JGI IMG/M metagenome (GOLD analysis project Ga0209725, IMG submission 184145) | Lake sediment bacterial and archeal communities from Gulf of Boni, Indonesia to study Microbial Dark Matter (Phase II) - ​I18A1 metaG... | ecosystem: Environmental > Aquatic > Freshwater > Lake... | reverse complement strand
TTCGTGGCCACGTCCATACGAATTGCCCTACGAGCGTGTTGTGAGTATCAACATACCTGTGGCAGCTAGTCGACAAGCGCGCTCCAATCTAACGTCGTCAACGTGTTTGACTTCGTAGCGGAATTCTCACTTGAGAAGAGGTCTTTCTCAGTTGTGGTTCTGGATGAGAGAACCTCATGGTGATTACTTAATCGCTGGCCAGTGGCAAACCAGCCGCATTATGCAACCTCAGTATGGATGAGACAAAACTGCACTTATCATTTCTCACACGAAGCATTTGCTTATATTGACCACAAATCCTTTCTTGGAATCACCAAATCACACCATGCATGTTACGCATGACCTCTGCGAAAGACTGCAACAGTTGATGAATTCAGATGAATCGCGTAATCGAACACCCGATCCTTGGGCCTTTGAAGGAGAGCCTATAGCCGCCGCTCTTGTTGCGGCCGGAGTTCGCATTCATCGCTTCACAGAAAAAAGAAACGAGCCTCGGGGGCTCTTCTGTGCAATCGGCCGCTGTACGGATTGCGTGATGACTGTCGACGGAGTTCCCAATATCAGGACTTGCATCACTCCTGTCAGGAAGGGAATGAACATACAGACTCAGCATGGGCTTGGCCATTGGAAGTGAAGCACTTGGAAGAGACCGATATCGCGATAGTGGGAGCTGGGCCTGCCGGGCTGACCGCCTCAATCGAGGCGGCGAAGGCCGGAGCCCGCACGACCTTGATAGACGAAAATTACAAGCCAGGGGGCCAGCTCTTCAAGCAGATCCACAAATTCTTCGGGGCAAAGGAACATTATGCTGGAATGCGCGGGTACGAAATTGGTGAAAGGTTGCTAAGAGAAACTAAAGAGAGGGGCGTGGACGTACGTCTGGGGACAGTCGTGTTTGGCATATACGGCCAAGAAGTCGGGCTGTTGGCTAGCGAGAGAGTCACAACACTGCGAGCCAAGCGAATCATATTGGCGACAGGGGCATACGAGAATTCATTGGCGTTTCCGGGCTGGACATTGCCGGGAGTTATGGGAGCAGGAGCGGTCCAGACAATGGTAAACGTACACAGAGTGCTTCCTGGAAAGAATGTGCTCATGATTGGATCGGGTAACGTAGGTCTGATAGTGTCCTATCAGTTGCTGCAGGCAGGAGCAGAAGTAATTGCGATAGTTGAGGCACTTCCGAAAATAGGAGGATACGGAGTACACGCCGCCAAGATCAGGCGGGCTCGGGTTCCAATCATGACTTCACACACGATTCTCGGAGCAGACGGAAAGAACCAAGTCGAGAACGCTGTCGTTTGTGAAATTGATGAGAAAGGGCAGGCCCTGAAGGGATCGCAGAAAGTCTTCGATGCTGATTTGATCTGTATTGCTGTCGGTCTAACACCACTGTCCGAGCTGGCGTGGATGACTGGATGCAGATTCATGTATATGACCGAGCTTGGGGGGTTAACCCCGATTCACAATCGCGAAATGAGAACCACCATGAACCACGTCTATGTCGCTGGAGATGTGGCTGGGATCGAGGAGGCCAGTACCGCGATCGAGGAAGGTAGGATGGCAGGAGTCTCAGCATCGCAATCTCTGGGGCTGATTCCCGACAGGGTTGCTGAATGTTTCAAGAGAGAGATAGCTAACCGGCTTCTACAGCTGAGAGGAGGGCCTTTCCTCAAGGAAAGAATGCAGGCCAAAGAGAGACTCATCAGAGCGTGGAATGACAAATGACAATAGACCTAGCTAGGTCCGGAGTAATATATCTGGAAGAACTGGAAAGACACCGAGTCTATCCCTGCGAAGACCGGCTGAAAATGGGGCCTGTCGCTATCATAGAATGCATTCAGGAGATTCCATGCGATCCGTGTGTTCACTCATGTCCTCAGAAGGCGATATCGCTCAGGAACCTGTCAGCGATTCCCGAGCTTGACCGGGAGAAATGCGTCGGGTGTGCGCTCTGCATTTCTTCTTGTCCAGGCTTGGCCATATTCGTGGTGGACATGACATATTCAGAGGATGAAGCACTTGTCTTTCTGCCGTATGAATTCCTGCCTCTTCCGAAGGTCGGAGAACAGGTTGAGGTGGTAGATCGGGAAGGCAACCCAAAGGCAAAGGGTAGGTTGGTCAAGGTCAGGAACGATGCCGGCACCAATCATACAGCAGTATTGGCAATCGCTGTCGCCAAAGATGTGGCGCTGGAAGTGAGGAGCATAAGGAGCCGGCGTAGATGAGTGAAGATATTGTGATATGTCGTTGTGAAGAGGTCACTCGAGCAGAAATACTTGCAGCTATTGAGGCCGGAGCTGACACAATCGCTGCGATTCGAAGAAAAACCAGAGCAGGAATGGGCCTCTGCCAAGGAAGAACCTGCCGAAGGTTGATAGCGCAGATAATATCGCAGACGAAGTGCAGAAAAATGGAGGAAATACTCCCTGCTACGTTTCGAACTCCAGTCAGGGCTGTGAAACTGGAGGCGTTTTGTGACACGGAGGGAGGAACTTGCTAGAGACGGAAGTCGCAGTTGTTGGAGGCGGGATCATAGGCACTTCGATAGCTTATTTCTTGGCAAAGGAAGGGAAAAAGGTGGTACTACTTGAGAGAGACCATTTGGCGTGCGAAGCATCGGGAGCATGCGACGGTTTGATAATGCTCCAAACCAAAAGCCCAGGAGTCCAACTTGACCTGGCGATCAAGAGTGTGAAGATGTTCGACGAATTGGCCGGGGAGCTGGACTACCCCATTGAGTATCAAAGGAGAGGCGGAATGATTGTCGTAGAAAGAGATGAGGAGTTGGAGACGATGCGAAGGTTTGTACATAGCCGAAGGCAGGCTGGACTTGATGTCGACATATTAGGAAATGAGGAGGCACGTAGGCTGGAGCCAGCATTATCCTCCCACATAGCTGGGGCGACCTATTGCTCCTCAGAGGGTCAGGTTAACCCGATCTACATGACATTCGCGTTTGCCATGGCTGCAAAGAAACTCGGTGCGAGAATCTGCACTGGCACAGAAGTTCTGTCCATTGGGATGGATGATGGTAGAATCAGATCCGTATCCACTAATCTATCTGATGTGAAGACAGATCTCGTCGTCAACGCCGCCGGGGCTTATGCCCCTCTAATAGGATTGATGGCTGGCATGACCATTCCGATAGAGCCGAGAAGAGGACAACTTGTCGTCACCGAGCGTTCTCCTCCATTGATAGGAAGGGGCCTCTTGGATGCGAGATATATCCTCAGCAAATCATCGTCGGATACACCGAGTGCTGGTGCGGATACGATTGACAGACTGTCAGGCGGCCTAGCCTTGGAACAGACAGCAACTGGGAACGTGATCATCGGTTCGACCAGAGAGTTTGTGGGGTACAACAAGGAAACAACGCCAGACGGAATCACCGCAATTGTCAAACATTCGACGAGAATTGTCCCCAGGTTGAAAACCCTCTGTGCTATCAGAGCTTTCGCGGGGCTAAGACCTTACACCCCAGACAAACTTCCAATAATAGATCTGTTGGACCGTCCCGAGGGTTTTCTGATAGCGGCCGGCCATGAGGGCGACGGGATTGCCCTGGCACCGATAACCGGGAAAATAGTTGCGGAATCCATACTTGCAGGCAAGGTAGATGCTTCACTGCAGGCATTACGCCTGCACAGATTCAAGGAAGATGATCAGTGAGCACTCGTGGTCAGAGCAGGCGCTCGATCGGAATTGTTGCACTATTGCGCAACTCTTATTAACTCTGAGCGGGCCAAATGATTGTCCAGAAAAAGAGGCAACAGTTTTGATCATTGCGGGAAGAGTAGTCCAGTTCGTGTTTCTGTTAGTTTTCTCCGTAGCCATAGTCATAGGGATATGGTTGGGAGGACGAAGGAAATTCGCACTGAGAAGACTTCCGGCACTCGAAGCCATAGACGAGGCTGTTGGCAGAGCAGCAGAAATGGGGAGACCAATTCACTACAACCCCGGCTGGTATACACTGGACTCCGTGGAAGCGCCACAGACAGTGGCGGCCCTGAATATACTGAACGAATTGGCCCACAAGGCCTTCAAAGCAAATGTGCCAATAATAACCACTTTGATAAGGCCAGACGTGATTCCACTGGTGGACGACATATATCGTAATGCCGCAACCTCCGAAGCGAAGCCTGAGATGTATAAACCAGAGAACATACGCTACCTCTCAGGAGAACAGTTCGCATACTTCGGTGGGGTAGCCAAGATCTTTGGCGTTGAGCACCCATCGGCAAGCATACTAATGGGTGGCTACATGGCATACTCACTCCTCATGGTGGAACTCGGAGTAAGACATGAATGCTTCCAAATCGCAGGAACAGCATCATGGCATCAGATACCGTTCTTCGCCGCACTGGCGGACTATACTTTGATATCTGAAGAGCTATTTGTGGCCGGAGCCTATCTGTCACAAGACCCACATTTGATCGGCAGCATATTTGGTCAAGACGTAACCCGGTACATCACTCTGGCATTAGGTTTGATGGGGATAGCACTCTCAGCTGTGGGATCGAAGCTCTTCTTTGACTTCCTGAAATTGTAGGTGATATTAAGATGTCTGCATTCATGAAACGCGATGTTCCCTTGCTCATAGTGACGGTTGTTGGGGTGACTGTGATGGCGGAGTATTTCTTCGCCATAAAGCAACTGGCCGATGGAGTGAAAACCCTTACTGAATGGGTGTCAATAATCTTCGGCTTCACTTTGGCTCTAGGCGCCATAAATATGGTGATCATCAACTCGCGCTATGTCATCCGAAGGGCAAAGGAGAGATGGTTTGACAGTTTGCTCATAGTCGTTGGGGTCGTCGCTGTGACTATTGCCGGTTTCATCCCTCCCTTCACTCGTCACTGGACGTTGAAGTGGCTTTACGACTATATCTATACGCCCCCTGCCGGCACGCTGTATGGCATGCTAACTTTCTACATGATATCCGCGGCCTATCGTGCTGTAAAGGCACGAAACCTAGAATCTGCGGCGTTCACACTGAGCGCCTTCTTCTTGGTAATGAAGAACGCTCCTATTGCGGTGTCCGCATGGAGAGGATTCACCGACATCGGTATCTGGATCAGCGACGTTCCTGCTGCCGCTGGATGGCGTGCGTTCTACATCGGAGCGGCAATAGGAACAGTAGCTTTGACTATGCGGACGTTCCTTTGGCGAGAAAGAGGAGCAATAACAGGCGGTGAATGACATGAGCAGTCAAGATTGGCTCACAAGAATATCAAAGCTGGATGCCAGAGTGGTCTTCACGCTGATTTTCATATTGATGATCATACCTCTAGTCAGTCCAATGGGGCTGCCGATTCCAATAAGCAAAGAGGTGCAGTCGGCATTCAACTTCGTAGAATCTCTGCCGAAAGGAAGCATCGTGTACTTCGGAAATGAGTACAATGCTCCTGCATGGATGGAGCTCGGACCATCCTACGTTGCGGTGCTCAAGCATCTCAAGACGAGAGGGTTGAGATTCGTGTTTCTGACTTCCTTCTATGGTGAGGCTCTGACAGCCACTGACGGGATGATAAAGGTGAGAGCGGGAGTTTCGACAAATCCGAAGCTCGGCGTTGAGGAACTTGGGCTCGTATATGGAAAGGATTTCGTTGATCTAGGATATCTTCCAGGAGGAGAGTCGGCCCTAGCCGCGTTCGCAGCCAACCCAAAGGTCGTGAAGACTGATAGATATGGGAATGCTTGGGACAGCATCCCGCTGTGTCAGGACATCAAGACGCCGAAAGACTTCGCACTCTGCGTGCAACTTGACCCAGGTGCACACCTGCCGGAATACCTCAGGCAATTCCAGGAAACATATGGCCTGCCTTTCATAACGATAACTTACGGAGTGACTAAATCTGCATACATCCCTTACATAATCTCTGGCCAGCTGAAAGGAATGATGGCTGCAATAGACTCAGCCGCACAATATGAGCAACTCATCAAGAAGCCGGCTGAGGCCTCAGCTGGCATGGATGCGGTCTCAACCTCACACATGTTGGCGGCGGCTCTGATGATAATTGGGAACGTGGCCTTCTTCGTTGAGAAGCAGAGAGGCAAAGGGAAGCATTAGGTGGTGAAAAAGATGAGCTTACCTGATACCATAGGAATGTGGATTGCGGTTTTCGGCACATTGGCATGCTGGAGCTTTCTCTACAAGGACAACCGTGTATTCCATGCCGTAGAGAGCTTGTTCATTGGCACGGCAGCAGCCTACCAGATGGTGTACGCACTAGACGCAGTACGCACTATAGCAATAGACCCACTGGTTCTGAAGGGGCAGATCGTGTATGTGATTCCACTTGTACTAGGCTTCCTGTACCTTGCGAGAGTACATCCCAAGTTTTCTTGGCCAAGTCGATACCCAATAGCACTGCTCATAGGAGTCGGCTTTGGCCTAGCCACAAGGACAGTCCTGCAAGTTAACCTCCTCAGGCAAATAGCTTCAGCAGTAACCATCATATCCAGTGATCCCATGGGGCTATTCTCTACACTCGTCACCGTTGCAGGAACATTAGGAGGAGTAGCATACTTCCTGTTCACCTATCAACCAAAAGGAGGACAGGAGCGGATCTTCAGAACCGTGACAAGGTTCGGACGGATAATACTGATGGTCGCATTCGGAGCAATGTACGGGAACACAATTCTAGGGCGCGCGTCGCTTCTGATAGGACGGCTGCAATTCATCCTCTGGGACTTTCTCCACCTCAGGTAGATCGGGGTTCCGATCTAACCCTCTTTTCTGTTCTTGGTGCTCTAAGACAGGTTGTTCCGTCAGTCGAAAAACATACGTGCGCTTTCGTCGCATGGCTGTATGACGTGCAATCTGAAAAGATGTTCGTGCGATTCCGGCGTGCCTTTCTCTTGTTGCTCGCACAGGAATCTTAGGGAGGGCTATGTTGTTTTGCAGATCTTCCTGCCTGAAGGTCGCGCGCTACCCTCTCAAAACCACTCTTAAATAGATCATCGCTCCAACCAGCAGGGTGGTGGAAATCGTGGGAAGTTCTCTCAAAGCAGTAAATGGTGGAACTCTGATTGATGGTACTGGAGCCAACCCTTTGAAGGATTCTGTGATAGTCATCGAAGATTCAAAGATCACTGATGTTGGCCCGTCGAACCGTGTCAGGATTCCTGGGGAAGCAGATGTGATTGACGCAGGAGGACAAATCGTAATGCCTGGGCTGATTGACTGTCACACTCATATCAGCGTCGCGAGTAGTCCCTCGCCTGCCACAGGCTGGGGAGCTCTCGAATCCGGTATCGCGGATAGAGCTGTAGAAGCTGTTGTCGTGGCAAAGAATCTGCTTGAAGCCGGCGTGACGACGATAAGGGATGTGGGATCAAGAGGACACATTGACATCGCTATAAGAGACGCAATCAAGCGAGGAAAGATCATAGGACCAAGAGTGCTCACCAGCGACACGGGACTCACCATAACAGGTGGGCATGTAGATTCAGTCAAGACAGTCAGATTGTTTGCCTTTGAGGGAAAGAGGGAAGCTGCAAGACCTGCGATCGCTGATGGGGTCACCGAATGCATAAGATCCGTTCGCAATCAGGTTCGGGTTGGCGCGGATTGGATTAAGATCTGGGCGACAGGTGGAGTAATGGAGGCTGAGGAGAAGGCGGGGAGCTGGGAGTTCTCTGATGAGGAGATCAGGGCGATTGTTAAGGAGGCGACGAAGTGCGGTAGGTCTGTGGCGGCGCATGCGGTCGGTCCGGCTGATGCGATCAAGTTCTGCGCCGAAGTGGGCACAAAAAGCATCGAGCACGGAATATTCTGTGATCAGGAAACCATCGATGTGATGAAGGAGAAAGGCACGTTTCTTGTCCCGACGATGATAGCCTACGCCTTGTTGACCAAGGATATGTTCCCGGCGACCACTCGAGAAGTGGCCAAGAGAGCCGTGGTGGCTCATGAGGAGACTTTGAAGATGGCGAAGAAGGCTGGTGTGAAGATTGCGATGGGTACTGATTCAGGTTCGCCGTATGGGAATGTGCATGGTAAGTGTCAGCTTTGGGAGTTGGAGTTGATGGCGACCCGAGGATTGACGCCCATGGAGGCAATTGTTGCTTCCACGAAGACCGCTGCTGAATGCATTGGGATAGGTAACAAGACCGGCACAATTGAGCCGGGCAAATCTGCCGATCTATTAATAGTCGAAGGAAACCCGTTGGACGACATCAAGGTTCTTCAAGATCAAAATCGTGTCAAAATGGTGATGAAAGAAGGCACTCCGTACATCACCCGGCCATAGCGCATCTTGTTGTCGTTCTAGGCTTGCGCTCACGACCCAGGCGAATCTCGACTAAGACCAGTCTCTTTCTTCTACCAGAAACCTAACACGGTGGCAAGATCTCGGGATCAAAGAAGGTGGGAAGAGGAGCTACGGAAGAATGCCTATCTGGGATACGGCAAGTCCGTTGGTGCTGGGCCTGGAAGCTATTGTCAAAATGATGCCCTTTACAGGTGACTGGATCCTTTCTACGACCTCACCCCAGATATTGTAGACCTCGGCTATTACCTCTCCCTTCGAGACTTGCTGACCTGGCTCCTTTAGGGCCCAGACTATCCCTCCTCTCTTCGTCTTGACCTCTGGAAGAGGCTTAGCCTCCCCCCAGCAGAAGTCGTCGCAATGGAAGTATTTGTCTGGTTTCCCAGGAGTTCCTTCAACGATGTTCAGATATTTCAGCTCATTCATTATACCGTCATAAGCCCATTTGACCGCTTCACCAGTGACTCCTGAGCCGCTCAAAGCTAGTCCTTGTCCCGCTTCAATTATGATCGAAGGAATACCGCGCTTCATTGTCTGAGTGTACACCCCTCCTTCGAGTTTTGGGCATTTGCTTTCGACGACGATCTCCCATCCGAAAGCATCTGCGAATCTTCTCGACTCTTTAGCCGCCTCAGTATCGCCCTTGAAGTGCAGAACCCATTTCGTTCTTGGATGGCTGCCACAGTGGAAATCTATGAGATAGTCGGCGACTGTTGTTATTTGCCTGAAGAGAATCGATACGGCTTGATTCGTGAAGCTTCCTTCAGGATCGCCTGGCCAGATTCGGTTCATATCGATGGGGTCGTACGGGCTTCCTCGTCCCAGCAAGCCGAAACCCGTGATGTTCAACGCCGGGACAGCGATCAGTGTACCTTTCACAGTTTCAGGATTCAGAGCATTAACAACTCTGAGTAGTGCCATGCTTCCTGTCCACTCTACAGGATGGATCGCAGATTGAACCCACAGCTTCTTGCCCGATCTCGCACCGTTGACTATCAGGACAGGAACTCCAATGTCTGTTCCATATGGAGTCTCGCCAACCTTCAGGAATCCTCTTCCTTTCTGACCTGGTCCCACTGATGCAGATCCTACCGATACCATACTCATACAAAGCATCCCCATACAGTGCAATACTATCGATAATAGATAAGATCTTTGATCGTACGCTTCTTCAACTGAACTGGAGCACCAGACCCACCGCCGAAACCCACTCTGGATGCAAGACGCTTTCCATGTGATACAGCTATTCCTATTGCCAACAAGAGACACATCCTTGGGCTGTCTGGAAAGGCTTAAGAGGATCAGCGGGACGCCGTTGGGTGAGTTGAGCCCGACGTGCAAATAGGTACAGCATCTGCTAACCCCGGGGAGAAATCCTCCGGCTTTCTGAAAGTAACCACCAGACCAGACGGAACAGACATAGGCATTAACGTAGCCATAGTGAATGGCTCCAAGACAGGGCCGGTTCTGCTTGTGGACGGGCTTCATCACGGAAACGAATATGCAGGGTATGAGGCCATCCTTAGGCTGGCAAAGGAGTTGGATCCAAAGGAACTCAAAGGCACGTTCATAGGGGTTCCAGTTCTGAACTTGGAGGCATTCCAGGCCCGAGCCCGTGTAAATCCCAAAGACGCGCAAGATATGAACAGAGTGTACCCAGGGAGGGAGCTTGGAACAGCAACAGAACAGATCGTATTTGCGTACCTAGACCAAATCGTGCCGAAGGCCAACTACATAATCTCTTGTCATGGTTCAGCTGACCAGCGCTCTCCTCTGACCTATGTTGTGTGCCCAGCTTGGGACGAGAGCGAGACGCTGAAGAAATCCGCGGAACTCGCGAGAGCATTTGGATTTGAGATTATTGACAGGCATGAGAGACTCTATTCTACCGGCTACCTTCCGAAGTGGTCTGTGGAGAAAGGAATCCCGACGATCCTCGTCGAGTCAGGAGGATTGACTGACACCTACGAGAATCGCTGGCACTACGTGGGCTTGGTTGTAAAGGGGATCAAGAACGTCATGAAGCATCTTGGTATGATAGAAGGAAGACCTGACTTGCCTCGAAAACAATTCATAGTGAGAATCGAGGAGCTATGCTGCAAGTACGGGGGGTATTGGATTCCAGATGTGAAAGGAAGCCCGCAGAAACCAAGAGCACAAAAAGAGATAGTCCGGAAGGGAGCAACACTAGGCAGAATCATGGATCCGCTCATAATCGACAGCGAAATCGAGCGGATTGAGGCCCCTTACGATGGCATGGTAGTTGGAATATACTACCACCCTGTCGTTCATCCTGGCGATCACCTAATCTACTTTGGAAAGATCCTTCAAGAGACAGAAAATACATAAGGACAGTCTCAGCGGTTCACGCAAGCCGATTTCGGCCACGCCAGACGATCCTATTCGATCCCAGATTTCTCTAGGCGCCTCTCTTCATGATCTTGACAAACCTTCCAGGAAACTGAGCGTGGGCAGAGGATTCAGAGCTATTAAATACAGGCTCGTCCGCCTATTCTACCTGCGGAGGTTTGAAAGGTGGTAAAAACCGTAACCGTAGGGAGCGCTTCAGCGGCGCCAGGGGAAAAGGCAACTGGATTCTTGAAGGCGGCGGAGTTCAATGACGGATCTCCAATCAACGTGCCGGTAATAGTTGTGAACGGATCAAAGGAAGGGCCCTCTCTCTGGATAGAGTGTTGCATCCACGGGAACGAGGTCGCAGGCCCATACGCCCTATTGAAGACAATACAGGGACTTGACCCAAAGAATATGAATGGTACTCTCATCGGGGTTCCAGCGTTGAACATAACAGCTTTCTGGACGAATGGGAGGATACCCATCTTTGACACTAAGGATCTGAACAGAATCATGCCCGGTGACCCAGACGGGAGTTTCGCCGAGCAATACGCCTCTGCAATATACAAGGCTGTGAAGGCGAACGCGGACCATCTAGTTGATGTCCACTGGGCCGGCAAGGTGGACTGGGCTCTCTATAATGCTGAAGTGAAAATCGCAGAAAAGTGCAGCCAACTGGCTAAAGCTTCAGCTTTTGAAGTGATTGTGTCCGACGGACATGGAGGGATCTTGAATGGAGCATTGTTCAATGTCGTAGCAAGAGAAGGCATTTCATCAGTCATCTTGGAATCAAAGGACAGACAGAAGATCCATGTGGCATATACGAACATTCTGAAGCATCTCGGTATGATTGATGGAAGGCCTGTGGAAGCGAAGTCTCAGAAGATGTACAAAGGATTCGCTTGGCGAGAGGTTGTAATCAAACGCGGAGGACTGTTCCATCCGAAAATCGAGGAAGGAGGCGAAGTGTCCAAGGGAGACGTCCTTGGTGTTGTGACGAACATCTTCGGAGAGGAAGTTGCGAAGGTCACGTGTCCTGTCAACGGACTTGTCATGCTGTCGCCCGGATACGTACCGGTGAAGACTGGCGACACTCCGTTCGAGATCGCAATAGAGGCCTAGTCCAGCGAAGAGGCCAGATCTGAGCACAGAGGTATCAAGAGGAGGAATGTGGAAGGTATGGGTTCTCTCAAGGTCATTAAAGGTGGGACTCTAATCGACGGCACTGGAGCTGGCCCTGTAAGAGATTCTGTTGTCGTTATCGAGGGCTCAAAGATCACTGAGGTTGGCTCGTCCAACCGAGTCAGAATTCCCGGCGGGGCAGAGGTGATTGAAGCAGGAGGGCGTGTCGTAATGCCCGGACTGATCGACTGCCATACTCACATCAGTAACTTCAGAACGCCTTACCCAGCAACAGGCTGGGGAACTCTCGAGGTCGGAGTATCGGATCGCGCCGTGAAGGCCGTGGTTGCAGCGAAGAATCTGCTCGAAGCAGGCATAACTACAATAAGAGACTGCGGTTCAGCCGGACACATTGATATCGCTGTGCGAGATGCGATCAAGCGAGGAGAGATCATAGGGCCAAGGGTGCTTGGAAGCGACGCTGGACTCAGCATAACCGGTGGACATGGGGACTCTGTCAAAACCGTCAGGGTGCTCGCTTTCGAAGGAGGGAAGGAGGAAGCGAAACGACACGGCATAGTTGACGGTGTGACGGAGTGCATAAGGGCTGTGCGCGAGATGGTTCGGGTTGGCGCGGATTGGATTAAGATCTGGGCGACAGGAGGGGTGATGGAGGCTGAAGAGAAGGCTGGAAACTGGGAGTTCTCTGATGAGGAGATCAAGGCGATCGTTAAGGAGGCGACGAAGTGCGGTAGGTCTGTGGCGGCGCATGCGGTCGGCCCAACTGATGCGATCAAGTTCTGCGCCGAAGTAGGCATCAAGAGCATTGAACATGGCATATTCTGTGATCAGGAAACTATCGATGTGATGAAGGAGAAAGGCACGTTTCTTGTCCCAACCATGATAGCTTACGAGTTGTTGACCAAGGATATGTTTCCGGCGACCACTCGAGAGGTGGCCAAAAGAGCCGTCGCAACGCACGAGCAGACTTTGAAGATGGCGAAGAAGGCTGGTGTGAAGATTGCGATGGGTACTGATTCAGGTTCGCCGTATGGGAATGTGCATGGTAAGTGTCAGCTTTGGGAGTTGGAGTTAATGGCGACCCGAGGATTGACGCCCATGGAAGCCATTGTTGCTTCCACGAAGACCGCTGCTGAGTGCATCGGGATCGGTGGCAAGACTGGTACAATTGAGCCGGGTAAGCTTGCCGATCTGCTAATTGTGCAAGGTAGTCCACTGGAAGACATCAAGATCCTTCAAGATCAGAGCCGTATCAAGATGGTGATGAGGGAAGGGGCCCCGTACGTCACCCGACCATAATCCCTCTTTTTTCTTCCCTTTTTCTTGACTACTTTTGTTCTGTTCTTCCAAGACAGACTATGCGATCTCCAGGCAAGCACACGGCTGCTGTCTGCACCCTGACGGCTATACCATCGACAGGTGCGGTTATGTCCTCGACCCTGTTTAGCGGAGAGTAAACCTGAGCCAGAAGTTCATCACGTTTCAGTTCAGCTCCTGCTTTGATCTTGACATGTAATAGTCCGCCAGACCTTGATCTGACTGCTACGAGTTCGTTGCACACAAGGTTTCTGGATGAAGTCTCCGGTCTTCCTTCGATCATGCCTAGGCTTTTCATCACGTTCTCTATTCCTTTGAGTCCAATCTTGATGTATTCTTCATCAAGAATGCTGGCCACTCCGAGTTCTGCACAGAGGCCAGGTATGCCATTGACTGCCGTAACCATTGTGAGGGTCCTGTCTAGGAGGTAGCCCTCATACTCCTTGCCCAGCTTGGTGTGTATTATTACGTCGCCGCCGAAGATCTCTGCAAGACGGAGTGATTCTCTTCCTGCATGGTTTCCGGTATCGGGCACGAATAAGACTGGTCCACAGTATCTTCCTCCGACAGCTGCGCTATGAAGATCAATGATGAAGCTGGCTTGTGCAACTATCTCTCGATGAAGGCGATAGGCAAGCATCTCAGTTGCACTTCCGTTTTCTCTTCCCGGAAACACGCGATTAAGATCTGTGTGATCAATTGGATTGATTCTCTGGCGCAGCCTGAAGGCAACAGGGTTATGAACCGGCACGATCATAACTGATCCTGTGAGCTTCTTGGGGTCGAGCGTTTCGGCCAATCTCCTGCATATCTCGACCCCGTTGGCCTCGTCTCCATGGGTAGCTGCACCAATGTACAGTCTGGGGCCCTCCCGTACCCCTCTGAACACTATGATCAGTGATTCCAAGTCGGTTCCGTCTGGGAGTCTCAGAAGTTTCAGCCTGCCAGAGGCAGAAGTTCCTGGTTCTGCCCTAATGCCGCCAACTGCGGACCCAGTTGACAATCTAATCCCACATTAGGTTGTTCATACAGCTTCACATATTTGGCTTTCGTAAGACATGGTGAAAACAGGAATATGTGCGCTTTCACTCGTCTATACCTATCTGGCGACTCTGCGCACTGCTCACATGACTGTCAGAAAGGCCACCATTTCTTTCTCGATCTATTCTCACCTTCTTTTCTTTGATCCTGGCCTTCTCTTCGGTCTTCAGAGAGAGTCTCCAGCAGTCGAATGAGCCTGTCCACATTCTGGCGTTTGTCAAACGTAGAGAAATATGCGTCTCCTCTATCTCCCAGAATCGGAAGGAAAGGAGTCAGAAAGACGCGGCCCAATTGGGTTCCAGTTCGCCAAAGAGGTCTGACACTCTCGAGAAGCACAACGGTGGTGTCCGCCATGCCAATCTCGAAAATCTTCTGCGCCAACTTCTGAATTACCTTTTCTTCTTCTTCAGGTGTGAGTTCCTTGTAATAGAACAACTCTCTACTCACTTCCGCCGCGCGCGCCTTCGGTCTGACTTCGTTGTTCGTGCACAGCAATACGTGATTCCATATGGTAATCCGCTGGTCATCGGCCCAGTGCACTGGCATAGAGCTAGATGGATCGTTACTATTTTCCTCCCGCCAACATCACCAGCACCATATTGCCGGTTAGCAGGGTGCCTTCCACTATATTATGGATGAGAATTGAGCCTAGCAAACTTTTCGTTTTCCAATAGATGTAGCCGAATAGAATGCCCAGTCCAAAAGAGTAGAAAGATTCTAGGAGATTCACCTTTGCCCCCATGGGGATTGGGTAGAGGCTGAGGTGAAGAAGCCCAGATACTGCTGAGGCAATTAGGATGCTCTTTGGAATCGATCCGTTATCCCACATTGTTCCAAGCAGAGTCTGTAGTAGTCCTCGGAAATAGATCTCCTCAGCTAGCCCGATGTATATCCATCTTAGACACAGCATTCCAATTACGTTCGGGGCTGTGAGAGAGATTTCTAGAAAGGGGCGAATGTTTGCTACGTACGCAGTGTACCAACTTATTATTAGAATGGGTGCAAGAAAGACAATTGCCCTTAACACGCTTCGAAAGCTCTCGTGCAGTTTGTCTGTTCTGAAGCCGTAATTTTTCAATTTGCCTCGAAGCACAATCTTGATAATGAATATCGCGCTGCACATCTGTACGGTCGTATAGATGAAAAGCAGGATCCAGCTATGATCCAGTGCTAGGGTTGGAAAGAGATCTGAGAACAATGACGCCACTGAACGGGAAACAACTTCGACGTCCAGGACGAACACTGTGACGACGAATATGTTCAGGATTCTGGATTGACGCCACATGGGAATCCTTCGTGCTTTAGCTGTATCGCAACCCATCACTGTGCCCTCAAACCATCGGCAGGATACATGATTTGTCTTCATGGGGTGAGTCATTATAAGGATGCACGTGCAAAGATAGCGCGCAGCCTTGTCCCGTTATTGGCGGTTTCATGTTAGTTCGCCCAGTAGCTGATGCTGAGTGATTTGAGTGGTTGGTTTGTGGCGTGTGAGGCTTCGATGGTGTAGAGGAGGCAGAGTATGCAGTAGGAGACATGGATCGTGACTTGTTCTAGTCCTCTGACCTTGTGGTTGTTGAGGTTGAGATGCTCCTTCAGCCACGCGAATACGAGTTCTATGATCGCGCGGTTTCTGTAGATGCGTTTCAGGCGTTGGGGTCCATGGGTTTTGAAGTCGCTTGTTACTCGGAGAACGTTGCGTTTGTTGGTTTTCTGGTTGGCTGGGTATGGGATCGCGGTTTCGATTCCGTACCGTTCAGCTGTCTCTCGGAGGTCTTTGCTGGAGTATTGGCTGTCAGCGGTTAGCTGTCGTATTGAGGCGTCCGTGATCTTAGCGGTTCTCTCTAAGAGTGGGATGCTGAGCCTCTTCTCGTTCGTGTTGGCTGGCGCCACATGGAAGCTTAACGGTGCTCTGGATCTGGTGTCCGCTGCCATATGCAGCTTGTAGCCCAACCCATATGCTCGATACGCTCTGCCTACTCGGGCTTCAGGGTCACTGAAGCCTGTTCGATTGTTCATGCTGCGTTGGCTGTGAGCTTTGATGAAGGTAGCGTCTAGGGCGATGGTTCTGGCTTTGATGATGCTGCGATGAATCAGTTTCTTAACCTGATTGTCCACGAGGAGTTTCAACCGTCCTGCGCCTAGCCGTTGATTGAAGCAGGAGAGCACGGTTCTGCCGTACGCTGATTCTTCTCGGGCTATGCCGCATATCGCGCGTAGCCGTTCATCTATCCATAGCCTGCGTTCAAGCTCCCTGAGGCTGCTGATTCTGAGATAGCGTTTGGCTAGATGCGCCTTGAATAGGCCTAACGGGTTGCGTGG
>Ga0209725_1001009_pt1 | contig 16453 bp, 21 predicted proteins | sample I18A1metaG_FD_184145 | JGI IMG/M metagenome (GOLD analysis project Ga0209725, IMG submission 184145) | Lake sediment bacterial and archeal communities from Gulf of Boni, Indonesia to study Microbial Dark Matter (Phase II) - ​I18A1 metaG... | ecosystem: Environmental > Aquatic > Freshwater > Lake... | reverse complement strand
GAATATGGAGATAACATTGGGCTTGACCAAGCAATTATGTTGGCAATTCAATGTCTTTCGAAGGTTGTTGAAGGTAAGTTGGAGCCCTCAAAAATCCGGATCTCAGTCATACCTAGTGATACAAAGCGTTTCCGAAGGTTAACGAATGGAGAAATTGAAAAGTTCATTAAGAAAGGGAATTTCAAGAAGGCAGCGGGTCAATAATGGGCGAGAAGGTGATAACCGCCCGCGCTATTATCTCTGGAGAACACTTCGAAATCCTTGTGAATCCTCAAGCAGCATTAGATTATAAGTTTGGAAGACCTGTTGAGTTATCGCAGGTTATCGCGGTCGACGAAGTTTTTACCGATGCCAGTAAGGGTATGCGAGTGTCCGAGGAGAAGCTTGTTAAGGCTTTTGGGACTACCGATTTTGTGAAAATAGCTGAAGCCATTATGCAACGTGGTGAACTTCAATTAACAACTGAGCAAAGGCGACAATTGATTGAGGATAAAAAGAAGCAGATTATTGCTTTCATCTGTAGGCACTGCGTTGATCCTAGAACTAGCTTGCCTCACCCCCCGATTCGGATTGAACAAGCTATCGCCCAAGTCCGAGTTTCAATTGACCCCTTCGAAGATGCGGAGGAGCAAGCTAGGGCGGTGATCCAAGCCTTGCGTCCCATACTTCCACTAAAAATGGAGCAGTTGCGGCTAGCCGTGAAAATTCCACCAGAGCATGCGACTAGGGCTTATGGAACAGTAAAAGACTTTGGAACAATTAAACAAGAGGAGTGGCAAGCTGATGGATCATGGGTTGCTATTATTGAGATGCCCGCAGGGTTACAAACATCCTTCCTTGAAAAAGTTGGCAAACTCACGCAAGGGACTTTGCAAATAAAAATCTTAAAGTAGGCTGGAGTTATCTTCTGAACTCTTAACTCTTGAGGAAGTGGCACGTTTGACCATAATAGCTGAAAAAAGGCAACTTGTTACCCCAGGTGATCTCATCGCTGAAGGGAACTACTTAACTGGAGAAAGTACATTTAAGGAAGGCGATAAAATCTACGCTACGCGAATTGGTCTTGTAGATACCGATGGGCGATCGGTTTCGGTTGTCGCTTTAAAAGGAGGTTACATTCCAAGCGTAGGAGACTTAGTAATAGGCAAGGTTATTGACGTAAGTCTCAGTGGCTGGGTGGTTGATATCAATGCTCCATACGCCGCAATTTTGCATGCTTCAGATGCAATTGAGCGACCTTTTAACCCCCAGCGAGATGTCTTGACCTCTATCTACGACATCGGTGATATGATTTTGGCTAAGGTTGCCGCTTATGATCGAACTAGGAATCCGATTCTGACTACTCATGGTCCAGGGCTTGGAAAAATCACCCGTGGACGAATCATGGAAATAGTGGCGGCGAAAATTCCGAGGCTTATTGGAAAGCGGGGGTCGATGATTAACATGCTAAAACGTGAAACTGGTTGCCACCTTACAATTGGCCAAAATGGATTGATTCTCATCAGTGGGAGGAGTCCTGAAGATGAGGACTTGGCGGTATTAGCCATTCGGAAGATTGAGGAAGAAGCTCATACATCTGGTCTAACAGACCGCATTTGCAGCATGATACGCGAGGAAAATCAAAAGAGAGGTGTTTCTAATGTCTCAAGTTAAGCCTGAGAGGCTGATAAATGAACAAGGTCTCAGGATTGATGGTAGGAGACCCGACCAAATTCGTCCAACTAAGTTAGAGGTCGGTTTATTGAAAAATGCTACAGGCTCAGCCTATGTAGAGCAAGGAAAAAATAGGATCCTTGTGGCGGTTTACGGTCCGAGGGAAACTCATCCAAAACACCTAGCTCTCCCAGACAGAGCCACAATCCGGTGTCGGTATCACATGGCACCCTTTTCTACTGAAGTCCGAAAATCACCTGCTCCGTCTCGTAGAGAATTAGAGCTTTCAAAAGTCATTAGGGAGTCGTTAGAGCCGATAGTATTCACGGAATATTATCCTCGGACAACTGTAGACGTATTTATTGAGGTCTTGCAGTCTGATGGTGGAACAAGATGTGCGGGCATCACCGCTGCATCATTAGCGTTGGCTGATGCGGGCATACCGATGCGAGATCTAGTGGTTGCGTGTGCGTCTGGAAAGGTTGACGGGCAAATAGTCTTAGACCTTTGTGATCTTGAAGACAAATTCGGGGAGGCAGATTTACCCGTAGCAATGATTCCACGCTCCGAGGAGATAACCTTAATTCAAATGGATGGAAGTTTCACTCCAGAAGAGTTTGAACAAGCTTTTAAATTGGCGATTGAAGGGTGTAAGCAAATTTATGCGATGCAAAAAGAGGCGCTCAGAAAGAAATACATTGCCATAAAGGAAGTTGCCGAAGAGGAAACAGTAGAAACGGGCGAAAAGGAGGGACAATGATTGTCTGTTACACGTGAAACCCAAGTAATTGCCAAAATGAAGCAAAAGCAAATTGCTGATTTAATCAGCCGTGGGCGACGGTTGGATGGCCGAAGTCTTACCGACCATAGGGAAATCAAAGTCGAAAGCGGGGTGATTGAGAAGGCTGAAGGCTCAGCTTCAGTTTCTCTTGGAGATACGAAAATCCTTGCCGGAGTAAAAATCGAAATCGGCGAACCATTTCCAGATACCCCGGATGAAGGTGTTCTCACAGTTAACGCGGAATTGGTTCCACTTGCCTCGGCCACATTTGAACTTGGTCCGCCAGATGAGAACGCGATCGAACTGGCAAGGGTGGTCGATCGTGGATTAAGAGAATCGAAAGCCATAGACTTGAAGAAACTTTGTATCAATCCTGGTAAGAAGGTCTTTGTTACGTTTGTCGACATATATGTTCTCGATCACGATGGGAACCTTGTCGACGCTTCAGCTATTGCTGCGCTTGCATCATTAATGAATGCGAAGATGCCCAGCTACGAAATCAAAGCAGGTGAAATCGAACTGAAACCTGAGTATACTAAGCTTCCACTTCAGAATTATCCATTCACGGTGACAATGGCAAAGATCGGTGATAAGTTGGTAGTTGACCCATCTATTGAGGAGGAGCAAGTTATGGACGCACAGATCACTGTTACCACTGACAAAAACGGGAACATCTGTGCTATGCAGAAAAGCGGGCTTGAAGCATTTTCAATTGGAAATGTGCTTGACGCAGTAGAAATGGCACTTGAAAAAGCAAAGCAAATTCGCACCATACTAGGAGTGTAGTTTGCCAATGGGGCGAACTAAGAGTGTAGGTCCAACGGGGCGCTTCGCCGCTCATTATGGAGCAGCCGTAAGAAAACGGCGGACAGAAGTTGAAATTGAATTAAAGAAATTTCAGTTTTGTCCAAGTTGTGGATATAAAACCGTGAAAAGGGTCAGCGTGGGCATATGGCGCTGTCGGAAGTGTGGTCACACATTTGCGGGAGGAGCCTACTCACCGGCTACGAAACTTGGAGAAATGGCTAAAAGGGCGGCAAGAGGGCTCGTTCCCACGGTTAAAGTTGAAACCGTCAAGCCTTCCGAGACCGGGGAAACCACGTGATCCTACTTACGACATCGTTGAGGCCTACGCGAAGGATAAGATCATTTTGTAGTGACATTCAAAGAGTTCTTCCGAACATTGCTCGAGTTAGTCGTGGCAAACTGGCTTTAGATGCGTTAGCTGAGAAAGCCTTGGAATTGAAGGCTGATGGCGTGGTTGTGGTTGACAGGTGGAGAGGTGAACCTAGCAAAATTACTCTTCATCATGTAACTTCAAAGGGATTGGAGACGTTTTTTCCTCTTCTTTTTATTGCTAATGTCAAACTTCAGCTAGATTATGGGCAAATTTACAAGCCAGTAGGCAAAGTCGCGGTCTCATTTTCAAATGGCTTGTCAGAAGAGGCGCGTCGAATAGTTGAACGCATTTCAAATTTTTTTCATCTTCCAATTTTAAATATGAACGCAGATCCCAGAAAAATTGACGCGTCTTTAAATTTCTCTCCTCAGCTTGGCTACATTGTTAAAGCTTCTTTTACTCATCCCCCAGTGGTGCGTGAGGTAGGACCGAGCTTTACCATAAAAACGGTTGTATGGAATCCGTAACTGAAGGTGAATATTAATGGGGCGAAAACAAGCTTACGCTGTTATCTATCTTGATTTTCCTACTGAAAATTATGCCAAAGTTATCTTTGAAGCTCTCAAACCCGAAACCAAAACTTCTCCAACTCCTAGGGTGGGGCTTCGGAGGGAGGCAAGAAACCTTGTTCTCTTGTTTAAGGCGCGTGATGTGGCTGCTCTCAGAGCATCGGTAAATTCGATTCTTCGTTTTACTAATTCTTTAATCCAAATTCTTGACATGGTTAAGGAGGTTCATGGACGGTGAGTCTTAACTGCACCGCCGCGTTGCATGTCGGAAAACTCTTATTATAGTTGAATAGTAGCTATTCGAGATAAATACGCAATTGTCGAGGGTTAAAAAATGAGTACAGCCCCAGAAATCCCTCCGCAACTTCAGGAGCAGCTCACAAGACTTCAGCAACTTCAACAGACACTTCAGATAGTTATAACTCAAAAACAACAGTTAGACCTTGAACTTGCCGACACAGAGCGGGCGTTAAGCGAACTCGACAAACTTTCTGATACTTCCGCTATCTATAAGTCAATTGGTGCGCTTTTGGCTAAAACCGATCGTCAAACCGTGCTAAAAGAATTACAAGAGCGAAAGGAACTTCTTAACACTCGAATTACAGTTCTGGCAAGGCAAGAGGAACGGGCGCGGAGTAAAGTAAAGGAACTCCAGCAGAAAATTCAAGACAGACTCAAGTCTCCTGGGTCAGAAGAGCCCTCAGTAAAGTCAGAACAGTAAACACTTTTCCAGATGAGTTTTCATGCTTGAGGAAATTCACCTACCGGAGCTTAAGCTCCATCAAATTGAAGAAGTTTGCAGAATTGCGGAAGAAGTTGCGCGGCAGTATATCCTATCAAAAGTTCCGTCTCGAAGGATAGCTAATCTAAATATCATAATTGATGTTAGCGTTGCTGGTCCGGTTACGGTCAATGTGGATATTGATGTTACACTTTCACCGCTCACAGTTGAAGTTGATGTGGCACAAATGACTAAAGGGGCTTCCCAGAAAGCGATGGAGGCGGCTGAAAGAAAGTTAAGGGAGTTTGCAGTTTGCAAGTCAAAGAAATAGCCGCCTTACTTGAAGAAAGAAACGCTAGGCGTATCACCCTTCTCTGTCATCATAATGCTGATCCAGATGCGGTCTGCTCCGCCTATGCTTTTTCACAGTTGCTGAAAAGACTTAAACCTGATGCGAATATCGAGATTTCTGCTGCGCAAGGACCCAGCAAACTTTGTAAACAAATTTTGTCGGTAGTCCCAATTGTGTTGGTCAATCAACCGCGTATCGAAGAAGCTGACATTCTAGTTTTGCTTGACACCAATACTGTGCAACAGTTGGATGAATGGAAGCCTAGGGTAATCAAAGCTGCGAAGCCGTTGATCGTTATAGACCATCATGCAGCTCACCCAAGGACAAAGGATATAGCCACTCTTTGTATTGCGGATGAATTGTCGTCGTCCACTTGTGAAATCGTCTACAGCTTCTACAAGGAGGCTAGTTTTGAACTAACGAGGAACGAAGCCTTAGCGCTTTTTCTTGGAATAGCGTACGACACCAAGCACTTCATTTTAGCTAGTTCAAAAACTTTCAAGATCGTTGCAGACCTAATTGACGTGGGCGTTGTTGCGGAAGAGGCTTTATCTATTCTTTATATGCAAATGGATGTTTCGGAACGCATCGCCCGACTAAAAGCAGCAAAACGTATGAACTTGATGAGACTAGGTGAATGGCTGATTGGCTTCTCCAATATCAGCGCTTATCAAGCTTCAGTTGCTCGTGCGCTCCTCAGTCTAGGAGTTGATGTGGGAATTGTTGGCGGCGAGAAAGAGGGGAAGCTCAGAATCAGCATGAGGTCCTCGAAGCAGTTTAATCAAGAAACTGGCATTCACTTGGGACGTGACATTGCTAAGCCCCTCGGAGAACAAGTTAATGGCATGGGGGGTGGTCACGCCACATCTGCTGGAGTTAATGGTGAAGGTGATTTTAAGGAAGCCGCAAAGAAATGCGTTAGGCTTCTTAGAGAGAAGCTTAAAGACTAACTCATTTTTAAGTAATTACCTTTAAATGAGGCTCTTCTGATAGCGTTTGCGATAAACAAGTGGCGTGTTCAATGTCAGTAATTAAGGTAAGTGACTTAACTTACACTTATCTTGGTTCCGAGAAGCCTACACTTAAAGAAATTAGCCTGGTTATAGAGAAAGGTGAATTTGTCGTTTTAACTGGGCCAAGCGGATGCGGTAAAACTACTTTCTGTCGGTGCTTTAACGGGTTAATTCCTCACTTTTACGGGGGAGACCTAAAAGGAAACGTGATCGTATCCGGGCTTATGATTCGCGATCATTCTACTAGTGAGCTCTCTCAGCATGTTGGTTTCGTGTTTCAAAATCCTGAAAACCAACTATTTGCCCTTTCCGTTGAAAAAGATGTGGCTTTCGGGCTCGAGAATCTTGGTCTTCAAAGAGATGAAATTCGTAGTCGTGTTGAGTGGGCATTAGAGATGACGGGGATCGAGCATCTTCGGGAAAATGCGCCTTATGAACTTTCTGGCGGACAACAACAGCGTGTTGCTATAGCCAGCGTCTTAGCAATGCAACCGGAAGTTATTGTTCTTGATGAACCGACTTCTTTTCTAGATCCACTAGCAGCTAAGAAGATCTTTGAGGTTGTGAGCCGCCTTAACACTCAGCTCAAAATTACAATTATACTCGTTGAGCATCGGCTAGACTTAGCTGCTAGGTACGCGAATCGTGTTATAGTTATGGATAATGGCCAGATAGTCCTTAGTGGGCATCCACGAGAGGTATTTAACTTAGAAAAAGCCCGCTTAATTGGGGTTGGAATACCTAAGGCTATTCGGCTTTTTCAGTTGCTTCGCGAAGATGGAATTGAGCTAACTCACGTTCCAGTAACACCTGATGAAACAGCGCAACTCATTCGGGAAGTTTTAAAGCCATGATTAAGGTTGAAGCTATTCACTTTACTTATCCGACCGGTGTTGAAGCCATTCGTGGAGTAACTATTCGAATAGAAGATGGAGAATTCGTAACAATTATGGGTGAAAATGGTGCTGGAAAAACAACGCTTGTAAAACATTTTAATGGTCTTCTGAAGCCAACTCGTGGTCACGTGGAAGTTGATGGAATCGACACCCGTAATGCCAGCGTCGCTGAACTCTCACGGAAGGTAGGCCTTGTTTTCCAAAATTCAGATCACCAACTTTTTTCTGAAACTGTAGAGGAAGAGATTGCATTTGGTCTTCGAAATTTCGGCTTTGATACACAAACAATTAGCAAAAGAGTCGAATGGGCACTAAACCTTCTTGACTTGGTTGAATATCGAAAATCATCTCCTTTTATGTTAAGTGGAGGTGAACGAAAACGTTTGGCGCTCGCTTCAATCCTTGCTTGGGATCCGCAAATTATTGTCCTCGATGAGCCGACTATAGGCCAAGACTATCACCAAAAAGAAAAGCTTCGGGAGTTTATCGCTCAACTTAACGCTCAAAAAAGAACTGTAATTGTTGTAACTCATGATGTGGAGTTTGTGGCTGAATGCCGCCCTAGGGTAATTTTGATGTCGCGCGGGGAGGTGGTCGCTGACGGACCTGCAACAAGAATTCTTACAGATCATGAAACTGTAACTAGAGTTTCGTTATTGCCTCCGCAAGTTACCCAAATTTTTCTTCGCCTTTCAGACCTCAATTTACCATCTAACATTATTGACATCTATGAAGCGAGGCGGTTATTGTCAGCTAGAATACTCAAAGCTGGGGTAAGATGAGAGTATTTGAGGGCTTAAAATTCAAACGGGCTTCCACGCCTATTCATCGGCTAGATCCTCGTGTAAAATTCCTTATTTCATGCATTATTTTCATTACTGCCGTCTTGTTTAATGAATTACTCCCTCTGCTAGTTCTATTTCTCGCTCAACTTCCACTAATTTTGGTAGCCCGTGTGCATCGAGAATGGATACAATCGTTGAAAGGCGCTTCCATCTTTGCAGTAATGATTTTCGTAATGAACTTAGTTGTGGGTTACATGAGCCCAACCTCTAGTTACACAATTTCTTTTTCTCTAGCTATGGCAGTCCGCTTCTTGGTGCTCGTAGCATCTTTTTCTAGCTTTTTCCTGACTACGTCCCCCGATGATCTAGGTCTGGCACTAGAGGAAAGTCACATACCTTATGAATTTTGTTTCGCTTTCACTACAGCTGTGCGTTTCGTTCCGGTATTAGCAAATGAAGCTCAAACTATTGTAGATGCGCAACGCTCTCGAGGACTAGAGTTGGAAAAAGGTAATTTCATGAGACGTGTTAGAAATTACATTCCCATTCTTATACCTCTAATAGTGAGTGCCATACGACGCAGCCTTGAGTTGGCGGAGGCTATGGAGTCTAGGGCCTTCGGCGCAAAGAAAACTCGTACGAGTCTCTATAGTCTTAGAATGAAGTCGATCGATTATTTTGTTGCTATCTTGACTTTTGCGCTGTTCTGTTTTGCTGTTTATGTTCGAGTGGCTGTGGTAATTCCTAGGATAGAAAATTTCATTCCGTGAAGTATTTTGCGTATCAACTTAAATCAAGATTTTTGAATAAGGCATTTCATAACCATTTATGAACAAACTAAGTCTGGTGGTTTTATTCTTGCCTTTTCAAGTTAGAATTTTAGTTGACGAAAGGGAAAGACAGTCTGGGGTTCCTGAACTGCTAGCAAAATTCGGGGGAAAAGTTGAGTATCGTTTCTTAGCTGTTGGTGACTATGTGCTTTCTTCTGAATGTGCGGTTGAACGCAAGGATGCACATGACTTTATTAACTCCTTATTTTCTGGCCGGCTATTTGATCAAGCTTACAGGCTGTCAGAAGCATATCGTACTCCCATGTTGATCGTCGAAGGCGACCTGTTATCAATGGTTGAAGAATCTGCGAAACCACGTGCACTCTGGGGAGCCTTAGCTACAATTGCTTTTGGATACGGGCTTCACGTCTTCTTTACCCGAGATGCTACCCAAACTGCCGATTTTATCTATACCATTGCGAAGCACGGGCGCTTTACCAAGCCGAGAAGGCCGCTTATCCAGAAAAAACCGAGAGTTGAAACCGTGCAAGAGAGTCAGTTATTTGTTGTATCAAGCTTACCCGGCGTCGGTCCAAGGCTTGCCAACAGACTTTTGAGACGCTTTGGTTCTGTTCGTCAAGTTTTTTCTTCTTCCCTGCCACAACTTGCTTTAGTAGAGGGGTTTGGGCGTTCTAGGGCAGAGAACATCACGCGTTTTCTCGATGCTTCCTATCGACCATCTGAGAAGCTACCATCTCAAGCTCGCCTAGACCAGAAATAAGTCAGTTGTAAACGCAGAAAGCATCGTGGTTTATGCTAAGTTCTTTTTTCAAATTCATCTGCGCACATTTTGCAGCAAAAAACATACTGTTTACCTTTAATGGTCCTCTTATACTGAGCAAATACGCAGGTTTCGGTTGGAATTTCTGTTTCGCACATTTTGCATTTCATTTTTATAACCTCGTTATCGTTTATGGGTTTGATGTACCCTGTGCTTTTTTCTTCAAATAATCTTGAATAGCCGCGTGTAACGCATCAGCCGCCAAATTGGAACAATGCATCTTAATCGGGGGTAAACCATCCAGGGCATCTGCCACATCGCGTCGGGTAATTTTTAGTGCCTCTTCAATTGTTCTTCCTTTAGCCAACTCAGTAATCATGCTACTGGTGGCAATAGCTGCACCACACCCAAATGTCTTAAACTTGACATCTACTAACCTGTCATCCTTGACCTTAATGTAAACACTCATTAAATCTCCACAGTTGTGGAATGTCATAGAATTTGAAACATACGAATGACTCTCTTCAACTTCCAAATTGTAGACCAAGCCGTCATATGTCAACGATTCTACTCGCCAGATAGGGACGTGAAAGAATCCATCTTCAAACCAAGCCTTATGATGATTTTTCTTCTTGTTCGGTATTGTGAGCTCCACCCCAACAATTCTAGCCAGTTTTTCAAGTGATCTATCATCTTGCACATAGATGGAGTAATTCTTCTTGTGGATGCCACTTGCAGGCCGTTCAAGAAAGCTCGTGATTATTTCTTGCTTGAGAAGTAGATTTCTGACTTGGAATGCGAGTTGCTCAGATATTGTAACATATTTGGCAACTTGACTTTTGATGTATCCATCGCCTCTCCAGATCCCGCATAGGAGTGCTTCTTGCTTCTGTGAGGGGAGCAACATAGCCCAATGGGGAACCCGCTTGTTAATTGCACCTTTTCCGAAATGCTTTGAAAAAAATCTTGCCAATCTGGCGCTGTAAAATTCAATATTTATTGCATTGTGGTTTCTTCTGATATCGGTGGGTTCAAGGCCGAATATACGCTTGACGCATATAATTGTATCCTCAACATAGCCATTTTCCTTTGAGCTGAACCCGAAGCCTAATGTTCCTTTGCTTCGTTGAGTTCGTACGTAGCCTTCTGACAAGTAGTAGCCAGCTAATCTTAAAAAGTCGCTGTTAATTGTGATCTTGTCTGGAAGCGGTTTGCTCTTAAAATCGTACTTCGGTTTGTCCACATCTAGCGGTATCTCCTCTACGTCCGTAGTTTCGCTAGGCACAGGGTAGAGTAAAATGTCGCCTTTTTCAAGTTCGTCAGCCGCATACCAGTCACAGACGCATTTCTTACGGGCACGATACTTTCTCAGAAAATTACTTGCCTTAAGTGCTAAGATGTGGTGATCCGGAGTAACCACGGTAGATCCAAGATTATGCGCCACGATTCTGAGAATCTTTCCTTCATAGTGTCTTGAAATCACTTTGTTTATCAAATGATATCTTCCATCATGCCCAAGCACCTTTAGATTGGCTGATGTATCCATGATGGGAATGATGTTGTCGTTTGTATACACTAGAGTATCTGGCGTAAGACACACGGGGTTTCCAACTGTCCCTACACCGTCGGCGTCTGGGATCTCGCCTACGTTGCGTGGGTTTCTAAAATGTTCCATTACTTTTTCGCTGTACGTTCCATTACACCTCCAGATCCTTTGGAGTTAGCGGGGACATGGTCCGCAGCCTCTTGACTATTCCCGGTAAGATTTCTAAAACGTAATTTACGTCTTCCTCGTTGTTTGATTTATCTAGGGTTAGTAGCAGAGACCCTTGTGCCTCTGCATGTGGGATTCCTATCGCTAGAAGTACGTGGGAAGGCTCTAAGGTCTTTGAGGTGCACGCGGAACTAGTGGACGCCGCGATGCCCATCATATCGAGGTTCAAGATTAAGGCTTCTCCCTCAATATAGCTGAATCTTAGGTTAACGTTGTTCGGCAATCTGCGGGTTGGATGCCCATTTAGGTACGAATATTTCACGCTGTTTAAAATGTCTTGTATAAGCTTATCTCTTAGCTTAGTCAATTGTACTCTTGCTTCCTCCATTTCATTTTTAGCGATTTCCGCTGCTTTTCCCATTCCTACTATGTTTGGTATGTTTTCTGAACCAGAACGTAGTCCTCCTTCTTGTCCGCCGCCATGGATAATCGGCTCAAGTTTTTTTCCCGTTTTGACGTACAGGGCGCCTATCCCTTTTGGTCCACGCATATCGTTTGAAGAGATTGATAGCAAGTCTATATGTTCTTGTTCTACATTAATAGGCACCTTGCCGTTGGCAGCTACGGCGTCCACATGGAAGTAAATACCCTTGTCCTCAGCTATCTTTCCTATTTCTCTGATGGGCTGAATTGTTCCGATTTCACCATTAGCGTACATTACAGAGATGAGAATTGTTTTGTCGGAAATTTCTTTCTCTAGCCTTCCGAGGTCAACATTTCCCAAATTGTCTACTGGAAGATACGTGACTTTGAATCCATTTTTTTCGAGATATTTGCAAGTATTTAGAACCGACATGTGCTCAATTCGAGTTGTAATTATATGATTTCCTTTCTCTCTATTCCTATAAGCTACTCCTTTTAACGCTAGATTGTTGCTTTCCGTACCTCCAGAAGTGAAAATTATCTCTTCTTTTTTCCTTGCCCCAATTAGATCTGCAACTTTTTTGCGCGCTTCCTCTAATGCCTCTTTCGCTTCTCTTCCAAAGGAGTGTAAAGATGATGGATTTCCCCAAATCTCAGTAAAATATGGAGCCATTGTCTCGACGACTCGTGGGTCAACAGGTATCGCAGCTGCATGATCCAAGTATACTCTTCGCATAATTCCGTAGTCCTCCATATGCGCATTAACTCAAACATAAGCTAGCTTACTATTTTACCTTCTTAATAAGAAAGTGAAGCTTGTTTCCTTCTTTACGTATTTCAAGAAGCTGCTGTCCTGTTCTTTTGACTAAACTTTGAATGTCTTCCTCAGCAGCTGGATCATCAGCGAGCACTTCTAAGACTTGGCCGACAGCTAACTTATCCATCTCTTCTCTTGTTCTAAAGATTGGTACCGGGCAGTAAAGTCCCAAAACGTCCAATGTTTGATCTGGTTTTATTTTCTTATTTGTTACATCATCTGTCCTTGGATTGCTTTCCATCATGGTTAGCACCCGTGTTTAGATTTCTTGCCTCTTTTATATGCAATTCTTTAGAAAAAGGTTGATGCCCAATGGTGAACACGAGTAATTGATAGAGAGGCATTTTACTGTGTTTCACCATAAAGATAATTTAGTCAATTTTAGCTTACATTCAGTATTTCGGAGGATTAGGGATGAGGCATCCGCGTTATTGGTATGACGCAACTGTCAATGAGATCATAGGGGAAATTCAAAAGGCTATGAAGACGCTTGCCCCCGAAAAAGTCGAAAAAATGATCGACTTTCTCATTAAAGCGAAGGAACGAAAAATCCTCGTTCTTGGGGCAGGACGCAGTGGGCTTGTCGGTCGAGCTTTTGCAATGCGCTTGATGCACCTTGGCTTTAATGTTTATGTTGTTGGAGAAACAATTGCTCCGGCTCTTGAGAAAAACGATGTACTATTTGCAATTTCTGGTTCCGGCACTACAACGCTTATTGTTGCATCCGCGGAGATAGCTAAAAGGGTAGGAGCAAAAGTCGTTGCTATCACTTCGTATATTGATTCTCCTTTAGGTAGGCTGGCTGATCACGCGGTTATTCTTAAAGGAAGGACGAAGGTCGCTCGCAAGAAAGATTATTTTTCACGACAGATTCTTGGAGTACACGAGCCTCTTGCTCCACTTGGCACTCTTTTTGAAGCCTCCTGCATGATTTTCTTGGACGGTGTTATTGTTGAACTAATGCATCGTCTTGGGAAAACTGAGAGCGAGATGAAATTGCGTCATGCTACAATTGAGTAGACTGCTTTGACTACAATTGAGTAGACTGCTTTGAATATGGATGTTCGCTTTGCATCTTCTTTTAACATTGCTATGGAGTACCTTGTTTCATAGGTAAATTGATAATTCCAAATTAAGTTAGATGTTAGCGGTCTTAATTGGCACAATGTTTTAGTAATACGATTTTTAAATTTAGTAATACTAGAAGTGATCAAAATGTTCTTTGAATCCCGAGACCTTACGCTGATCGGAATTTTTTCCGCGCTCTGGGCTGTTTTAGATATTTTTGTTGCGCCGATTTTTTATGCGGCAACTCATACTCCTTTTCTATGCGATTTTTTCGCCGCTGTTATACTTATTTTAACAGTTTGGATCATTAGAAAATTTGGGGCAGCAACTTTAACTGGGGTAATCGCTGCTATTCTGCATTTTGTACTTAGAGGAATTACATTTGAGTCGCTTTTTTTCCTAGGCTTCATCGCTATGAGCATTCTAGTTGATTTTTCCACATGGGCTATAGGTTACAATCGTTGCTTTGATAGGGGTTCTTCAAGTATGTTTCTCATCGTTTTCCTCTTTACTGTTACAGCTGGTGTGGCGGGGGGCATAATCGGTTATATCATGGTCGTCACACTACACCTCCCATTAAGTTTCATTCCAGTCTGGGCAGGCTTTCACGCGGTTGGCGGAGGTGCCAGCAGTATAGCCGGCTTCGGATTGTCCAAAGGGTTAGAAAGACGGGGAATCAAATCCTTTCGTTAGATGCTAATTCCATTCTGAGGGATGCGTGTTGTCCGAAAAGGTTCGAGTTGTCAACGTTAGAGAAATGTTGCAGCCTCATTTAATCCATGAAGAATTCATATCCCCACAACTTAATTCCCACAAAATGAGAGTTGGCTTAGTTCGTCTAAAAAATGGGCAAAATGTGGGAGCACATAGCACAGGGGAGAAATGCGAGGAAGTATTGTTCATAATTGATGGGTGTGGAACGCTTATTGTGAAAGAGAAAATGCACTCGCTTAAAGCTGGAGACTGCGTTCATATTCCACCGCAAACTAAACACGACGTGACCAATAGTGCAAGCGAAGACCTGATCTACATGTATATTGTCTGCTAAAGAAATGGCAAATTTACTTTAATAACTACGGATAAACCTCAATGCCATAACCAGTAAGTTTGCCTAACGACTTTTCCTGGGAGAAGCTGAAAATCCACGTGAAGCAGTGAAAAAAGTGAATGCGTCGTTAGAAACATAAACCCCTCTTTTCCTTATTAAGACAACATTTTGCATGGTAAAGTTAATAACTTACCCCGAAGATAATCGCACAGACCAAAACAAGGAGGGAAAAACTCATTCCAAGATTCAGGCAAACTGGAGAAATTCTAAAAATCATTGGCAACAAGGAACAACTAAGAAACATAGGCATAATAGCCCATACTCATACCAGCGGAAGTTGAAGTCTTTCCGTTGCATGAGGGGTAAGTAGATCATGGAAAAACCACCATGACTGATTCTTTGTTAGCGGCTGCTGGGTTGTTGTCCCCTTCTTTGGCGGGACAAGCTCTGGTCCTCGACTACCTCGAGGAGGAGCAAAAACGTCAAATGGTTGATCTCATCGGATTAGCCAGACGAAATGACAATCAAGGCCGCTAATATCAGTCTCTATCATGAGCGTGAAGACAGATCCTTCGTGATAAATCTAATTGACACGCCATCTGATCTGGCATGGATGTCAGATCGGGCGTAAGGTCATGTGGATTTTTCCGGTAGGGTTACCCGTAGTTTACGGGCTATTGATGGTGCTGTCGTCGTGGTGGATGCTGTTGAGGAGGTTATGGTTCAAACTGAAACTGTCACTCGCCAAGCTCTAGAAGAACGCGTTCGGCCAGTCTTGTACATTAATAAAATTGATCGTCTCGTTAAAGAACTCCGTCTCACCACAGAAGCTTTTCAAGCGAAACTCGCACGGATAATCCGTGATTTTAACCATTTAATAGACATGTACGCTGAGCCTGAGTTTAAGGAAAAATGGAAGATAAGCCCAACTGCTGGCACGGTTGCGTTTGGCTCAGCCAAAGATCGCTGGGCTTTCACTCTTGAAATGGCTCAGAAACGAGGTGTCAATTTTTCAGATGTTATCACCGCTTATAATAAAGGGGATATCGAGGGACTTGTTAAGTCCTGCCCGCTTCATGAGGCTATCCTAAATATGGTCGTCGATCATATGCCTCCGCCTCATACTGCTCAGAAATATAGAATTCCGCGAGTCTGGCGTGGAGACCTAAACAGCGAAACCGGCCAAGCAATGGTTAACTGCGATGAGAAAGGTCCCGCAGTTATGTGTGTCTCTGACGTAAAAGTCGACCCACAAGCTGGTGTTGTTGCAACAGGCCGCCTTTTCTCAGGTACTCTTAGTCAAGGCGACCAAATCCATCTAATCGACGCCCATATAGATGCCAGAATTCAACAAGTTTGTATTTATATGGGGCCACATCGTGAAATTGTAGGTTCGCTTTCCGCAGGGAATATCCCCGCCTTACTTGGGCTTGAGCACGCTCGCGCTGGCGAGACCATCACCGTTGTTAAAGACATTATTCCCTTCGAAGCCGTTAAATACGTCTCTGAACCCGTTGTCACAATCGCCGTCGAACCAAAATACGCTCGCGAACTCCCTCGCTTAGTCGATATTCTTAACAAATTAACCATTGAAGATCCAACCCTTGCGACCGTCGTCCGTCCTGAAACTGGTGAATACCTTATCAGCGGCATGGGAACCCTTCACCTCGAAATCGCCATCACTTGGATCACGAAAACCGGTCTCGAAATCATCCAAAGCAAACCCATCGTCATCTACCGTGAATCTGTCCGCCACCAAGCCGGACCCTTCGAAGGCAAATCTCCCAACAAACACAACCGCATCTACATTGAAGTTGAACCTCTCGAACCCGAAATCATCGACCTCATTCGCAAAGGCGAACTTCACGAAGCCCTAGACAAAAAAGCCGCTGCCAAACTTCTCCGTGACCACGGCTGGCCCACCGAAGAAGCCCGCAACGTC
>Ga0209725_1001008_pt1 | contig 16457 bp, 14 predicted proteins | sample I18A1metaG_FD_184145 | JGI IMG/M metagenome (GOLD analysis project Ga0209725, IMG submission 184145) | Lake sediment bacterial and archeal communities from Gulf of Boni, Indonesia to study Microbial Dark Matter (Phase II) - ​I18A1 metaG... | ecosystem: Environmental > Aquatic > Freshwater > Lake... | reverse complement strand
CTGTGTCGAATTTGGGTCGTCCACTCTTTCCATCCACCACAGTAGCTGTGAAGAAAGAACGAGGAAAACTGAATGGCTGAAGTGGCCGCCAGTTGGTTGCCACCAACTCATCCCCTAGAGCCACGATTTGCTCAAGGACAAGTCTAATCCTGCCTCTCAGTTCCCCAACGTCTGGTTTAGGAACTTTTGGCCTAACTGGCAAATCAGCAAGAGCGTAGAACCTAGCAAAGGTTGTGTTGGTCCCTGGATCCATTAAGAGGGATTGTTCTATTAAGTCGTTGATTCTAGTCTCCAGCAATTCTTTTGTCAAGATGACTTCCCTTATTGAAGGTTTGAAAGACTGAAAGGGTAATCGTATCTGCTTGATGAATTCGTCATTAAGTTTTTCGACATTTCTGATAGTTCTGGACTCAGGTGGGACCGGGGGCACCATGGCAAAATGCGTTGCGAGTCCAAGGACGACAGTGAGGACGACTGCAAGAGCGGCCACCTTAACCTTAGTAGTCACATTGTACTGCAAAAACGTTATCCCTCTCGCCAGAACACGATACATAGCATCTTCCTTAAGCCTTTTGCCGGATGATTGTGCATTGTGATCCCTGAGAAAGAACCAGTACGCCGGTGCTCCACTATCGAGAACCAGAATGATGAAGACGGCTCTGAGGATCCTCGCCTTGAGGGAGAATCAACTCTACTTTACCAGGACTAGTAGAGTGGCTATGAGAAGCTAGTTGAGCTATATTCACTTATCGGGCTGCTTACTGCAGCGCCGTTTCAGAACTCCCAGAGAGACTGGACAATCGCCTTCTTCAGCTTCCAACGGGTCGAGCGATTGCTCCAGCGATTTTCCGAAAACGATAGAGACTTAAGGGATTGCAAAGCACGTGCGCCATACTTCGTCAACCGGAGCAGGGCGCATTCAGACACGACTAGGAAAGCTCAAGTGGGTGACCTCGCCTAGAGGAGTTTGTCAACCAAGAGACCGTGTTGGGAATGTGACGAAACATGTCACAAGTTTGTCTGCGAGAGTATCGAGGGACCGGAAGAATCACATCCGAGTTTGGTACTCAAACGACTTGTGAGTTTGCGCTTAGCCAATTCGCAACCGGAAGGAGAATCCTAGCATGTCGTTCCTCTGATCCGGCTGCACTGTCCCTCACCAAAGAGAATGAAGAGAAACCGCTTCTCAAATGCAGGTTCGAGGGGGTCCTAGAGGATGGGGCGACAAGAATCGCTGTAGATGTTATGTATCTAAACGTGACCACGTTTAGCGCGAAGAACGGCCACTTTGAGCCACTTAGATTCAAGTTCTATCCATGGTCTCCAGTTCATATTCGATACGAACAGCATAGTGCTGACTTGCAGGTTGACTACAGAATAGGCCTCACAAATCTTGTGTTTATCGGCTCTCACTTGGTTACAAGAGGAACCCGAACCTCACCTAGCAGAATCCCTTTGAATGTTCAGGGATGTGAGGTGTCGCTGGAAATACTTGGCTGGTATGGCGACATCAGAGCAAGGCTATCGGAGAGCCTGGGGACAGAGGTAACAGCACATCTCATAACTAAAGCATCCATCGCGGATTGGCACCTAGTGACAAAGCTCAGTGAAGATCTTTGTCTGCTCTTGTCATTTGCGAGTGGTACTTGGGTTGCTCCGATCTATGAAGATGCTCTCCTAGACAACAGGCCAGTGGCGACAATACTGCCGCCTGCAAAGACGCTGCCTTATAGCAATGCGGATCGAGTTATCGACACTAGGAATGGAAATGAGCTGAGAGAATTCATCGAGACTGCCTATGGTAACTATGTGAAAGCCAAGAATGAGCTGGGCATGGACATAGTAATAGAGTACTATGTACACTCAAAATCGGCGAGAATTCTTGAGATAAAGTATCTAATAGCGTGCATAGGCATGGAGTGCCTAAAGAGCTATCTATCCGGCTATTTTGCAGCACGGAACAAGAACCCGGATCTCAGATTTTTCCGCGGCAGCCTTGAATCACTCTTCCAAGAACTCTCGATGCCTTACCGGTCGTCTGAACTTGACTTCATCGACATTCGAGGCGAGATTGTCCATACTGGCAGATTCCCAACCAACATTGACTCTGTTGAGGAATACTATAAACTTCTCAATTTGTACGAGAGAACCGTCCTAACCGTATTAGGATATCGAGGGAAGCCCTATCTGAATGCTGCGAAAAGATACACAAAAGAAACCGTGCCTTGAAGAATTAGAAGGCAACAATTCTGCTATTGGTATTGTCACCATCACGTATCCTCGAATCTATGTCACGTATGTCTTAACAGAGAATTTGCTCTCCATGACGGAAAAGAGCTGATACCCATAAGGGTGTTCTCCGAGTCTCAAAAATCCGCCTTCTGCAGCCTAGCGATCAGAGTCCTGGCGACCGCACCGAATCTCGTTAGATCACCTAAATACCAGACTTGATTACTTCAAGCGAATTCAAGGCTCTTCAAGTCATTCAAGTCTTTCAAGCAACTCAAGGCTTGAATCTCAAACTATCAGCATTCAAGACCACCTTGCGATCTACTGCTGAAGGCCGGAAACGTATTCGTCTGCTGTAATATGGTGTCTTGTGACAGTCTCAAACTAAAACGATTCGAGGCCACCACGACCTCTACAGTCTGAGCCGGGATCGACACGTTTCTGTACCTAGAGAGTCAGAAAGGCTTTTTTGTGATGAGAGAGCTGTTTTCACGGTTCCCAGTGTCACTCAAAGCGTGGTGGAAGGTTCCCATTCTGATCGTTGCGGTATTCGCGGTGTTAGGAGTTGTGGGATGGCAGCAGTTATCTTCTCGATACATGCAGACCGCGGTAACGACGGCTTCTTCTATCGTGTCCATCACTTCCAAGACTTCAGTCAGCGTTTCGACTGCTCAACCAAATGTGACTCTTCTTCTTCCGGGTCAAGTTGTCAGGCATCCTCCGACAGACAGCAATCCATATTCGTGGTATTCCTACTATCCTCGCACTGCCTCTGGAAAAGACAAGATCGTTATTTGTGTCTGGCCTCATGGTGGCGGCACGCCATCCGAGAACTACACAGATCACGAAATGCGAGCTGCGAATCAGTTTGGATGGCTGAGACGCCACTCAGAGCAGTATCAGATGCCCGTTGTTGTGGTTGCTATGCCCAGAGTGAAACGTCTGTACGTGCATTCGCTTCATCCAGAAACTTTTACAACCAAGGAGGAGATGCTCAGACGCCCTGACCTCAAGCTTATCGATGCTGTCTGGAATCAGTACATTCCATTGATGCGAAAAGCCAGCCTAGACGTAGATGAGAAGGTGCTTATGATGGGTTATTCGAGTGTTGGAATGTTCGCACACAGATTCACGATGTTACATCCTGCCAAAGTGATGGCTGTATGGTTAGGTGGAGAGGCCCCAGCGCCACTTCCTGCGAGCGAGCTTGACGGACAACCCCTGGATTATCCGCTAGGCGTACGAAATCTCCGAGAGCTAACTGGACAGCCCTTTGATTTTGAAACCTACCGCAGAATACCCCATTTCATATGCGTTGGCGAAAATGACGCCAATCCACAGAACGACACAACCACCTATACTGACATTTTCACGGATCAACAGAGACTTCTCATTCGATCGCGTTTTGGAGCGACAAATCCAGAGAGAATTAGGTTCTTCTACGAGTATCTTCGACAGGCAGGTGTCCCGGCCGAGTTCCAGTTGTATAGCGGCATTGGACACCAGTTTACAGATCAGTTAGCGACTGATGCTTTCAACTTCCTCAAAGCGAAATCTGCATAAAGGCTTCTTTAGCAGACAACCTTCAGCTCGCCGGCGCGAATGTGTGGCTAGAGATTTCTCGCAAGATATCGGTTGCCTCGGTTCTAAGGAAGTTCTCCTTTACTTTTGGCTAGGAGATGGAAGAAGTATGCGGCGGCTAGAATCTGGAGGCTTCTAGCGACAAACTCAAGGTGATTGCCCTGTCTGATCCAAGAACTCTGGGAACTCTCAAACCGCCATTTTCACAGGACGATACTTAAGACATAGAAACCGTGGAAAAGGAGGCGTTGCCATGAGTCTGTCCTTCACTGGATTTCTTTCTAACCCGTGCGTCATCGCAAGTCAGCCTCCCGCCAACTCTACCATTTCACCTAGGTTCGAGGGGCTTCAAGAAGGGAATATCTTCTGTCTCCGGCGAACCAATGCAACTTAGCGACCGCGCAATCCTAGCATCTGACCCGTTCCCTGTCTAGACGCCATATGCCATCTTTTGTGCAAGTAGTTAGGTTTTGACCTCAGCCCAAGCTTGTCGAGGGGCCCTTCGTCACTCGGATTCACTTAATCTACTAAGTGCATACGATCCGACCCATCATTCTGTCTCAGATCGACGCAAGAAGACTGTTCTAGGGCCAAGATCATCCTCTCCAGAGCGAACCAGTACATGAGCAAGCGCCAGTCAAACCCATGTCTCGGCCCGGCCGGGCAGCATCCACTCAGACGGGTTCGCCATTCGACATGTTTAGAGATTTACTCATTCTGTCTATATTTCTTCGACTAGCTTCAAATACGCAAGCCCCCCCCAACGGGAACTCAGGCGGGAGTGGGGCCAAAGATACAATCACCTCAGGAATCATGATGAAAGGGGGTGAGAAAGGTGGGAGCTGAAAAATACACCCGCGAGGATATTACAGGGTTGGCAGATTTGGCTAGATCTGGGCTAGCAGCCCAACTTGACACGATCCTTGCAAGGCAGAGGGAGATTGTCGCTTTGGATTTCGAAGCCTTGCAGAAGATCTCCATGCTGATGCCCAAGGCCGCTAACAATGGCATTTGTGGCCTTGGATGCGCTGCAGCGGAAAGGGTTGCAGAACGAGGTAGATAGGAGAACAAGGGCCAGAAGCAGAACGTCTCCTCAGATCAATCTCATTGAATGAGATACTCCGCCCGCACCATTACCCACTGGCTTTGGATGGCAAAGCCAATGAATACCTCTGACATTCACACGCTAAGGTCTGCGCGCATCAATGTCGCGTTTCATCCCGAATCCTTGTCCATGTTCAACGTCAGTGACAGAGTTGCACGCATTCTCGAATTGTTTGAGAACTCACGCGACATTTCGGAAATAGCACGCGAACTTGGAATAGCTGAGAAGCACATTCGGGGTGTGCTACGGCTCCTTGACAATAAGATAAAGAGGCTATCCCCGAAACCAACCCACAGCAAGCCTGACATAGCCTCTCAGCTTGTCCTCTTTGTGACCCAGGGCTGCAACTTTAAATGCCGGTATTGCTGTTCGCGAGGGCTCTATCCTAAGCACTCATCTATGAGATTGGAAACAGGAAAGAAAGCAATTGCAGCTTTCTTGAAACTATACCCGAACAATGTCAAAACGATTGTCTTCCTTGGTGGGGAGCCCCTACTATGCTATGAGGTGGTCAAGCATTTGGTCAAATTCACACTTCGACTCTGCCGTTCAAGCAGAGTTGACATAGTGCCACGATTCGGCATAGTGACAAACGGGGCACTTCTCACCTCCGATGTTGTGAAGTTTCTGAAACGATATGGCATTATGACAACTGTCAGTCTGGATGGCCCTTTGGCAGTGAACGACTTTCAACGCATTCTTCCGTCGGGGGAAGGTACACATAGTATCGTGATGAGCAGAATTAAGACATTAACAAGGGCTCGTCACAGCTTCAACATAGAGGCAACCGTAACGAGAAGAACTATTGAATGTGCCATCTCCGTTAGAGAGATACTCTTGTATTTACATACGTTAGGCGCTGAGATCAGCCACATAATGCCTGTGTGCGGAGAGGATGAGGAAACAGCGTTACCATGGCGCTGCAGGCAATCAATAGCAGACGGTTTCAAGGACGCCGCTTCCTATACAATGGAGTCACTCCTCACACAGGATCCTGTTTGGCTTCAATATGTCCGTTACATATTGGAATCTCTGATCAGGAAAATCCCTAGAAAATACCTTTGTTTTGCGGGGCTTGGGACTCTGACTGTTTTTCCGAATGGAGATGTTTATCCTTGCTATTTCTTGGTACACGATTCGCTACTGATGGGAAACATACATGACTCTAATTTTCCGAACGAGAGATTCTTCAGAGTGAGGAAATTACTACTAGAACGTGCGAAGGATTCTATAACCCCCTGCAAAGCTTGCTGGGCTCGAAGCCTGTGTCACTCATGCTACGGATTCGGATTTTCCCTGAGCGAGACATTGTCAGCGCCTCCTGAGATGTTTTGTCTAATCCAGAAGGCAATGATAGAAGCCGTCTTGTTGAAGCTTGCTGAGTTTCGAGTGGATTCAAGACTCTGGCATAGGGCGATATCCACACTACGAGCTGAACTGTCACGTGCCGCATAGTCGTCGCCACGGCAGAACCGACTTGCTGATAGTCGTGACCTTGTGGCCACGTCTGGTGTAGGTGGAAATACGCTAGAGCGTGTAGATCAGCAAGCCGCCGAGTCTACGACAATCGCGACAGCAATGGCTGACAGCACACATCCTGATTGGAGATCATGTGTAGGCTATGGTAGGAGGTTCGAGGTTGTACGTTATCTGGGCTCCAGAGCATACCTGGCGTGTGGGTAGAATCTGCCGTATCCCTAGACATATTCGCTACTATCATTGAAGCACTGTGTGAACTCTTTGGTACATCGACAGGTGCGCAATAGTACCAGACATTGACGGATGATTGCAAGTCCCTTCTAACCGTAGAAGTGCCTGCCCTCTGCGTGAGGCGCGGAGCAACCCGCGAGAATCGTTGGCGTCTCAGAAGAACGGGGTGCCAACTTCCCACCGATGCGGAATCCGGTCATCCTTGTGGAAGCAAACAACCGAATGCACCTCTTGCCTAGAACGAATCATCATGATCTCGAATGAGCCGTCGGTCAGTTGTGCTGCATCGGGACGCTTATGAGACATGGATCTTTGCGTTTTCAGACCTTTTCGTAACATGAGAGGTTACCTTTGCGATCCAAGCAAAACTGAAGCCGCCTTGCAGAACAAGATCTCATACACAGGCAGTAGTTCTCGGGTTGGCGAGAACTCTCGGTGAATAGTGAATTGACCGGAGATCATTGGCTCACTCTCCGAAAGAAGTCGAAGCTTTTTCCCAAAAGTTACCGGAGTCATTGAAACCTATTCCGCTTCGGCAAAATGGATTCACCTAGTTTCTTGATTGCATACTATCTGGCCTACAAGATCGCATGTCGTATCTTTCTAACCCATGCGTTATCGCAGGTCAAGCTACGTCTGGCCGTCAGACAATGCAGGTCGGATTGTTGCTGCCTTCCGTAATTAACCCTCACGTTACCAAGGGACAATATCCCAATCAAAGACATCGCCTCTTTTCCTTAGCTGCAGCGTATCGACGCCTGCAGAAGGCGAATGATAATAGTCCACAGGTCAAGCATCGCCATCCAGTAGACGAAGAGAGAAATCATGATGAGCACATATGCAAGGGGGAACACGTATCTAGTTCTTCTTCTTTGATGCTCATAGTCCAGAACGGCCGTGAGTCCTGGCGCGACAAAGTCGTAGGACTGCTCCAACTGCAACGCGTACCTGGATGTCACCCACATGAACCGGCGGTAATGAAGGTCCAAGAGGAGAAGGACCAAGTTGAGAACAATGGCGAACGGAAGCAGTTCCGGAGCCTTATACTGAACTGCGGCCAGCAGGATAGCAACTGTAACCGACAGACCAAAAGTGCGGAGCGTAGCTAATGTCCGATCGAAGAACTCCATAGTACGCCTGACGACATCCCACTGCATCACGATCTCTCTAGAGAGATTACTGTCCGCCAAGAACGCTCGACTCCAGCACAACAATAATAAACGTAAGTGTTAATTAGTGTGATACCTAGGGAGAAGGCGTGAGTCGGGATGAATGATAAGGAGAGGCAAGTCCAAGATCTCATAGACAAGGACCGACCATGGTACCTGAACGGCTACGCAGAGATCCTTGTCTTGGCGATGATACCGCTCGTCCTGATCCTCAGCGCATTCCTCAAGTAGTTATTGCGCGCTGTCATCTTTCCGTCGCTATGCTTGGCTTCCTCTGATCTTGAGCTTTTCTGAACAAACGGCCGGCCGCAAAAGCGCGAGCCAAATGACATAGAGAGGTCAGATCTGAGTGAGAGAGAACGTTGTGTCTGGTCATGCGGCAAGCTGGGCAGAGTTGAGGTCATGTGTTGAGAGATGCATATTTCAGGACTGTCCGAGAAACATAGGAGGGAGATTACACGTATTCTTTGAGAGAAAGGAAGACTCTTTAGCCCAAATCAGATTTGTAGGTGTATCCCAAGACCCAGGGGTTACTCTGAGATCCAAACACCATCTGACGACTGGTGAAGAGATTGAGACAGCTCTTAGAAGGGACGCTCGGAAGGAATTCGAGCCTTCAGAGAATGTTGCTCGTAATCCCCGTGATCGGATCAGACAGATTTTCCAGAGAGGGTTTGATCCTTCAACTGGTGACATCTATTGGACTCATGCTCTGAAATGCCTTCCAGTACAGAACGACAAGGAGATCGACGATCATTGGGAGAAGTCTGCGCCATTGTGTGTGAAATACTTCAAGAAAGAGTTGGACTTGATCCCCTCAAAGAAGCTGATGGTAATTGTATTTGGAGGGTATGCATTGGCCATGTGCCTTCACGTCCTAGACGGCGGACCGCTAGTTAACTCACAACGGGTTATGGAGTACATTAGAACTTGTAACATTGATAGAAAGTTCCCCTATGGTGATAAGGAAGTGTCTCTCTTTCCGTTCTTGCATCCAGCACATCGATACGCCCACGCCGATTACGGAATTGAGATGAGAGAACGGCAGTTTGTCCGCAGAATTCGAGATGTACAAGAGCAGAATGAACTACCAGAATAGGGCGTGCTATTACCTAGTTGAGGCGGCACGGGCGGCCGACGTTTATGTGCCCTTCTCTTGACAAAATGAAACAGAATGTGTATACTCGCACCAAGTATGGCGCACAAAAGCATCCTTTTTGTCAGAGGGGAATCTCTAAACAGACCTCTTCTGCTAGGCATCGCAGATCTTGCACATTGAAATGTTTGTTGCCGAAACAGATACATTGACAGACCGTAGGAAACGTAGTCGGGTCCGCTCTCTGCCCAAGGAAGTGCTGTGGGTTTGGCAAGACGATATGGGTGCAACTTGATTGCTCTGTTTCTCTCAGTGGTGCTCTTCCTTGCGGTGACTGTATATGTACCTGAAGCAAATGCGCAAGCCCAAACGCAATTGAGGATTGGCATAGAAGCAATAGAATATTCCCCTGAATCTACAGATTTTGAACTCATCTTCACCTTGGGCTCAAAAGGGCCTATCAACTACATGTATGACTGGACACTTCCGAAAGAACAGTTGAAACCAAGGATTCTGATGTATCTTCAAGAAGCCTATGATGGACGGAGGTACGATAACGTAGTCATTGAAGGAGTCTATTCGAAATGGAAACCGATTGAGTCAATCACGCCCGAGTATGGTAGACAGTTGGATTGGGTTCAATCAGGCTCGCGCTTCTACAGAGTGGCGACGGATTCCAGTCGACTTTTCTTTCCCTTTGAGTCAAGCTATTTCCTGTTCTACTTTGCAGCTAATGGTGTGCAAGTAGCTCGTATCGACTTTTGTCGTACTAGAGTTGCCTTCAAGGTCATTCGATGCACCCTAACCGAGATTCAATGGCAACAGGTTCCGAAGATGTTGCAAGGCAGGATAGGATCTGAAGACAAGGACGCGTACACTTATGACCACTTCTACAAGATCGAAATAGAGCTAGAAAACGTTCCATGGTATCCGATCATGTTAGGGACTCTGTCATTTTCTATCCTTGCTCTTACTGTTGCGCCACTTTTGTGTGCGGTCCTCTTCAAGATCTCTATCGTTGACAAACATAGCCCTCTTCGAGTATGGAAGAGAATGCGAAACAAATGGAAGGACATAGTGCCCCTCTATGTGGTTTTTCTATTCACGTATAGGACAGCCTTCGCTCCCAGATGGCTAACATGGATCGATGTGTCTGCTGGAGTTGGAATAGTGGTCTGGACCTCTATCGCAACTTATGATCTTTTCAAACCAAGTCCGGAAGAAGTATCCGACCATACATAAGGAGCTATTTCCAGATAGACCTAGACCGGAAACGGTAGGCAGATCGATGAAAAGCCTGAGGTTTGTCACTTACTGAGAGAATATGAATCGTCTTAGAAGATGCCTCTTGATCTGCCTCTCCACTGTACGCAGCACACAGCCCTGTCCCATTGTTCGGCGGCTCGACATGACAGGAAGCCGGCTTCAAGCCTCCTAAACGAGTCGGTCTGACAGGATTCACCTAATTCACCAATTGCATACGATCCGGCCCACCACTGGCCGTCATTTTTCTCTAACCCGTGCGTCATCACGAGTCAAACTCCCGCTCGGTCCCCAACCGTGTCAGGGCCAAGGTGATGAGATCACGTTCGATTACCGATCTCCTTGGAACTTAGAAAGGTACTTAGCCCTTCCCAGTCGCAAGCTAAAGGCCTCTGAATCAGGGAAAGCATGCTGCGCTGCCTACGCAGAAACACAACGAAGAAGAAGAGCTTTCACGATCTATCGTAATGTTAAGGTGAAACTTGGAGGGGTGAGGTGCCATGTCGACACATTCTTGTCGTGTGTACAATCTGACAAAAGGAATGAGCTTCACATTCAGATACATGCTCTGGCTGATGATACTCGGTCTCCTTGTGCTATGCTTCCTTCAGTATGGTACTTACCTGACTGCGGTGAAGGAAGGAAGGCCGGTTCAGATTCTTCGCTTCCCAGACATGCACATATGGTTCAGCGACCTGAGCTTTGACTTCGATTCTCGCTCAATCACCTACGACTTCCAATTTCAAATTTGGACTGGCACTTCCCAGCGTGAGATCTATTTTAGCTTCAGTAGCCATATGGCGCCAGGATTCTCATTCACTGGAACGATAGATTCTCCCAATCTGCCAAGCAAGTACTATCAGGTTAACAGGAAGTCCACAGCTGACAAAGTCTATGGCATGTCCGAGCTATACCCCTACGATTCATATCGAGTTACATATGATGTCTATGGATATGCGTCATCTCGACTTGATTTTGATGAGCATTTTGTGCCACGCGTGTTCGCCTACATGAAGTATCCAGAAAGCATGTATTGGCAGATAGAAGGTCATGCCACCCAGATTGCACAGAATGCCACAGCTGAATGGTGTTACGTGAGTCTCAAGATTACCTTGGCCATTTCGAGGATACTAGGCTACTCGTCTCTCATCAGTCTCGCTATCGTCTGGGCAGGTAATGTGATACTGGCATCCTCTCTGTTCTTGACGGATAATGGATCTGGTGGAAGAGTCCCGAATGTCGTGGAACGCCTTACAGTCTACATATCTCTATTCGTATTCATTCCTATTTTCATGGATTCAATTAGCTCTCGGATTCCATTGAAGTTCCTATTGTCAACCGCCGAAATATTCCTAATCGCTCTCCTGTTGAGCACAGCGGCTTTCTTGGCATGCAGCTCTCTGTCCAGATTTCTGACGTCGCCATTGTCATGGGATCGATACGCGGTGATCTTCTCAATAGTCTCATGTCCCATCTTACTCCTAATCAATCCGATTTTCTATCTATGGCATAAGATCAGAGCTGGAGACCCGTGGATTGGATTCTCAGACTTCCCTCGGGTTTTCTCTTGGTTCTTCGACATGAGGGTAATCCCTTGGGTAGTTTTAGTTTCAAGCCTATACGTAATATCATATGCCAAGGTGTACCATGACTTCAAGGAATCCAGATTGACGATACTTCTCGTGGGGGTTCTAGTTTTGTATTTCACTTCGTTCGAAGATTTGCATGACCCTACACTAGTTCTCCTTGCCGCGTCGTACATAGCATTCGCATGGAAGGAAATCGCGTACGCGGTCAGAGGACTAGGTTCTCAATTGCGCGCGCCATTTCGCCACCCGTCAGAGAGCCAATTAGAGGCCTAGACTTAGTTGAGTTCGTGTGACTCGTATCTCCAAGTCGGTGGGTAAAGTTGCGTGAATCTTTAAAAAAGGGCATGGTAAAGAGACGACTGCCCGTAACAGCCAAGGAGTTTGGGCCACGTTTCAGTCGGACTTTGACTGAGATCATGCCTGACATGCTCAGAAGAGCTGAGAGGATTGGCTATGTAAACCTACACGATGTTGACAGCGAGATCGTTCAGACAGATATTGACGCAACGTACTCGTTTATCTTTGGGCTCTATGCCGCCACAATCTTCTTTGCTTCACGTGCCGTCGAGATGGCCATCAATACCGACCCCCGAATGAGAGAGCTAAAGGAGTTAGAGCACCAAAAATGGCTCAACTTGAATCGAAGAAACCTGAGAGAAGCGCGAGACAGAGGGATCCCAATAGGCTGTTTGTTGGATGCTGGCGAGAATGTCTTGCTAGATAACAGCGAGGGTGGATCGAAATGCCCGAACCACAAAGAAGGAAAGAAGCAGCCGATCTTTCTCGAAAGAAGAAATAAGCTGGTTCACGGTGACATGGCAGGATACAGGAAAGCAACAGGCTTCTATGACGCTCCGTTTGACGTCACGATGCCCTATGACCCCATGGCGCCAACTGAAGACGACACATGCGATCAGCTCACGAAAAGCAGAAGCTTTCTGATTCAATGGGCAGAGTCCGGGTATGCGAACCCAATTCGTAAGGGCGTCTTCTTCTTTCCTCTCTCCAATATTGACTGAGACAAATGAAAGCGCGCCATACGAAAAGCGATAATTGGCAGTAGCCACTGGATTTCCATTATGGCTCACCATGCCAATGATTGGTACTTGAGTCAGATTCTTGGAGAAATGAGAAGATTGCGTGCGCCCTCTAATCCGAAAACTCTAGGCATCGTTATCCGAGAAGTGCAATCCAAAGCTGCAGAAGCCATGTTGAAATCAATCAAGTCATCAAGTCGTAAAATGCTGAGTGAGAGGAGACTATATCGTCGTCAGTTCAAGAAGCGCTTGCTCGAAAGGTGGAAAAGGCCAATCGACTTGCTGGAGACCCTTGTCGGACTGTGCTTGGAAGAAGGAGCGGAATTTAACGATGAACAGAGGGAGACAGCGGCTAGAACCGAGGACTATGTATTCGATGTTTTGACTAGATTGCATGCGCGCAGTTGCCAAATAGCCTATGAAATACTCTCTTTGTTGATATCTGGTTTCGCTGATGGGGCACATGCTCGCTGGAGAACTCTTCACGAAATCGTCGTCATTGCATCCTTCATTAGGGAACATGGTCAAGACTTGGCAAAGCGCTATCTATACTACGAAGCAGTTGAAACCTACAAGGAAGCTTGTGCATATCAAGAACATTGTCAGGAATTGGGATACGAACCCTTATCGAACGAACAACTTAGAGTGCTGAAAGAAAGGCGTGATGAGGCTTTCAGGATATACGGTAGAGACTTCGGCTCTAGCTATGGATGGGTGCCGAGGAGTTTCCTTCGTAGAAGAGATTTCGCCGAAATCGAGAAGCATATGAAACTTGACCAACTTCGACCCTACTACATAATGGCTTGTCACAACGTGCATTCCGGTCCGAAGGCAATCGAGTTCAGGCTTGGCCTCTTAAAAAGCAAAGCCAAAGGCTCAGTCCTATTGGCAGGGCCATCCAACTATGGACTGGCGGATCCAGGCCAGTGTATGGCAATATCCTTGGCCCAGACAACGATTTGTCTCCTATCAACCAAGCCTACAATAAAGAGGTTGATCGCAATGAAGGTGATACTGAGATTGGTCGATGAAATCTGTCCAGCGTTCTGTGAAATTCAATCGGAGATCGAACGAGAAGAGAAGTACTTGCCATAATGAAGGCAACTGCGCCACACATTTTCGCGCACGAGACCTTACGCGCAAATGACCTCTGATATCATAAGTTGATTCTGAACCGCATGCTTCAACCTGGACGAGTTAGCCAGAGAAAAGAGGGGGTTTGGGGATTCGTCCCCCAACATGAAGAGCCGTAGTTTTCGTCGTCGCCCTCTTTGGTGTGAATAGCTAAGCCGAACCACAACGTAAGCCTGTAAGTAGGCGCCTTGAGGCAGGATTTACTTGATTTATTAATTGCATACGATCCGGCCCGTTAAATACGCCTAGATTCGAGCCTGTATTGATACCTGTATTAGTACAGTCTGAATCCGAGTTACTAGCCAGATTCAAAGAGTTCTGTCAAATCGATCTACAACTTGAGTAGAGGACAGTAAGCGGACACCTTTACCTAATGAAACACTTCTTGGAGTCGATAGACAAGACCCTTAGGTCATTCGATCACTTGAGACAGCGCATTAAGAGCCGGAGCTCTACAACAATAATGACTAGCGATGCCTTCATTGTAGCAGCTTCGACAGCCTGTCACACGGCAATCGAACAAATCGCCGACAGAATCTTATCTGGTCCGTGGCTGTTGTTTTTCAAAGGACCCTAGAGTCTTTTCAGAGAAAGCGCGAAAGAATGGCAGTTCAGAAGGCCCTAACTTCTTGTGGAGACATAAGATCGAAAGTTTTTGTAGGTGAAGGCACAAGCTTTGATGAGCGCATATATGTGGAAGTATCTTGAGGGAACCTCGTTGGATCAACTTCCCTCGTGGGTGCCTGATCTGGCTAAAGCGCTTCTGTTGATATTTGTAAGCACGGGCCTTGCGTATCTGATGGACATACGCAATCGAAACAAGATGGTCGACCTGAAAGCCCGAGAAGAACACTTCGACGATATAAAGAATGAAGTTGTGAAACCGATGATTGAAAGGTGTGCATATCTCAAGAACTTTCTCGCGGGCGTCGTGACAGACCCGCAAGGTGCACTGTTTCCCTTCCTCTGTGAAAGTCACCTATTCGGGGTAATGGAGAGTCACTATCCTAGAATCATGAATGCTTGGAATACTTTGCACAAGGATGCCGAAAGTTTAGGACGCGACTGTCTATCTCTTCGAGAGAAGATCATTAGCGATATTCGGGGGAAAGTAGATTTGGGTGCAGGATCGGAATTCGATGATTATCACTTGTCCCATGTAGGTTTTAAGCCTCAACCTGCTCTTTGGCAGTACTTTGCTTCATATCGAGATAGGGTCGAGAAGGTTAACTTCAGGATCCAACCTACTTTGACTGGCATGTTCAACGATATGCATGTACTTGACGTGGATTGGTATCGATGGGGAGAGAACAAGAACCCAGAGTTGTTGCTGGAAGCCGTTGGAAGCAAACAGGGGTTAGAAGCCTGCAGGAAGGTTTTGACCGAAGTAGAGAAAGAAAGCTTTGTGGAGATAGGCAAATTGTACGAGCGAAGAGATAGACTCAGCGCAAAGGTATCGGATTTAGAAAGTCAGCTGAAAGACATCCTCTATCGCAAGAAGCTAGATGGAAGATGTCGGTTGTGTAATTGAAGAAAATTCTTCCAAGGCAAGCCTTCAGATCCACTTAGTTGAATGGATTCATTCAATTTACAAATTGCATACGATCCGGCCCACTGAATGTCCCCCCGTAATGTTTCTAACCCGTGCGTTATCGAGGGTTAAGCTCCCGCCGGGCCCGCCAGTTCCCCTAATCTAGCAGCTTAGGCACTTGCACTGAAGAGAGGATTCACTCAATCCACAATTGAATCCGATCCGACCCACTATTGTCTTATGATATTTCCCGAATCCTAGACATTCGCCCCAGATGCCGCAGCAAGAGTCCGAGTCCCCGCGGGCCCGCTAGCCTAGAGCTGTCTCAGCAACCGATAGTCTGCGGAGCCTTGAGTCCATATGTAAGAGAACCAGGAATGACCACCTGGTGACCCACTGATCCCGCAGGTTCCTGGTGCCACTTCCTCAAATTCACGTGGATAACGCTGAGTACCCCAACGGTTCTTCTCACGGAGCTGCACACCGATCGTAAGAGGATGCATCTTGACAGTTGCGCCGGTTCTGACGCTTCCAGCGTATATCACCACCGGTATGGAGAGGGATGGCTCTGAAATATCGTCCGCTGCATGCTTCACATCTGAGGCTGATATCATGTTTAAGCTGAGGCTCATGGTTGGCAGCCTCAATGTTAGGAGGTGATCGTCTCTAACCGATCTTCCAGTTCGTTTTACTTTGGCAATGCACTTTTGCATGCACTGGTGGATTCCGATTTCAAAATCGCGAGGAAGGTTGAGAATGTTGTTTCGTCGGTTCGTACCTCCGGCTGATCTGGCCACAATGTGGTGCTTCACAAGCTCGCCAGTCCTCTCGCTGGGGCTCGCGTTCTCTTCATTCATTCGACTTCACACTCCCGGTATGTTCCGTCGGCAAATCGTATGAATTCACGCTTGAGCAGTGGTAGCCCGGGGGAGATTCGAACTCCCGTCGACGGGTGTCTTCTCTTTTGCGATCCAGAGCCCGTTATCCATGTTCGTGGTCTGACCCACTTTGAC
>Ga0209725_1001006_pt1 | contig 16474 bp, 17 predicted proteins | sample I18A1metaG_FD_184145 | JGI IMG/M metagenome (GOLD analysis project Ga0209725, IMG submission 184145) | Lake sediment bacterial and archeal communities from Gulf of Boni, Indonesia to study Microbial Dark Matter (Phase II) - ​I18A1 metaG... | ecosystem: Environmental > Aquatic > Freshwater > Lake... | reverse complement strand
TTAGTAGTTCATGTCTAGGCGCGAAGAGGTCTCTTCCATACACTTCCTTGGCAGCCATAAGGAGCCTCTTTCGAGGCGATGTTTCCGGCTGCGGACTCAAGGCGTGCACGATATGCAAGGGTTCGAAGTTTTCTAATAAAACCGAGAGACGAGTCAAAGTGAAATAGATGAGGGCCGCCGGCGAGAGTTTCACGTCGCGGGCGCGACGCTTTGAACTCGCCCTCTAGGGTCCACAGCCCTATACGCTACCAAGTTCCGCGGAATGGTATTCCTCTACGTTACGGCGGCCATCAACTACCAAAGGGCGACGGTAGGATGCTAATTGGCTTTTCGTACCTATTGCGAAGCTCTCCTTTCGGAGTACATCGAGCGTAGGATCTTCGCTGCTTCGAGAGTTGACAAGGCGGCACCGCTTTGACCGAAAACGGCACCTCTTTGATCTTCGCAACTTCGAAAGTTGACGTAACTCTTTTAAGGAATGGGGTCGCCGTCTCGGGTTCGCGTTGCAGTGCTCGGGAGGTGAACAGTGCTTGACAGAAAAGCCAAACAGTGAGCGTTCCTCGCCGGGTCGTCTCAGCGGCGTACCCTCGAACACCGTCCTAATCGGTAAGAAGCCGCTGATGGCCTATGCAACCGCGATTGTGATGCAAGCGAACACGGGCAACGGGGACATTTCAGTAAAGGCTCGGGGGCGAGCCATCTCCAGGGCGGTGGATGTCGTCGAAGTTGTCAGGAGGCGGTTCTTCGACGGCAAGCTGGACATCACCGATGTCCAGATCGGCACGGAGACGCTCGGCACTGAGGGACAAACCAGAAACGTTTCGACAATCGAGATTAAGCTGAGGAAGCGAGAGTAGGACTGCGAAGAGGCTCGATTGTTCAAGATAGATTCCACAAGCTTTTTTGTCCTTTCCTTTTCTCCATGGTCCGGCCAAGTCACGTTGGTCGATAGTCCACTCTGGTGTTGCTGATATGCCTGCAGACGCGCCAATCAAGTGCGGAGTGCACGTATCAATAGCTGGATCGATCGATCAAGCTATCGACCGGGCGAAGGAAAAGCAATGCGACACGTTTCAAATCTTCACCCGAAACCCTCGTGGCTGGAAGTTCAAGAAACTGTCCGCGGAGGAAGGGACCCTATTCCTACAGAAGCTCAGGGAGTCCATGATCGAGCCAGCCGTCGCGCACATGCCGTATCTACCAAACCTCTCATGCCCCAAGAAACTGATCTACAAGAAATCGGTTAGGACATTGGTGGCAGAGCTTGGGAGGTGCGACATGCTTGGCATTCCATACCTTGTAACTCACCTCGGAAGCCACCTCGGGAAAGGTAGAGAGATCGGGCTTGAACGGCTCATCTATGCAATAGACACAGCTTTCGATTCTTCCAAGGGGAGAACAATGCTGCTGCTCGAGAATACCGCAGGGACTAAAAACAGCATGGGATCATCCTTCGAGGAAATTCGAGAAATCCTAGATCACGTGGCAGAGAAGTCTCGCGTGGCCATGTGTTTTGACACTTGTCATGCCTTTGCCGCAGGATACGACCTGAGAGACAGGGAATCCGTCGAGAAGACAATTGACGAGCTTGGGGGGGTAGTCGGACTCGACTTGCTCAAGGTAGTCCACGCGAATGACTCCAAAGGCGGGCTCGCATCGCATCTCGACAGGCATGAGCACATTGGTATGGGCCAGATAAGCGAGCAAGGGTTCAGAGCCATACTTCATGCCGATGCGTTTCGTAACTTACCTATGATACTGGAGACCCCGATTGATGAACGCGCAACAGACATAATGAACCTGAAGAAACTCAGGGAACTCGCATCATAACGCTGTCGACGAAATCCATTTCTGAGAGACAGGTTGTGCCCTGGGTTCAGCCAAGAGGTATGACGCTATGATATTCGAGCAGCTTCCTGTTGGGCCGATGCAGAACTTCGCATACCTCATCGGAGACGAGAGAACACGCCTCGCCGCCGTGGTCGATCCAGGATGGGACATCGAAATAATCCTAGAAGCTGCGCAGAGGAACAATCTGCAGATTATCTATGCGATCAGCACCCACTCCCACCACGATCATACCTCCGGTATGGACGAACTCGTACGGAAAACTAGTGCCAAAGTCGTCGCCCACGAGGTCTCGAGAATAGGGAAGAACATCAGCGTGAGAGACGGGGACGTAGTGCAACTCGGCTCTCTTGAAATCAAATTCATCTACACACCCGGCCATTCCCCAGATCATGTATGCGTATTGGTCAGCGGCAAATTGATGACAGGGGATGCTCTCTTCGTCGGCGAATGCGGAAGAACCGACCTACCCGGGGGAAGCTCAGAGCAGCTGTATGACAGTCTATTCAACAAGTTGATGAAACTGTCCGACGACGTGGAGGTCTATCCCGGGCACGACTATGGAACGAAACTGCACTCGACGATCGGCTACGAGAGGCTGCACAATTATGTCCTCAAACCGCGAACCGTCAAAGAGTTCGTACAATTCATGAAGGAACCGTGATGGCGAGCCAGGTAAGCCTCTAAGGCTTGCGCACTGAAGACTTGGTTGGGGAGTTCCTAGCGGCCCAGAACGAAAGCTCGACTGCGTACGAGCCTACGGAGGATTCATTCCTGATGCTGGAAGCTCTTGGAGAGTTAGGTCTTCAAGGTTCGAAGGTTCTCGACGTGGGAACAGGTTCAGCCATTTTGGCAGCATACTGCGCTAGAAGAGGCGCAGAGGTATCCGCGTCGGACATAGATCCAAGCGCGATCGAGACCCTGAGGCTCGTAGCCGATCGGTTGGAAATACAGCTGAAACTGATTGCCTGCGACCTCTTCTCGAAGAGCACCTATGAGGACCGCTATCACGAGATTACGGCGCTCTTCAGTTCTCGGGCTAGACCAGAATAGTGCTCCGACCTGACCTAGCTCCACCAGAAGGTCGCCTAAAACCTACTTCGCATATTGTAGTTCACCTAGCTCTTTTGGCCGTCCGAAACGCGTGCCTCAATGATCACTGTCGACATGAGAAAGGAGCCGATATGACCGTGTCGAGCCTGAGCCAAGGTTGCCATCATCGATGTCGATGTCCTTTTCTGAGGTCCGTCGCATCGTTTATTACGTAGGTCATATTCGAGAATAGAAATCCGGAGGATCCGCATTCCTCATGATCGTTGACAGCGTCCTGGACCTGATAGGGAACACGCCGATGCTTAAACTCGTGCGCATTAACCCGAACCCTGATGTCGAGATGTATCTGAAGCTTGAGAAGTTCAACCCTGGCGGTTCGGTGAAGGATCGCATTGCAAAGTGCATGATAGAGCACGCCGAGGCAGATGGCGTTCTAACCAAAGACAAGGTCGTGATCGAGCCGACGAGCGGAAACACGGGCATAGGTTTGGCGATCGTATGCGCGGTCAAAGGCTACAAGCTGGTCCTTGTAATGCCCGAGACCATGACTATGGAGCGAAGAAAGATGCTGATGATCCACGGAGCCCGCATCGTGTTATCTCCCGGCTCCAAAGGAATGAATGGCGCCGAAGACCTAGCCAAGAAGATCGTGGAGGAGAATCCTGACAAGTACTTCATGCCCAACCAGTTCGCAAACAGCTACAATACTCTCGCACACTACGAGACTACAGCTGAAGAGATCTGGAAAGATACCAAAGGAAGAATTACACATTTCGTGGGCGGGATTGGCACTTCAGGAACATTGATGGGTGTCTCGAAGAAACTTCGAGAACGTAATCCTAGCCTCACGGTTATCGCCGTAGAGCCTAACAGCAAAACCCCGATCCAGGGATTGAAGAACCTAGAGACCCAATATGTTCCCACGATATTCGACAGCAGCGCCTTAGATGAGCGGCACTACGTGGAGCTCACAGCAGCTGAGGAGGCCGCACGTCTTCTTGCACTTGAGGAGGCCATACTGTGCGGGCCCAGTACCGGAGCCATATTACATGTTGCGCTCGAGACGGCGAAGAAAATCCGCCGAGGAGTGATGGTTGTGATGGCTCCAGATGGGGGCGAGAAGTATCTCAGTACCCAGCTCTGCGATGAGGACAGGTGCCGCGATTGCGTCCTCAAGTACAAGATCAAGTGTGCCTACTCCCCAGAGGTAGTGCTTCCGGGAATCGACCGTTAGTTTCTGCTTGAAGGCAAAGGATGCGGTGATAAGCCGCGGCCGACGCCGTATCCGCTGACACAGAAACCAGAGTCTTCTCGATCGTACGAACCCCAAAACTCATTGACATATGTGACACAACTTATTGGGAGGGCAAAGCGCGTGTCTTCGGAGGAGAGAGTTTTCACCACACGCCTAGAGAGAGTTAGAGACTACGAATTTAGGGTGAAATTCGACTTACCAAGCATTCCCGACATCGTGATGGATGAGCCTGAACCCTTGGGGAGGGGCCGGGGCCCAAACCCCTCACGTCTCTTGTCAGCTGCAGTTGCGAGCTGCCTCAGTTCCAGCCTGATCTTCTGTCTCGGTAAGGCACGGATAGCTGTCAATGATCTGAGAGCTTCTGTGGAGACAGTAACTCGCAGAAACGAGAAGGGGAGATGGAGAATTGCAGCTTTGAAGGTGAAGCTTCATCCGGCTCTGAAACCAGATGATATCCCCAGATCAAAGAGATGTTTGGAGTTGTTTGAGGACTTCTGCGTCGTCACACAAAGCCTCCGGAAAGGTATTGATGTCAAAGTCGACTTCGAAACGGGTGCTTCAGCAACGAATGGCTGAGGGAACGGGTTGACGTGAGCAAGCCTTATTGTCGAATTGTACCTGCCACAACACACATAGAGCATTTTACATCCTAAGATGATGCGCTACTCCGGACTGTAGGGGTGAGATTCGAGCGTCTACCGCCCAGTGATGTCTTCCAAATCTAGTTCTCGTAGGGTTTCACGTGTGGGGCGGCCTTGATCATCCCATCCCAAGAGTCTGTAGTATTCTGAGAGCATTCTCTGGAAATCCTGCTCAGGCAGCACTTTTCCTTTCGGATTGCCTTCAGGCAACGGATCAAGATACACTCGTGGCGGAATTGAGTCGTCCCTTCTTGAGAAGCCCTCTCTAAGGTTGAAGAGGCGAGTCAGAGTCCAGATGCGCTTTCCGACGGTCTTGATGCTCTCTTCGGTGTAATTCGTTTCACATGCTGCGTTAAGCAGCCTTGCGACTAGGTCAAGGTTCGCTGCAAGAAAATCGCACATGGTTGTGCTCCATTTCAGGCTCGTTCGGATCTGATCGCTCACCACAAGCTCAGCCTTCCCTTCCACCGTGAAAGGGTCGAGTTTCCCAAACGCGTCATAGGTGACCGGCCACGCTCGGTTGTGGTCTGCTCCTCTGTCTGAGGTCGCGTAGGCGAGTGCCATCGAGAATGATCCCCGAGGGTCATAGGCAGGGTACTCCTGCCCTTTCACATGCATCGCGTACCTTCCTGAGTTCTTGCCGATCTTCTCGGATGCTCTGGCGACGCCCTCCGCGAGTGTGTCTCCAATACCCTTCCTCATTGAGATCAGACGCGGCAGCGCTACCGCCGCTTCCGAGTTTCCGAATCGCAGTTCTAAGCCGTCAGTGTCTTTGTTCGTGATGATGCCTCTCTCAAAGAGTTCCATGGCCCAGCCGCAGACGTTTCCGGCCGATATCGTGTCGAGGCCCATGTCCGAGCATTCTTCGTTGAATTTCATTATGACGCGGATGTCACCTATGCCAAGGTTCGAGCCGCACATTGCCAGCGTCTCATACTCGGGCCCTTCACCTTCTAGGCCCACGTACGGGCCGTCCCTGACCTTGGTTATGTTCCGGCACCCTATCGCGCAGCTGAAACAGGTTGTCGTGTGCCTGACCAAGATGGTGTCAAACAATGCATCTGTGTTTATCTGATCAGCTTGCGGGAAAACGCCGGTTTGGAAATTCCTGGTCGGGAGGAGTCCTGCCCTCTGACTTTGGTTAACCACCGAGGGCGTCCCCTCCGTGATGTACGATTCCTCATCAGGGTTTTCTCGAATATCCTTCCTAACGACTTCTCTGACCATTTCAAGAAAGGCCGGTTCGGAGTTGATGCTCAGCGCCTTCGCCTGCTTCGTTCCACGAACGGATATCGCCTTGAGGTTCTTCGATCCCATGACTGCGCCCGTTCCGCCTCTGCCAGCGAAGTGGTGTTTGTCATACGCCAGGGCTGCGTACCTCACCTTGTTCTCTCCGGCCGGGCCGATGCAGCCGACCTTGGGGCCGTCTATGTAATGTCGCGGACTTTCTCCAGACTCTTTCAGAATGAGGTCGGTAGTTTCGAAAACGCCCTTGCCCCAGAGGCGGCTTGCGTCCCTAAACTCCGCTCGCCCATCTTTGATCAAGAGGTACACCGGCTTAGGTGATCGGCCGCTAACGATGATCCCGTCGAAACCCGAGAACTTCAACTCGGCTGGGAAGTAGCCACCCGAGTAGCTGTCACTCATCGTCCCAGACAGAGGCGACTTTGTGATATTCGCCATGCGGGACACGGTGGAAGCGACGGTTCCAGTGAGCGGCCCGGTCATGAATATGACGACATTCTCGGGCGAGAACGAATCTATGCCAGGCTGCACGAGATCGTACAGGTACCGGATGCCCAGGCCCTTCCCGCCTATGAACTTCCGAACCCATTCCGCCTTGAGGGGATCTTCCAGGATCTGTTCCTTGGAAAGATCCACACGGAGGATCTTTCCACAATAGGCTCGCCCTTCCTTGAACATGAGAATCTCAGTAGAAGTCACGGGTTTCACTAAAAGAAATCTGCGGTGGAGGCTATTCCTCTTGACAGACCGCTGTTAGACGGCGAAAAAAGGTGCCCACCATGGGTTAGCACGGGCGCTACGGTTACTGGCCGGAGCCGAAAGACGAGAAGCACGCGCTAAAATCACTCCTTAGAAATGACGGTCTACTGCAAATGATAGTAGAACTCTCTCGGTCTAAGTTCTTGGAATTCGTCTGTTACGTGCGTGATGTGCTCTCTCACATCGGCGCACAGATGGCATTTTGAAATGTAGCCCTGTTCTCGCTGCTTGTAGTCGAATTCACTGACGCCGAGTTCGAAGAGGTCTTTCAGATCGGTTACAAGCGCATTGAGAATGGGTCGCTCAGCCAGGTCTATCCCTTGACATAGCGAGCTGATGTCTCTCGCGTCTCCTAAGGAAATTCCTCCGCAATACCCTGTCATGTAGTTGCAATAGTTGTCGACATGGACATGCCAACCCCGCGTCAACTCTTCTCTGCATGATTCACCGAAGAATTGGCGCGCGGCGTACCTTCGATACAGGTGGGATAGCCTGTAAGCCGCCCTGCCCATTGGGAGCAACTCTACGTTTCCATACAGGTCTCGAAGGTCTATTCTCTGTACGTAGTCTGTGAAGGGCAGAGCACGTTTGATATCAAGCCCCTTGAACTGTGTGTAGAAGAACTCTTGGTAGAGTATCGCGTTCTCTCGAAAGATCTCTCGAGCTATTCTAGCAGCTCTCTCGGTTCGCTCAAAGGGCACCTGCTCTAATATGAATGGGTTCACGCTGACCAGTATGCCCCGCAATCCCGCGTGCCTTAGCTCTGTGAGTTTCGCTCTTGTGCCCAGATCATCGGTGCACCAGAACCCGTTGGTCTCAACGAAAGTAGAGGGAATCCGCACATCATGTGCGATTCGGATAGCCTTGACCAGAAGGTCATAGTTGAGAAAAGGCTCTCCTCCTGTGAAGTGAAGGCCATAGTTTACGCCGATCCTACCATTGCTAAGAGGGCTTCCACGAATTCTACCTGATAGTTGAGTCAGGACCTTGTGTAGGTCCGCCTCAGAAATCCAATCATCTGTCCATCGAGGAGAACAAGCATACATACAGTGCTTGCATTCACTGGTACACTTGTACGATAGGAGTATGCCACCAGAGATTGGCTCTTGTATGCGTAGTCGTTCCATGTTAGGGTTGCCCAGTCCTACCTGCTTTCATAGTCCGCATACCATGTTCCAAAGAATTGCGGCGAAGACATATGGGCCATTGTTGTGTCCGTCTGCCAGCAAGGTCCTGGCGGGTGTGTTTCATCCGATCCGTCATGATCCAATGCCCGTTCGACCTTCGGAGAACTCTTGGATTTGATGCCTTCGAATGAAGCTCCGGACCTCTGGAAGATCTTCAGGTGGCAGATAGAACTCTAGAGCTTTCGATGCCATCTTTTCCTCGCCATAGCAACAAGTTCCGGCTCCGACAACACTTTTTACCCGTGAGGCGTTCCGGGCTGCAAAGAGGAGTGCGACGGCTCCACCGACGCAGACTCCGCAAAGGTTTCGACCGAAATCCGGTCTTCAAAATGGTCTACATATATCAGTCTATCCTGTATGCAGAAATCATAGAAGACGGATTAATGCGATAGGCGGTCAGCGGAAGGTACGAATGATATGGTGGGACCGGCGCTACAGGTCGGAAAGAACGTCATTGTGGAGCGCAAAGACCTCCAGCAACTTTTCAATGCCTTGAGCAAGAGGGGCTATAGAGTCGTCGGGCCCACTGCTCGTGATCGAGCCATTGTGTATGATGAACTGGGCTCAGTAGCAGATCTACCAATCGGGTGTACAGATGAGCAAGATGGTGGTTCCTACCGGCTCAAGAAACGCGATGACCAGGCGCTATTCGGGTACGCCTTGGGGCCTCAATCGTGGAAGAAGTTTCTGCTTCAGCCTGAGATGCAATTGTGGGGGGCAAAGCGCGATGGGGGTGGCTTTCAAGTTCTTTCAGAGAATGAGGCAGCGCCGGCATATGCGCTTGTGGGCGCTCGATCGTGCGATCTGCACGCTATTGCAACTCAGGACAAGATTTTTGTGAGTGGGGAATATGTTGATCCCTCCTACAAGTCTCGGCGTGAGAAGGTCTTTGTGGTCGCGATCAACTGCACGGAAGCCGGCGGAACATGTTTCTGTGCGTCGATGGGCACTGGACCGAAAGCCACTCTTGGGTTTGATCTTGCTCTGACGGAAGTCCTCGAGCTCAATCGACACTACTTCTTGGTGGAAGTCCGCACAGAACTCGGCGCGCAAGTTCTCCGTGAAGTCTCGCATAGAGAAGCACGCGAAGAGGAGAGTGAAACTGCGGAAGGCCTAGTGAAGAAATGCTCCGAGCGGATGGGGCGAACCATGGACACGACCCAGATCAAAGAGCTTCTCTATCGGAACTACGGACACGCACGCTGGGACCACGTTGCTGCCCGCTGTCTGACCTGCGGTAACTGCACGTTTGTGTGCCCAACATGCTTTTGCACAACTGTAGAAGACTTCACCGACCTTTCCGGCCAGCAAGCTGAGCGGCGTCGAAGGATGGACGTATGTTTCACCATGGATTTCTCGTACATTCATGGAGGTAGCATTCGCTCGTCAGCAAGGTCGCGATATCGCCAATGGATGACCCATAAACTGGCCACATGGATCGACCAGTTTGGTGTGTCAGGTTGCGTCGGGTGCGGCCGCTGCATCACCTGGTGCCCGGTCGCTATCGACATCACCGAGGAAGTTCACGCCATCCGAGAAAGCCAATTGAGCAACGCGCCAACCATTTCGGCACGGAGGTAAAGGAATGGAAACCCTAGAACCCATCTTGGCGCAGCACCCATTCCTGAAAGGCCTTGAACCAAACTACCTCAAGCTAATCGTCGGTTGCGCATCCAACGTGCGCTTCAACGCAGGCCAGTACCTATTCCACGAAGGTGAGGAAGCCAACCAGTTCTACATGATCCGCCAAGGCAAAGTGGCAGTGGAGATACACGCAGCTGAACGCGGATCCATCACCGTTCAAACGATTGGAGAAGGCGAGGTGCTCGGTTGGTCGTGGCTGATCCCACCGTACCGCTGGCGCTTCGACGCTCGGGCCTTGGAATTGACTAGAGCCATTGCCCTAGATGGGAAATGTCTTCGCACGAAGTCTGAAGAGGATCACAATTTGGGTTATGAGCTGCTGAAGCGGTTTTCCAATATTATTGTGGAACGACTTGAGGCAACGAGGCTCCAACTTTTGGATGTCTACAAAGCCAGTCCTTAGTAAACAAGAGGTAGGAAACCGGTGATCACTGATCCGATGCTTTCGTATCCGTACCGCATTGAGCGCGTGCTCAAAGAAACGTATGATACATTCACGCTCGAACTCGAACCTAGAGACGCTGCTGGGGCGATGTCCTTTGTTCCCGGGCAGTTCAACATGCTGTACGTTTTTGGTGTGGGCGAAGTCCCAATTTCCATCAGTGGCGATCCAACCAAGCAGAAAACGCTCGTCCATACAACACGAGCAGTTGGGACCGTGACGAAGGCGATGCAGAAACTGGCGCGCGGTGTTTTGCTCGGGGTACGCGGTCCGTTCGGAACCCACTGGCCAGTTGAGGAAGCAAGAGGGCGCGACGTTGTGATCGTGGCAGGAGGAATCGGACTGGCCCCCCTGCGCCCGTCGGTGTACCAGATCCTTTCGCAAAGGGACAACTATGCGAAACTGGTTCTCCTCTACGGAGCTCGGACTCCGGAAGACCTTCTTTACAGGAGAGAAATCGACCAATGGAACAGGCGCTCCGACATCAAGGTTGATGTCACGGTCGATAGGGCTACAGGTGCATGGCGCGGGAATGTTGGCGTTGTTACGACACTCATACCAAAGGCGACCTTTGACCCATCGAACACAATAGCAATGGTCTGTGGGCCCGAGGTGATGATACGCTTCACGGTGGTGGATCTTCAGAGACATGGAGTGAAAACAGAGAACATCTACATCTCAATGGAGCGCAACATGAAATGCGGCTTCGGCTTCTGCGGACACTGCCAGTTCGGGCCTTTCTTCGTCTGCAAGGATGGTCCGGTCTTTCGGTATGACCGCGTCAAAGATTTCATTGGAAAGGGAGAGATTTGAAGAAGGCTCGGAGACGCAAGCCCAGAGTTGCCGTATGGAAATTTGCCTCATGCGATGGTTGCCAGCTGAGCCTCCTTGACTGCGAGGACGAGCTGCTCAGCGTTGCCAACGCAGTAGAGATCGCGTATTTTCCTGAAGCATCGAGTGCGATGGTCAAGGGCCCCTACGATCTTTCGCTTGTTGAAGGTTCCATCACAACGCCGAATGATGATGACAGAATTCAACGCGTTCGCCAAGCATCAGAGTATCTTGTGACGATTGGCGCATGTGCAACCGCCGGAGGGATCCAAGCACTGCGCAACTTCAAGGACGCGAAGGAATTAGTCTCCGTCGTCTATGCCACACCAGCATATGTGGAGACACTCGACAAGTCGACTCCGATTTCCCATCACATTCGAGTTGACTATGAACTGCAGGGTTGTCCCATCAACAAGAAGCAGCTCATCGAAGTCATAAGCGCCTTCCTGCACGAACGTAAACCTAACGTCCCCCCACACAGCGTCTGCCTCGAGTGCAAGCTGCGCGGAACGGTCTGCGTTATGGTTGCCCACGGCACCCCTTGCCTCGGACCTGTGACTCATGCGGGATGCGGTGCGATATGTCCATCGTACAATCGGGGGTGTTATGGTTGCTATGGTCCGAAGGAGAGTCCGAACACGGATTCGTTGGGCACTTGGATGAGTCGTCTAGGGCTAGAGGACCAGGATATCATGCGTGCCTTTCGGACCTTCAATGCCTACGCAGAACCATTCCGCAAGGAGAGCGAGGCCCATGAGAAGTAGATCGATAAAGGTGGACTACCTGACCCGCGTCGAAGGAGAAGGTGCCATTCATGTGAAGATGAAGGGCAACAAGGTAGTAGATGTCAAACTGAAAATCTTCGAGCCACCGCGGCTCTTCGAAGGATTCCTACGTGGACGGAGGTTTAGCGAAGCCCCGGATATCACGGCTCGCATCTGCGGGATATGCCCGATCGCCTACCAGATGAGCGCTGTACATGCGATGGAAGATGCGCTAGGCATCAAGGTCGATGGACAACTTCGCGCATTACGCCGGCTCGCCTACTGCGGTGAATGGATCGAAAGCCACACCTTGCATGTCTACATGCTGCATGCCCCTGACTTCCTCGGATATCCAGACGTGATCCGGATGGCGAAAGACCATCCCGAAACAGTTGAGCAAGCGCTTCAGCTGAAGAAAATAGGCAACCAGATTGTCACGCTGCTAGGCGGCAGAGAGATCCATCCTGTCAATGTGCGTGTCGGAGGATTCTACAGAGTACCGGCGAAACGTGAACTTGATGCGCTGGTGCCGCGTCTTGAATGGGCAAGGGATGCTGCCCTCGAAACAGTCCGATGGGTTGCGAAGTTTCGATTCCCCAAGTTTGAACAGGACTACGAGTTCGTTGCCCTCCGCCACCCAGACGAGTATCCATTCAACGAAGGTCGGCTTGTCTCGAACAAAGGCTTGGATATTCCAGTACGCGACTATGAGAATCACTTCCTTGAGGAACAGATGCCACATTCAACGGCGCTCCAGTCTGTCATCAAGGAACGCGGAGCATACCTCGTAGGTCCGCTCGCACGCTATAGCCTGAACTTTGACCGGCTCTCTCCCTTGGCACGGAAGGCGGCGCGATCAGCTGGACTTGAACCAGAGTGCCGAAATCCATTCCAAGGCATAATTGTGCGCAGCGTCGAAATCGTGTACGCCTGCGATGAGGCCCTGCGGGTCATCAGCGAGTACGAGATGCCCGAGAAACCTGCTGTGGACTTTCAGCTACGGGCCTCTAGGGGTTGTGGTTGTACCGAGGCGCCCCGTGGTAGTCTCTACCATCGTTATCGCATCGATGACAACGGCATCATTCTTGACGCCAAGATCGTTCCGCCAACCTCGCAGAACCAGAAGACGATCGAGAGCGATCTTTGGCAGTTCGTCTCGAAAAGGATCAACCTCCCACACGAGAAGCTCGTCTGGCAATGCGAACAGGCTGTGCGAAACTATGACCCGTGCATCTCCTGTTCCACACATTTCCTGAAACTCGATATCGAGCGGGAGTAAAGGACACAAAGACGATCTTGCCCGCAAAACCGCGCGCTTTGGTCATCGGGGTCGGCAATGCCTACCGAAGCGACGACGCCGTGGGCCTCATCGTAGCTCACCGTTTGAGGACATTGGCATCGAACCATGTCACGGTCCTTGAACAAAGTGGCGAAGGCACCCATCTGATGGAGGCATGGAAGGATTCTGAGACAGTGATCCTCCTCGACGCTGTCTTCTCAGGCGCAAAGGCCGGAACTATTCATCGTTTCGACGCACGACTACAGAGAGTTCCGCGAGATTTTTTCCGTTATTCGACGCATGCGTTCGGTGTCAGCGATGCGATCGAGCTTGCGAGGGCATTGGATCGGCTTCCTCCCCGCCTAGTCGTCTATGGTATTGAAGGAAAGAGCTTCGAGGTGGGTACACAGCTTTCTCTGGAAGTTGAGAAGGCCACACAAGAGCTCACGGAGCTTCTGCTCCAAGAGCTTTCGTCAGCGGGCCGTAGCTGAAGTGGCATTAATTCGACTGCTCGTCGCTCCGTGGCTAGTTCGCAATCCTGGCACGCGCCGCTGGAGGCGTGGCAGGGGTGCCTCTAGGGATGGGTCCGGACGCGAGTGTTTCATGTGCGGAACGTTCATATACCCACGGGCCCATACCGTGCAAGGGCGGTCACATGACTGCCTTGCAATGGTACCAGTCCAGAGCCAAGGCAGAACATGTGCCTGCAAATAGTATGGTGAACAAGATGACGAAGTGTGCGAGATGCGGACTCGACATTGAGCGGCCAATGAAGGAGTGGAACATGCAACCCAGGGACGGGAGAGGGCCAGCTCTCCACGTAAAGCACTATGCCTGTCCACAATGTGGAAAGAAATTCAGGGTCGCAGACAAGCTCGTCGGAGCCTAACGTGACCCTGAACTTCTACCTCTTTTTCTCCTTATTACTCCCAGCGGCGGCAGGACTCGACGCTGTTTCTCCTTGCCTACTCTCGTCCACCTGATGAACCGCTGAGAGGGCGGCTCCTCCTTGTACAGGTTTCTGCGGTTTGCCTCAAGGAGTTGAGGGCGCTCCCCCATGTACTCGGCAGCGGTCAAAATCGAGTGGCCAAGAGGTCTGACGGCTGTGGACAACGCAGACAATTCCTCGATAGAGTTCTGGGCCCTCAGAAGGTGATGATCGACAATCACGAGTGGGATCTCTTTCGCGATGGCCTCGAGGTTGTTCATACCTCTCCTGATGGATTCTTGAGGAACTTTGATGCCGGACAGATAGGTTGGTGGACCCCCAACAACGATTGTCGAAGGTTTTTCGCTGAGAATGAATTGAAGCGCCGAGTCTGACATGGGCCCCTGAAGATCTGATGCATGGATGAACTTGTCCGAAGAGAATTCCACTACGGTCGCCAGGACCCATCCCTGCTCTCCTTGTTCTTCACCGTGCGACAGAGGGCTCGAGAATCTAAGCTTCGTGGCCCCATACTCAAAACTCCCGCCATCTGCGACGACTACGTCGCTCTTGATTTTCCTGCAGAAGCTCTGGAAGATCCACCCTCGCCTTCTTTGGCTAACGTTGATTGACGATCTAGCGTCTTTCACCATGATACTCTTCCCCCGATAGAGTTTCTCAGCTTCTCGCGAGCTGCTGGCGAGCCAAGTGGTGTCAGTAAAGCTTGGAGTGAAGTGGTCGTGATGATAGTGAGAAATGGTCAACACATCTGCCATTCTCGCATACTTGCGGATCCTCTCACGAGAAGCATTCAAGGCTTCGTATTCCGTAGGGTGAGGCAGCAGGCGAAACCGCGGGCCCAGCGCCACCCCTGGGTCAACGAGAATCTTGACATCCGGAGTTTCCACGAAGGTGCACATTGACCTCACACCGAGACTCTCGAAGGCAACTGGCGTGAAACGTATGTGGTTCACGATTTCTCAGTCCATATCCATGATTCCCTATGCAAAGCCATCGGGAGTTCATTTTCGAAAAGATGATCTGAGCTACAAGAATTAAGAACCGGCTAATCTAGGCTTTGTGCTTGATTCTGTTGATGCTAGATTGATGATGAAAGAGCTTGGACCAATCAGGGAGCGAATTCTTGTCGTGGTCCCGAAAGCAATTCGAGCGGAGCATGCGAGAGAGAGCGCCGTGATGGGCCACTGGGCTCCTTCCATAGAGGACTGTATGGTGCTCTCAGGTGCTTTCCCCTTCTTGATCACTTGAGTCTTCCCCGATGTCAAGTGCGAGGCGGAAAGTGGGTCAGTCGCCTGTGGGCAAGACACTCTCGGAGAAGACCGCGCCTCAGATAGTACAGGCTATCCAAGTACCAGCCGCAAGCCACGGATAGGTGCAACTTCAACGGAATACTGAGCTATCAAGAATCATCATGACATTGGGTCTTGCCAATTTCAGTTCGCAGCGGTCTATTGTATTCTGAAGGGCCGGTCTAGCTACTGGGGTTCACTGTGAGAACGAACGTCGTATAACGGCAACCGGGAAAAGCTTCAGTTCCGCTACCTCGAACTACTACTGTGTACGAGCCGGTTGACGTCCATGTAGACGTGGAAATGGTCAGACTGCTTGAGAACGTCGGATTCGGCGTTCCCGAAGATTGACCAAACAGACATGACGCACCTGCAGGCAATGAAGCTGCTATGCAGGCTAGGCTGACGGCGCCAGGTCTGCCCTGTGTGAGAGTTGCCGTAATTGTGTTCGAGCCTGAACCTCCCACAGCAACTATGATGCCGCGACTAGCACTCATGGAAATGTCGAAGGGAAGCGTTGGAGCTTGATAATTCGCCGTCAGTGTTCCTGGACCTGATACAAACAATGTAGTTAACGTTTGAGTTGTGCTTGCTACTGATACAGCTCCAGAGACAGTCCAAGAAGAGAAAGCATAGCCATAGGCATCATTATCGGCCCGCAGTAGATAGTTGCCTGGCGCGAGGTCAACGATGCTAGGGAAACTCGTGAAGGCTGCCTCCTGGATCCGAATGCTAACGTGTCCTTGAGCAGCTGAGGGGTTGATACTCAGGCTCACAGAATGTGCATAAACGCCTTTCGTCAGAAGCCCTGAAAAAACTATGATGACTAGGAGCGCCAGCAATTTTGTATAGAGACGGATTGACCTCAAGTCGCTGCCACTCTAGTGCGGGATCTTCGCGGGGACCGTTTATAGCGTTTGCCTCGGTGCCGCGCAAGCGTCAACGCGACGCCACCAGCGCGTTCTCGGTAACGTGAATCCGGGTATCATGAACACTATTCTCCACAGACCCGTCCACCCTATCGTAAGCAAAGGAACTATCTCAGTTAATAGTGAAATTGGCCCTTGGGCCCCGAGCTGAGACCTTTGGCGCGCTAGGAAAATTCTCTTTACTTCGGGAAACATCGTTTCGGGCACCTGGCGGCAAGTTTGGGGACTGAATAGGCAAACGACCTAATGCTAGGCTCCTGCAATACTCTTAGAATGTACGGGCCTGCCGCAGGCCGTTCGTTCGAGGCTGTTCGAATAGGCTCGCCAAGAACCCCATTATGGGCAGGTGACCCTGTTAG
>Ga0209725_1001005_pt1 | contig 16482 bp, 17 predicted proteins | sample I18A1metaG_FD_184145 | JGI IMG/M metagenome (GOLD analysis project Ga0209725, IMG submission 184145) | Lake sediment bacterial and archeal communities from Gulf of Boni, Indonesia to study Microbial Dark Matter (Phase II) - ​I18A1 metaG... | ecosystem: Environmental > Aquatic > Freshwater > Lake... | reverse complement strand
CCCTTATGTCGACAACTATTTCCGGTCTCATTCTCAGCAGGTCAGGAGACACTAGGTACAGCTTGACCTTGTAGAGTGAAAGCGCATAAGCCAAGGAGTGAACGGTTCTTCCATATCGGAGATCGCCTGCCAAAGCGATCGTGGCTCCATCAATTGAGCCCAACTCTCGCCTTATTGTGTATAGATCGAGGAGGGCTTGTGTCGGATGTTCCTGTGCGCCTGAACCTGCATTGATAACCGGAATCGAGGCAAAATCTGCCGCCAAACGAGCTGCACCCTCAAGAGGATGCCTTATCACAAGAATATCAGTATAATTCTCCACTGTTCTGACAGTATCGGCTAGATTTTCCCCTTTCTCCACCGAGGCCATCTTTGTTTCAGCAAAGCCTAAGGCTCGTCCCCCCAAACGCATCATCGCCGACTCGAAGCTGAGTCTGGTTCTTGTGCTCGGCTCGTAGAACAGCGTCCCCATCAGCTTTCCGTGAAGCATATCAGATCCGGTCTTGGCAAGAGCCTCCATCGAATCAGTCTTCGCCATCAGTTCGTCAATGTCTGATCTGGAGAAGTCCTTGATTGAGATGACATCCTTCCCCTTCAGATCCACACCCATATCCTCAGGCCGTTCATTTGAGCTTGTTCGTTAAAACGGTTATCGTACGATTCCTGTGGGACTCGCACGAATTCTGATATGGCGGCTCCCTCAGGACGAACTGTTATCTAATCGTAGATCAGTCTAGTGGTAGGGAGTCACTTTGTCCAGCAGGGAGGAGCTCCACGTCAGAAAAATAAGAAATGGAACAGTTATTGACCATATAGCACCAGGCCACGCGTTGGATGTTCTCAGAATCCTAGGCATCAATGGCAGAGAAGGCGTAGTGGTAAGCATAGCCATGAACGTTTCCAGCAAGAGATTCGGAAAGAAGGATGTCGTCAAGATAGAAGAAAGGCAGCTTGCCCCTCAGGAACTAGATAGAATTGCGTTAATTGCTCCAAATGCAACCATAAATCTCGTCAAGGATTTTGACGTAATCAAGAAGGAGAAGGTACACCTCCCGGACACGATCACAGGAATAGTTCGATGCGCCAACCCAGCATGTATCTCCAACTCTCGAGAGCCCGTTGCTCCAGACTTCAAAGTGGAAAGCTCTGAACCCTTACGGATACGATGCAGGTTTTGTGGAAGGACCATGGAGAAAAGTGATGTTCTCAAACAGTTCTGAGAGCGGCAGACCTTACACCAGGTCGACCCGTAAATTTAATCAATCCCTGTGGTTTTCAAAGAGAGAAAACCGTCTCTATGATCGGGGTCAAGATTGGGAGCACAAAAGATAACACAGCTAATTCACAACGGAGTAGTCATTCCTCAATATGAGCCTAAAGGCTTCTCAATCTTGCACAATGGAAAGAAGATTCCTCTGAATCCCACACAGGAAGAGATGGCTGTAGCATGGGTTAGGAAACTTGGAACCGAATACGTGAGCGATCCGGTATTTGTGAACAACTTTGTTTTAGATTTCTGTAAGACGTTGAAGCTGGCGAACCCATGCAGAATCGAGGACTTTGACTTTTTCGAGATTCAACGTTGGGTTGATGATCAGAAGCTGAAGAAGGAAAGAATGTCAAAAGAAGAGAAGAAGGCTCTGGCAGCGGAACGAAAGAAGATCCGAGAGGCAAACAAGGAGAAGTACGGATACGCAGTTGTGAACGGACAAAGAGTTGAACTGGGAAACTACACAGTTGAACCGGCCTGTATCTTCATGGGCCGAGGCCAACATCCTCTGCGTGGAAGATGGAAAGCAAAAGCAAACTACAGCGACATCACCCTCAACCTGTCTCCCGACGCCCCAGTACCTGTGCCACTTGATGGATCGCAGTGGAAAGAGATCGTATTCAACCCTGAGTACCTCTGGATCGCAAAGTGGGATGACAAGCTCCGAGGCGTCGAGAAGTATGTGTGGTTCGCTGACACTGCAGAATTCAAACAGGAACGGGACATAGACAAGTACGATCTGGCAAAGCAACTTGAGAAGAGTCTGCCCCGAGTGAGAGATCACATAGAGGAGAATCTTGCGTCCCCGGAACCGATGAGGAGGAAGATAGCTACCGTGTCCTATCTCATAGATAATCTGAAAATGAGAGTCGGAGACGAGAAGGATGAGGATGAAGCGGACACCGTAGGCGCCACAACCCTTCGTTCAGAGCATGTGAAGATATCTGAAGATGGCGAAGTCACCTTTGACTTCTTGGGCAAGGATTCTGTAAGATGGCTCAAGACGATTAAGCCTCCTGCTCAAGTTGTAGAAAACCTGAAGGAATTCAGAGGCACAAAGAGGCAATCTCTTCTCTTCCAGGGAATTCGATCGGAAAAGGTGAACGCGTTTCTTGACGAGGTCATGCCCGGATTGACGGCGAAAGTGTTCAGAACCTATCACTCCACAAAGGTGGTGACGGAGTATCTTTCTAAGACTGAGGTGAAGCCTGAGGATGAAGAAATTGTGAAGAAGAATGTGGCAACCATGGCAAACCTTCAGGCTGCAATAGTGTGCAATCATAAGCGGAAACTGCCAAAGAAGTGGAACGAATCAATGGAGAAGAAACTACAGCGCCTGAAAGAGCTTAGGAGCAAGGGAAAGAAGAAACAGGCAAGAACCTTGACTATGCGAATCAAACTTCTGAAGGCGACCAAAGACTACAACCTTGGCACATCTCTCAGAAGCTACATCGACCCACGGACCTACGCCAACTGGGGCCGAAGAATTGACTATGACTGGAAGAGATACTATCCGAAAACACTTCAGCGAAAGTTTGCTTGGGTCGACAAGACGGATACTGCATAATCCTGTTTGCCGTGCTCCATGAACCTGCTCGCGGGCTAGCCTAGAATCTTGATTCCGGAACCTTTTGGATGCTTCTCAGCCAACTCCACAAGGGAGAGGCATTGCCCCCCCGCTTTCTCAACTTTCCTTTTGGCTTGATCAGTGAACTTTTGCGCTCCAACGGTAACCTTGTTCTCAATCATTCCTGATCCTAGAACCGTTCCTGGGACCGCGACAATATCTCCCTTTGAGGTGTGCCTCTCGATCTGCCCAACATTGATCGATATTCTTGACCTCTTGGATTTGGTCAACAGCTTGGCCACGGCCTCCCATATTTCGACTTTGTTCTTTCTTGACAGTCTCCTGAGTTCGGCCACCGTGTTCCTCAACTGAGGGTTAGTGCTTTTGGAAGACATCCCGTTCATCTCATTTTCTTTAGCATATCTCGTCTAGCGTCTTCGGCTATGACGCTCTCGTCTCTAATTAAATTGTCTAATCGCAGTAACGATTCATGCGGCAGCAGGTCCCACGAGGTCTCGCAGCGAGACTATTCCAACCAACCGCCCGTACCTCGTCACAGGAAGATGATCCACATGTCCAATCGTCATGTCGACAAGAGCATCCGCAACTTTCTTTTCCACTTCGCATGTGATGGTTGGGCTCGTCATCACGTCCTTTACCTTGGTGTCTGGCGTCTGTCCACGGGATGTCACTAAGACGAAGTCTCGTTCTGTTAGAATGCCGACAGGTAGGTCGCCTTCAACAACCACTACTGCCCCTGTTCGGTGTTCGATCATAAGGTTGGCAGCATGCCTGATGTCGTCATTGCGTCGGACCGTGACTACTTCTCGTCTCATTACCTTCTCTATTTCTCTGAAGCCGTAGCCTGAATACTGAGGCATTCGCTAACGATTCCCCAATCAATGACTGCAGGAGGCTATTTATCCTGTTCGGCAGGTCCACAAGAGAAATCAGACATCAAGTCTTGTTCTCTGTCCGTGGTACTGCCCTCAGGTATGGGCCAGATTTGAGAATGCTTAAGTTTCGGCTATAGTGGCATAGGGACACACAATGAGGAGGGTTGCCGATCAGATTTGAACTTGGTGATGTTTGGACCACCGGGCTCGGGCAAGGGAACATATGCGTCCAGATTGTTTGCGATACTAAAGCTTCCTCACATATCGACTGGAGATCTGATCAGACAGGAGATCAAAGAAAGGAGTGAGACTGGAAAGCAAATTGAAGCCTATACTAGACGTGGAGAGCTGGTCCCGGATGACATAGTTGTTGGATTGTTGAAGAGAAGAATCTCGCAGCCTGACTGTGCGACAGGATACATTCTAGACGGCTTCCCCAGGACAATCCCACAGGCCGAAGCTCTTGAGAAGATAACCGAGATCAAAGTCGTCATAAACTTGGACGTTCCTGACGAGGTGATGATCGAGAGACTCTCAACGAGACTAACCTGCAAGAACTGTGGCGCCATATACAACAGCAAATTCCTGAAGCCGAAAGCAGAAGGAGTCTGCGACAGCTGCGGTGGGCAACTATACACTCGAGACGACGATAAGCCCGAAGTCATTAAGGAACGCCTAAACACATACAGAAGGCAAACCCAGCCCTTGATAGACTACTACAAGAGAAAAGGCCTAATTGAGAATGTGCGCAACACTGAAGCCGCGGTTCCGCCGGAGAGGATAGTCAATCAAATCCTTAGCATAATAGAGACAAGAAAGTAGCTCTCAATCTGCGCTGGCCTAGGCCTAGCTCGTAGCAGCCGCGTTCCTTTTCAGTTCTACTATTGCTTTTGCCAAGTCTCCTTCAGCAGCTTTCAGCGCTGCCTTGGCTTCCTCGATAGTCACGCCTGCCTGCTCTGAAACCAGTTTCACATCCTCTTCGGACGCCACATCAGGCTGGACGAGGGGCTCCTCCCTCTGCTTTCCTCCCATAATCTGATAGATCTGTTGGCCTTGAAGTGCGACAGCAGACACATTCGGGTCTTCAATAATGATCCTCTTGTTTCCTGTTGTGATGATTACTTCCTTCGCTCCCTCGATCTCGCTGACCTGCATACCCATCTTCTCCATCATTCTCATGGCGTCTCTCCCTCCAGGTATGCCTCCTCTCGCAGCTCGCAATGCTTTGTACGCCATTTCTCGAATTCCTCTCGCAATTGTCCAGTTTGTGGTATCCCACTAATGAATGCGACTGAAAATCAGAGGCGAGTCAGTGTCTCTGTCTACAGGTACTTCTTGAACCAGTTGACTATGTGGTTGAGCCTCTCTATTCTGTGTCTAGGTTTTCCGCTTCGTGAAAGTTCGTGATTCTCTCCAGGAAAACGCACCATCATGGTTTCCTTGCGAAGCTTCTTGAGCGCCACAAAAAGCTGTTCCCCTTGCTCAATTGGACAGCGATAGTCCTCGTCAGAGTGAATAACGAGCAGAGGAGTCTTGATGTTCTCGACATAAGTTATGGGAGACTCCTCTTTGTAGTGTTGAAGGTTGTCCCACGGAACGCCTCCAACTTCCTCCTCCGCGAAGTAGTAGCCTATGTCGCTGGTTCCGAAGAAGCTGTACCAGTTGCTTATCGACCGCTGCGTCACCGCGGCCTTAAACCTGTCTGTATGCCCAACTACCCAGTTCGTCATGTATCCTCCGTAGGATCCGCCGGTAACGCCGAGTCGGCGTTCATCTGCAATTCCGGCCTTGACAACATGGTCTACTGCCTCCATAATGTCCTTGTAGTCTCTGTCGCCATAGTTCGTAGGGATTTTGGCTGCGAAGTCTTCGCCGTAGCCTGTGCTTCCTCTCGGGTTTGTGAAAACAACCGTATGCCCTGCAGCAGTTAGCAACTGGAACTCCAGCATGAAGCAGTGCCCATAGGCTGTTCTGGGTCCTCCATGAATCTCCACTACGGTGGGGAGAGGTCCACTTCCGCCGCGTTGAGGCTTCATGATCCATCCTTCAACTTCCACATGGTCGGTGGCCTTGAACGAGAACCTCTCTGGCGTAGAGAGTTCAAGTCCTGAAAGGAAATCATCATTGAAGCTCGTGACCTTCTTCTCGCCTTCTTCATCCTTTATATACAGTTCGGCAAGGCTCAGTGCCGTCATGGAGGTGTAGGCCAGGGTTTTTCCATCCTTGGAGAAACTGAACCCTTCGATACCTCTTTCGCCTTGCGTGACAGGTCTGACCGCGCTGCCTTCAGCATCCACAGCATAGATTTGGCATGTTCCGCCGTCTGTAGCTAGAAAGAAGAGCGATTTGCCGTCAGGGCTCCATACGGGGCTGGGGTCAGGCGTGTTCATCCGCGAATCTGAGCCCAGATGGTTTCCAACACCCCTGTCGAGCTTCTTTGTCAACTCAACCGAAGCCCCTCCTGCAGATGGCACAGTCCATATCCCCATGTTTGTTGCCAGTCTTCTGCGGAGATTGTGTCCCCGGTAGGCTATCTGCTTCCCATCTGGAGACCAGCTCAAGGCCCCAATTGGGCCTTGGCTTTCCGTGATCTTGCTCGGCTCTCCTCCTGTGACGGGCATCGTGTGGATGTCTCGTACAAACGTGTAATCCGCCTCATCCGTCATATTGGCGATGAAGGCTACTTTGCTCCCGTCTCTGGATATGGAACAGCCTTCCACATCGAACTCTCCTCTCGTCAACTGGGCAGGCATCCCTCCCTTTCTCTTGATCGAGTAGAGATGCGTTCTCTTATCGTGGAAGTATCCTTCGCCGTTGAGTCTGTAGACAATGCGTTTTATGATCTTGGTGTCGCTTTCGTTCTTCTCTCGTTTCTTCATATCTGAAAGAAATAGAATCCTATTACCATCAGGCGTCCACTTCGGATCATTGATCTTCCCCTCAATCTTTCCCTTCTCCAGTTCCAGGATGGTTCTTGCTTCTCCTCCGTCAGACGGCATCGTCATCAGCCGCGTGTAGCTCTTGTCCTCAGTCTTTCTTGATGATACGAATAGGAATGTCTTCCCGTCAGGAGACCAACGTGGACTGGTGTTCCTTCCCTCTCTGAAGGTCAGCTGTCGCAGTCTGCCTCTGGAGATCCTCCAGATGTTGCTTGAGTAGTCCCCATTCTTGCCTTCGTCTATTGCCTGGGTTACGACGAAGAGAATGCTTCTTCCGTCTGGAGAAAACTGCGGATCGGTAACAAACTTCAGTTTCTTGATGTCTTCGGCAATTGGGAGCCTCTTTCCCGCCATCTTCCAACCCTAGATGGTACTGTACAGGGAAGGCTTTTAGATCTTAGCCAAACTGATTTAGCCTTCCCTGCTATAAGCCAAGCGAGTTTGAGCTGTGACGGAGAAAGTTGCTGTTGACAGAGGCCTCGTCAGGCAGAAGAAGCGCTATGAGGAAGGCTACACAGACTGAGCTCCACAAGCTTAGAGGGGTGGCGAGCTATCAGCTCGGCAAAGGAACCGGAGAAGTTCTCTTCAAAAGAGACACAATGGTCGTTCACTCCCCGAACACGGGACGTATGAGGCATCTATACCGTGACGGAACACTTCTCGCCACCCTGCGCGCCAATGACGGAATGTTTGCGCTTTCAATTGCAGGTGCGCATCTGCTTCTGAGAAGCAGACGCTTCAAGAACATCGTCACTGTCCAAAGCGACATCTCAGACTTTATCAAGCAAGGAAGAAACGTCTTCGCTAAACACGTCAAACGTGCCAGCCTCACCATCCGCCCAGAAGAGGAGGTTATCGTCATAAATGAGGAGAGGAAGCTGCTAGCGACCGGGAGAGCCTTCCTTAGCGGTGAGGAGATGCTTTCCTTTAAGCGCGGAGTTGCTGTCAAGGTAAGGCACGGTGTGACCGAAGCCTAGCCTCCCGCATCCTTTTGGATGGTCCAATCGAAACTGTGAAATTGTGATCCGATAGCTATACACGGCTTTGAGGTTGATGGTTGTGAAGGTACGCACCAATGCTGATAGATTGGTTAGAATATCTGTCATGGGTGAAGTTGTCAGCCCTGTGATCGCTAGAGCAGCCTACAAAGTCACGGCGGATGGTAGACCGGTCGTTCTTCCTGGTGTAGGCGGGATAACATACAATGTCCGAGTGGGAGATTTGGCCTCAGGCTGGGAAGCAGATCATGTAGAACCTGGAGTAAGCGTCGAGAACAAAGAAGATGACAAGCGTTTCCCAGAAGGACCTAACGCAGCCCTAAACATCTATTCATGCGTGGGAAATGAAGCTGTTGTGGCGAGTGGTGATGCGAAAGGTTCGAAGGGAACGGTTACCGGGAAGCACGGCGGGATCGAGCATGTCCTAGTTGATTTTCCGCCTGAAACCTTGGAGAAGCTGATGTTGCAGGACAAGATTCTGATCAGAGCCTTCGGCGTGGGACTGAAGCTGGTTGATCTTCCCGAAGTGAAGATCATGAATACCGATCCGAGGTTTCTTGAGGCCATGAGTCCGAGGATTGTTGACGGCAAGCTTGAGGTGCCCGTTACGCATATAGTGCCAGCGTCTGTTATGGGATCTGGGTTAGGAGCAAGTCAAGTGTACTCAGGTGACTACGATATTACGTTGTTCGATGAGGCGACGAAGAAGAAGTGTGGCCTAGAAGACGTAAGGTTGGGAGATCTTGTTGCCATAATGGATGCAGATCACAGCTTTGGCAGAATATACAAGCAGGGGGCTGTGTCAATAGGCATAGTGGCGCACAGCGACTGCGTAATAGCGGGACATGGACCCGGAGTCACAACTCTCATAACATCAAGTTCAGGCGCAATCGTCCCAAGAATCGACCAGAAAGCCAACATCGCGAATCTGTTGCAGCTCAAATAGCCATCGGAACATGCTCAGAGCAGGACCCGTATCCTGAGTGCACAAATTCATCAAGACCAAATACACCTACCTCGCCATTATAGATAGGTTTGGAATTTGAGCTGCGACATATGCGGGGAAGAGATACGGGGAAGGCCTCTGAGGGTGATTATAGAAGGAGCAATTGTGGTCACCTGTCCGCGGTGTGGCAGGCTAGGAAAACCCTACATTGAGCCTCCCAAGCCACGCCTCAGTCCACCAGTTCATGTCGCACGACCGGCTGCTCGTCCAGGCGCACGCGCTCGCGCAACCCAGCCGATTTCACGAGAAGCTCTTGGCGAACTTGAGGTTACTGAGGAGTACGCAGCTAGAATACGTAGAGCAAGAGAGAAAATTGGACTTACTCAAGAGGATTTGGCAACAAGGGTGAAGGAGAAGCTGTCAATCATACAGAAGATTGAATCTGGAAAGATGACCCCGAACATGAAGCTGTGCAGTGAATTGGAGCATTTTCTCAGAATCGAACTCCTCGTGCCAAGCGTGGAAGCCCCAGTGGCGACGCCCCCACCGCGATCCGCGAATCTGACTCTGGGCGACATAGTCAAGGTGAAACGCAAGGACGAGAAGGAGCTTACGTGAAGCGGTTCAATTTTGAAAGCTGTTGTACTTAGGTGGGGGCATAGGCCCAGAGATTTCCGAGTGACCACCCATGTTGCCCTCACCGCGCGTGCTTTCGGCGCATCAGGCTTCATTCTCGCCGATATAGAAGACAAGAGCATCAAAGAGAATGTCGAAAGAGTGGTCGCGGACTGGGGTGGAACCTTCAGTTTCGAGATGGGTGTTCCTTGGAGGAAGGCCATAGCTGAATGGAAAACGAACAGAGGCCTAGTGGTTCACTTGACGATGTATGGCGAAAGTATTACTGACATGGATCTTGTCTCAGAGATCCGGGCCTCGGAACAAGACATCATGGTGATTGTTGGAAGTCAGAAGGTTCCCGGTGAGCTCTACTCAGAGAGGTTCTCCGACTACAATGTCTCGGTTGGGGGGCAGCCCCACTCCGAGGTGGCTGCACTCGCCATCTTCCTTGACCGATTGTTTGAAGGACGCGAGCTGTTGAAGGAGTTTGAGAACGCAAGAATCAAAGTGCATCCTTGCCGGCGAGGAAAAAGCCTCAACAAGTTGGAACCTGCGTCTCTTTCGTCGGCTCTGTCTGACTGATGAGTGTAAAGGCATTAATCTTCGTAAAGATATATTGTATTTATAAACGCGTTTGGCTGGGTGACTGGGCCGACAATGGCTTTCATGGATGAAGAACTTACAAAGGTGGCTAGGTTCTTCGGTGGAGACGAGGCCGTCAAAGTTGTTGAGGTTCTTCAGAGGCAGAAAGAGGCCACTGATGACGTGATAGCAGCTGAGACAGGTATTAGGCTGAACACCGTTAGAAAGATCTTGTACAAGCTCTACGATCACGCCCTGGTCTCCTCAACAAGGGTTCGGAACGAGACGACTGGCTGGTACACATTCTATTGGCGACTCCAACCAGATCAGCTTGACGCGTTCATAAGGAGTCGAAAAAGACGAACTCTTGAGAAGCTGAAGTCACGTCTAGAGCATGAACGCGGCCACAGCTTCTACGTGTGCAGAAAATGTTCTGAAGTCAGGATGACCTTTGAGGAGGCTATGGAGACAGCGTTCCGCTGTCCCAAATGCGGAGGCCACGTCACCGGCGTGGAGAATACCAAGATAGTTGAGAAGCTCTCAGAGCTGATCAAGAAGCTCGAAGATGAACTACGTGAGTAGCGGGCGCGGCGCATTTCTCAGCGTCATGTTAATATGAAGACTTGTTGCGCATGTAGAGCGCTTCATGTCAAACATGGCGATGCCTTTGATGGAACGTGGTGAGCAGGTCTTGGATGAGGCAGACCGTGAAAAGCATGCAGAGCCGTGGCCTTACCTAGTCGCAGTGTTGGCACTCGCAATCGGTGTGTGTCTTCTCTTGGACGGTATTGCCGGAGGTGTCCCGCTGGAGATCAACATACCGTTGTTGAACGAGCCCGCAACGATTTCGGCAATAATCTACCACGCGGCCGCCCTTGTCATAGGCGGATACGTCGGGATCCTTGGGTTGAGAGAGCTCATCTTTGAAAGGAGATTCTCGGTTGAAGTTTTGATGGCTATGGCAGCGCTAGGCGCAGTATACCTGCATTACCACTTCGAAGCGGTTACAGTGTTGCTGCTCTACTCATTGGCTGAACACTTCGAACATTACATCGAGGACAGGGCGAGAAAGACGATCGAGAAGCTTTCAGAATACATGCCTGATGTGGCAAGAATCATAGAGGGTGGCGTTGAGAAGACTGTGGCCGTGAAAGAGGTCGCTTCTGGGATGACTATGGTTGTGAGGCCTGGGGAGAGGATGCCGTTGGACGGCAGGGTGGTTGAAGGATCCTCTTACGTCGATCAATCAGTTGTGACCGGGGAATCTGTTCCAGTGCTGAAGAGGGAGAACGACATCATCTATGCAGGGACCTTGAACACGGGTGGTCTGTTAAGAGTATCGGTCACGAAGAGTGTCGAACACACGCTGGTGTCGAGGATTGTCCAACTCGTAATGGCGTCGAGGAAGAGGAAAGCGTCCATTGAGAGACTTGTCGACAGGTTCGCTCGCGTCTACGTTCCAATAGTAATTCTTCTTGCTGTGCTCACAGCCTTCCTCGCGCCAAGAATCCTAGGAGGAGCCGCTGATACTTGGTTATACCGGTCACTGATATTCCTCGTCATTTCCTGTCCGAGCGCGTTCCTCGTGTCAGTCCCAGCGACCGTTTTCACAGCGATAACTGTAGCAGCCAGAAAAGGCGTGATTGTGAAAGGTGGGGCATATGTCGAGAAGATGGCCCAGGTAAAGGCCGTTGTTTTCGATAAGACAGGCACCTTGACTCTGGGCAAACCAACAGTGTTCGAGGCAAGCACGTTCGCAAGCTTTGACAAGAATCTTCTAGGCCTTGTAGCAGCGCTAGAACAGTATTCGAATCATCCGATGGCTGACGCCATTGTAAAAGCGGCGTCAGACGAAGGATCGGATTTCAGAAGGCTACAGGTTCGTGATCTCCAAGAAATTCCTGGAAAAGGCATGGTGGGCACGGTTGAAGGAATGAAGGTTGCTGTGGGCAACAGGGAACTTATGAAAGAATACGGTTCGAATCAGCAAGATTTGGTTGAAACGTTCCACGATAAGCACACCTGCGTATTCGTTTCAGTTAACGATTCTATTATGTCGGCCTTCTGTCTTGCGGACGATGTTAGAAGGGACGCGATTCAGGCAATCAAATTCTTGAAGGAAAGCAAGATTCACACTGCGATGCTGACAGGTGACAGAGGCAGTATTGCAGAAGATATCGCAAGCAGGCTCGGAATGGATGAGGTGTATGCAGAGTTGCTTCCTGAAGACAAGCTGCGCATTATGGACAACATCAAAGCTCGGCACGGGTTGGTGGCGATGGTGGGCGATGGGGTGAATGATGCCCCGGCGCTGGCAGCATCGGATGTTGGCATAGCGATGGGAGGGGGAGGAATTGATGTTGCGTTGGAGTCCGCTGATGTTGTGCTTGTGAAAGATGAGCTGGCCATGATACCATATCTCCTGAAGTTGAGCGAGGTCGCTGTGAAGGTCTCGAAGCAGAACATAGCTGCCTCACTAGGAGTTAAGCTGATGCTAGGCGTACTGGGGTTCCTAGGTTTCATTCCTCTATGGTTTGCAGTGGCTGCCGGAGACGACGGGTTAACGATGCTTGTACTGCTTAACACGCTACGGCTTGTCAGAATCAGGTAGGCTATGCGGAAGTGAGAGGGTACGCGTCCTCACTGATCTTGTTTTCTTGAAACAGGAAGTGGCGCGTGCGCTAGGTCCTCACTTGAGCGGGTCATCTTCTCTTGGTTAAGTTCCTTGATCGATTGCGATTTGTCCGGGCTTTCTCTCTGGATAGTTCGCAGTCTCGCATGTTTGTCAATTGCTATTCGTAGTTCCCCATGAAATCTCTTCACGAGCGCGTTTTCAATGCGTATTATGTCGCCGACCGAAAACGTGTCTATGTGATCATTCCAGAGAGAAAGCGTAGTCGTTCCGCTTTCATCCTTGATTGTTGCCGTGGAAAGAAGAAGCTCCTTTCCCGATCTCGACAGAACAGTTCTGGGAGTGGACTTCTCAACGATCGTTGCCTCAAGATTGAACCGCCGGGTTCGAAAGCACAAGTCTTTGATCGCTAGGTCCTCGGGTTCAGGGAGACTGGATTTGGTGGAGGCATATCCCACAAACTGAAAATGATCGAGCTCTGTCTCTTTCAGTAATCTGAGCATTTCTGATGTTAGCCTAAGTTGGGTCATGATCTGCCCGTCGCGTGTTATCAGGAAGACTCCATGATCTTCAGTTATCTGACGCCTCGTGACAGATATGTCTCCGAAGGAGGATTTCCCTTTGAGCCACGCATCGACGATGTGGTTGAAGAGCCCGGATGTTTCGATTTCGTGTTTCTTTGAGAGTCTGACCAGATAGGCGAATGAGTTCCGGTTAGGGAGAGAATGCCATGGTTTGCCTGGCCTTCCTCTCGCTCCCCGCGAAACATCCAGGGTAAGGACTCTCAACTCAACCACCACATGTAGTGACCATCCTCCTCTTTAACCTGCACGGCTGCAAATAGACAAAAACCCAAATACCGCCAACTCCGACAACAAGAATCCGCCAGAACGAGCAATGGGACCGGGCTGATCCACTCGGCTAGGAGACCGAAGACCCATGAACACGCCTAAATCGGAGAAACACCCCCCTGCAAGAACAGATAACGTGAGTAGTCTCCCTTCAAGAACAAAGAGTCTGAAGATTCTTAAAGAAGCTGGATGCGATGAAAGCGTCCTCAGTCACAGCCTTCTAGTCACAAAGGTCGCTATGGAGATCGCTTCCTTAGTCAATCACCGGCATAAAGTGAATCTTCGCCTGGTCGAGATCGGAGCTCTTCTTCATGACATCGGAAGGTCCAAGACTCACGGGATAACTCATGGTGCTGAAGGAGCAGAGATTCTTGAGAGACTTGGTTATCCAGAGCAATTGGTTCGACTTGTACGAAACCATGTGGGAGCAGGGATACCGCGTGAAGAGGCCTCCGTGATAGGCCTGCCTCCCAATGACTACACTCCTGCAACTATTGAAGAGAAGGTCGTGTGCTACGCAGACAAACTAGTTAGCGGAAATACGCGAATTTCCTTTGAAGAAGCCTTGAACGCCTTTGCTGAAGACTTGGGCTGGAAGCATCCTGGGATAACTCGCTTTCGAGACCTGCATCGCGAGATTACGCAGATGGCAGGAGGCACAGTCAGTGAAGCTGACACTGTTGGAGAAGATTCCGCGGGAAAGAGATAGAAGGTTCATATCTGAACTGGAAAAGAGACTCAGCGAAGTCACTTCCGGGCTTGTGGTAGAGTTCGAGATTCTCGGCTTAACAGACCGACGTATGCCAACGGTTCAGGTCTCAGGTGAAGACGAAGAAGCAGTCGCTGAGATTCTCAGAAAATCGTTCGGTTTCGCCCCGAAGAACATCCGCGACCTGAGAAACCGACCGGTGCAGAAAAGCTTCATAGAAAAAGCCTTAGAGCAGAAAGACCTTGTAACGGTGGATGTTGGACTGGAAGACTCCGCGTCTTTTCGTGGCGTTCTAAGAGCGGAAAGGTTGAGTGCGCAGCTTTTTGATGGCGCTTTGGTTCCGCTCCACAAGATGATTTCGAGATTCGGTTTTTTTGAAGACTTTCCGTTGGAGATACGGGTAGTCTCCTGCGACGAAGCTGGTCAAGAGGCACAGGTCGAGTTATCCGATCGTCAAAGGGATGTGCTTGAAGAATGGAAACGGCTCCCATTCGACCGAATCATTATCCAGAATAGCACAGCATCAGAGGTCTCAAACGCGGTGAGAAAGGCTGCGCTTGAGAGAGATATCGCGGGCGTGGAGAGCCTCTCACTCGGCACCCATAGCTTGATCTGCAAACTTGGAACCGACGGTCAAGGACTCGTGCGAAGACTAGGGTCACAGCTGGAAGCAGCCAAGCTCTTCGTCTTCCATCCCGACAGAGAGCATCCAGAAGAAACGAGGCGCAAGACCAAGCAGCCCGAAGAAGCATCGTGATGCTCAGAAATGGTTCCCAGAGCTTTCCACTTCCAGAGCTTGGTGTGTCTCCAGTACGAGGGGCCGATCATTTATATGACCTGTCTGTAGACCTACTCAAAGACAAACCAGACGATTGATGATTCACTGTATAGCGTGCCAAGATCTTGGAGAAGAATCAACTAAGCGAAGTCAAGAGCGATGAGCTCACTCAATGGCTTGAATCCTTAATCGCCAAAGAGGTTAAGCCAATACGAGAGCGAGCATCATTCCTAGTCTCCCGATCAACCGACGCCCTGAACAACATCAGGAAGCACGCAACAGCTTTATCCGAAGAGTCCTCCTCAACCACAACCTCATCGGAGACCCAGAAGACCGACATTGCAAGGAATTTTGGCATAAGAATAATGGGACTTGTGGACGGGGTCAAGGATCCGGAGCCAATCTCTTACGAGACATTGTCAGACTTCCTCAGCAGCCTCCGAAGGTTCCACGGAGGACTAATCTACGCAGGATCAATCTGGATAAGAAAGCTCGATCCGAGATACAAGGAAACTGTAAGAAGAATAGAGGTCAGCCTGACAGAGATCCGCACCTACGGAAAGATGCTGGAGGAGCATTTGGATCGAAAGTATATGACTGTCAGGAAGTATGAGGTTCTGCTAAGAGACGCAGAGACACTCAAGACTGCTTCAGCAGAACTCAGCCGAATCGAAGACGAGATTCAGAAGCTTCAAACTGAGAAAGAGAACACCCGGGCTGCATGCGAAAGACTGATCGAAGAGAAGAAGCAGCTGATTACCTCAGAGAAACTGGCGGAGCTTTCAAAACTGGAATCAGAAGTCGACAAGGCGAAATCAGACATAGTCAGCCTATTTCGTCCTCTCGAGAAGCCTGTCGAGAAGCTTCTGAAACTGCCGGAACGAGAGAGGCAGAAGCTCAATCCGACAGCGGCTGTGAGCCTCTCAGATTACGTCACAGACCCTGTTGGCAAATTGTGCAAATCAAACATAGACTACGGAGAATTAGAGTCGGCACTGGATGGACTCAGAACTATGCTGGAGAGCAATGTTATCGACTTGAAGGACACACGAGTTCGGTCGGCTCTAAAGAGCATCCTGCAGGTCAAAGAAAAGACCAATTTGGAGCAACTCAAACAGAAATACCTTGAAGCAAACAATACCTATGAGAAGATGGCTCAATCCGATGAGGTGAGATTGGTCCTTCTCAGACGTCAAGAAATAGAGTCCAAGCAGAAATTGGCCGAAGAGAACATCGGAAGACTCGACCGCACTTTGTCCACCGCTCAGGCACGGAAGGAAGAGCTATCAAAGAGACATGCCCAACTGAAACAAGGTCTAGAGAAATCCATAAAGGAAGTCACGGAACAGCCTATTCGAATACTTGATTGAAAGACGCACCTGCTATCACTTGGTGTGAGCCTAGACGCGCCCTTTTCATACGTGTCTCATACGCATCCTCCGGTTCCCTGGTAGTATTGGGCGTTTCAGATGGTCGGAACGTGCTGTGAAGATATATAACAACCATAGAACAAACATCCGACAGAGACCCGAAACAGGATTCGCTTGGGCCGGTAGTTCAGCTGGTTAGAACGTCGGCCTTACACGCCGAAGGTCATCGGTTCAAATCCGATCCGGCCCACTTCGATTCTGAAGCTGTGTAGAGTATCCTAGAGGTTATTCGTGGCTAGGCCTTTCCAGTAGAATGTGAGTGTTCG
>Ga0209725_1001004_pt1 | contig 16482 bp, 17 predicted proteins | sample I18A1metaG_FD_184145 | JGI IMG/M metagenome (GOLD analysis project Ga0209725, IMG submission 184145) | Lake sediment bacterial and archeal communities from Gulf of Boni, Indonesia to study Microbial Dark Matter (Phase II) - ​I18A1 metaG... | ecosystem: Environmental > Aquatic > Freshwater > Lake... | reverse complement strand
CAGCGGGATGTTCTCGAAAATTTGACTGCACAATTTGTTGACCCCGAGGTTGGGGCAGTGCAGGGAAGAGTTACTGTATTAAATGAGCCTAAAACGCTGGTGACTAGACTTGTTGCGTTAGAGCGAATCGGCGGCTACCGAGTAGACCAACTGGCACGAGACGACCTAAAACTTATTCCCCAATTAGGCGGAACTGGTGGAGGCGTCAGACGAAGCCTGATCGATTTTTTCGATGGCTGGGACCCAAGCATGTTAGCTGAAGACACAGACTTAACCTTCCGAATTTATTTGGCTGGCTACAAGGTTCGATACATTAACGAAGCTGAGTGCTACGAGGAGGCTGTGGAGAGTTGGCGATGGTACTGGCGGCAACGTTGCCGATGGGCTAAAGGGCATATGCAATGCGCCTTCAAACATTTCTGGCCACTTATTAAAAGCAAAAATTTGCGACTAAGAGAGAAAATCGACGGTGTTTTACTGCTTAACGTTTATTTTGTTCCAATTTTGACTGGACTATCCTGGATTCTCGGTGCAATCCTGTATTTTACTCAACCCTCTGGATGGATCACACTGTATTGGGCGCTCATACCAATTTTTGTTTACAGCGGCGTAGGAAATTTTGCTCCCTTTTTCGAAGCCGGTATAGGCGCCTATTTAGACGGACGAAGGCGAATATATAGGCTGATACCCTTGCTGTTCATAACCTTCTTGTATAACACACTAATCTGCACTAAAGCCCTCGCTGACCTCTGTCTGTCCAAAATTTTAGGAAGGAAACAACATGCCTGGATAAAAACACCCCATATAGGACGGTGAAAAGAGTGTCTCAAATTCCTTGGCTGCTAGTTCTCTCGATCCTCGGCTTGGGCATACTCATCATCCTGCTCTTTCTGCCCACTATTCTGGAACTAAGGAAACCAAAAGATTTAGGACCTCGAAAAATCGCCGAAACCATGGTGAGAACGTTAATCAAGCGTAGGCGCAAGCCAAATAACCGCGCAAAACTGTTGTCAACTATTACAGATCAAATTCCTGACAATCTGCGACATACGCTGATCGACCTTGATGACAAAGAGATTTCAAAACTTGGCGTTGACACGATTCGAATAGCTGGCGATGTACATCTCCCACCAGACATCGAAATACAAGAAAACGTGGTTGTGGAGGGTTCCTTAACGATCGGAAATCGATGCCACTTCCTGGGTAGTATTAAGGTTTCTGAGGATGTCAAAGTCGGAAACGAGGTGGTCATAGAAGAAAATTTGATAGCTGGAGGAAACGTGAACATAGGAAAAGACACGGTGATTTATGGTCTAGTAAACGCCGAGGGATCAGTTTGCCTAGGTCAAAACTCTTCTATAGGGCTTTCTGTCACCAGTGGTGGAGATGTCAAATTGCATGAAAACGCTAGAGTTGCTAAGACAATAACTTGCGGTAGCCTTATACAGGTTTTAAAGTTTGGAATGCAAGAAAAAGATGAAGACGCCAGCGTCTAGGTTTCGCTTAAGTTTTTTTGCGTCTTGGTGAACAGCGACTTAGCGTTTCTCCATTGATCTCGAATGATTTCTAAATTACCCGACACGTTTGTGTGAAGAGAGTAGAAAATGTAGCACAGATAGGCACATCGGTTACATTCGTTGTATTTCTTTCGAAGGCTTTCAAATCTTGGGCTGTCCCAAACCTCCGGCAACTCAAACACAGACGCCACGGGTTCATTACAATGGCAACCTGCAACTCGCCCAAGATGGTCTACCATAAAGAACCCCTTAAGAGCTTGGCATCTCCATGTTCTCTGTCCGTTTAAGAAGAGCTGTTTTAGAGCCACTAAAGTCTTGTCTGTTATGAGCACTCCTTGCCGTTCCCGTTTCATTTCTATGAGCTTATCGCAGACCATTGCCATAGCTTTTCCATCGGTAATGCCAAACTCGTCCGTTTTCTTCCCTATCTCAAACAACTGATTCTCAGTTGGGTAGTCATACCAGTAGAGGCAATACCAAACAGGAACGCCTCGATCAGTAAAAAATTTTGTAAAGTCTACGATCTCGTGGAGGTTGAACCTTGAAATGGTAGGCGAGACACCCACCGAAAGACCCTCACCGTGTAAGGTTTCGATAGCGTTCATGGCTTTTTTCCAAGCTCCAGGCACGCCCTTCATGTAGTCGGCGCTTTTCTCGTCCAACGTATCCAGTGATATAGCCACGAAATCTGCGTTGCGTAAGGCGTCGATTTTCTCTACTGCCATACTACCATTGTCGTATACAGTTGTTACGAAAAAACGTGAAGCGTACTCTATGATTTCGTCAATATCATCCCGTAGCAGAGGGTTTCCGCCAGAAAGCACGATTTCTATTACACCCAGTTTTCGGAGAGTGTCTAGGCCCTTCTTGACGTCGTCTGTTGGCATTTCTCTCCTCTCTTGTTTGCGCCAAACTTCGCAACCTCTGCAGCGGTAGTTGCATTGGCGGGTTAGGAGCCACTGTGCGTGGTATGGGGTGTTGCGTGTGAAGGAAACCTTCAACATCCTCAACACTTTTGAAAGTTGCAGTCTCATTCGCACAAGCTCCATGCGTTAAGGGCTTAACTGAGCATAATTGATTATTGAAAGAGAGTATTTAAGAGATAAGGAAAGCCGTTCACACACTTGAACAGTTACTTTTTTAAAATAAAATGAGCCCCATAAGCTTTGATAAAACTATGATGTCGAAAGATTCTGGCGTTTCTGTTCTCATTCGTACAAGAAACATGGAAAAACATTTTCGTCGTCTTTTAAGGGAATTGTCCCGCCAAACTTTAGAACCATCAGAAATAATAGTTGTGGACAATTTTTCTTCACGCGGGGAATTGGAGAACGTCAAAGAGGCTTTATCAGACGCTAAGGAAAAATATTTCGATGATAGAATTCCCGTCAGGCTGATTCCTATTAGTGACACCGAATTTTCACACCCATACTCCACTAACATCGGAGTCAGTGTTACAAAAAATGAGTTGATTTGCATTACGAATGGTCATTGTTTGCCCATCTCCAATTCTTGGCTCGAAAGCGGAGTGCAACATTTCAGAAATCCAAGCGTTGCAGGCATTTGCGGATTTTTTATTTCTCATGCTGACGGTGGCGTTTGGGAAAAATTTATCTATGGTTTGGTGTGGCCTCGAGTTAATTGGGCAAGAGACGCCTGCAACAGAAACGACTATTTCTCAACCGTTAACTGTATCATCAGAAAATCCCGCTGGAAAGAGTACCCGTTTGATGAGAGTTTGACAGTGACACTTCCTGGAGCAAAAACGTATGGAGGCGAAGACTATGATTGGGCTCGAGAAATGGTGGCTAGAGGATATAAAGTCATAGTTGAACCGAAATTCAATGTTTATCACTCGCACGGTATTTCCTTGCTTGAAATGACAGCGATGAACTGGAAATGGTATAGAATTCGCAGAGAAATTAACTCTTTTAAGAGACCACGGAAATCCTTTACAAGAGTGAGCGTTTGATTTTATCGAACTGGTTGCCAAACCTCAGCGATAGGTTTACCACGCAACATGTAGGAGAGAAAGTTTACAGACCATGTCCAAACGGTTTTGAAAAGCCCTAACTTTCGTATTCTCCTCATTGACTCGTAGACTGTGAGATTTTTCATAAAGGCAAACTTTCCCAGCGTTGCTAAACGGCTTGCTAGGTCATAGTCTTCGAGGCATGCTATAGATTCGTTGAATCCGCCAACCTTCTGAAATTCACGTTTTCTGACTGCAAGAAATTCTCCTCTCGAGTGCCGTTTAAATCTTGTAATGGGAAAAACACTGGAGACTCGGATGAGTTGGTTGTAGAAGAGAAAGAACATCTGTTCCGCCAGTCTAGGTCGCGAAGGCATAACAGTACAAGTGGCGCCCACAACTTTTTGGTCTTTAAACGTTTCGATTACTTTTTCGGCGAGGTCATTTGGAGGGGTCACGTCGGCATCGAGAAACACGACGATGTCGGCATTAGACCATTTGACCCCATAATTTCTTGCCTTAGATATTCCTCGCTCTGACAGCCTGTATACTTTGTTTGTGAAACGCTTGGCAATATCAACTGTGTTGTCTTGGCTCCCACCATCAACAACTATGACTTCGACTGGAGACTTCGTACTAGTCAATCTGGACAAGGTTGTGGCCAGGTATTCTTCTTCCTGAAACGTTGGAATAATCACTGATATCGCTGGAGTTCTTCCCTGCATTAGACGCCTCCACACTCAATAATAGTTATGCCACGTTGATTTTTAACTGTTCATCTCAAAACCCTTAAACAGGCGAGAACAAACTGTGTAGCATAAGCTAAAAATCTAGGAGGTAGAGAGAGACGCAAATAAGAATTCTCAGTGCGCCTGTTTTCGCTATAAGCCTATTCGCCATGATTCTTCTTCCCCTATGCAAAGTAACCACAGCGGGTATCTCTGGCAAGGTGTGGCTGTTCGACTCCCGAACCCTTTATGTCCACGGATACACAGTGTACCGATATAACAGTAATGCGCCCTCAGACGTTGAGTTTTCTATGCCCTTGTGGGCGAACAGCTTTTGGTCAGACGTAAGTATCTTGCAAACAACACCAGCAGCGCTGGGAGATGGCTATGCAAAACTGAATGCAAGCACTGGAGAGTACATCGAAGCCTATAAAGATGATATCGACGCAATTTATGGAGTCTCTTTTGGATTTGCGAATGTTCAACCGTATCAAGAAATACGTGCAGATGTTTGGATGAAGCTTTCAATTTCGAAGGTTGACATGTCAGGAGTACATAGTAACGATGTGGGAAACATCTCTGCCATAAGGAATCTACTCGCTGACTACAACACCTGCGTAAACGAAACATACTACTGGGACTACAGCAACCCCAGCGTTCAACAAGTGATTAAAGAGATTAACACAACGCTAGGCGATTCAGAAAACGTTTACGACATCATCTACGCGACAACAAGCTGGTTCTCTAAGAACATGGTTTACATGGAACACGAAGACTATCCCAATCAAAGATTGAAAGCAAGCCGAGTACTAAATGAGACCCTTGAGGCGCCAGGCAACCAAACAAAACGATACGGTGTCTGCCGACACTTTGTGGATGCCTTCATCGCCATTATGCGCGGGTTCGGAATTCCTGCTAACCTTTTCGATGGAATAGTCTTCTATGATATGGGCGGGACCGTTGGTGTAATCTTTGCTGGAAGCCATGCATGGTGTGAAGTCTATATGCCAAACTTAGGCTGGGTTCCGTTAGAAGTCACGATCCCCGATGAACTCACACGGGATGTTGTCCGAGTTGGACTCATCTCCGACTACTATTACCTTCCCATCTACAAAGAGGTCATAAACCTTGGGCCTAAACCAGCCGGACAACCTACAGAACCTTATCAAAATCTCATCGCATCCTACTGGGGTTGGGGCGTGGGCGAAGTTCCAACGGGAACACTTGACGGGATAATACACGCAATAACATCCGTACCCGTCATTGACTGGATCTTGCTAGTGCTTATCATAGCCTTAGCAATAGACGGCTACATGATGCGAAAGAAAATTGAGGCACTGACTCGACTATAGTCCTTTTCCTTTTCTCCTTTTTTGGGTTAGGTTACTTGCGTAAAATCTTTCCAAATGCTATCAAATCTATGCCGTGGAATTCCTTCTTGAGGACGCCCTCTCTTTCGTATCCGCATTTCTCATATATGTGAGTGGCTGACTTCATGACAGGTGTTGTGCAGAGAGATATTTTGTAGCATCCAGCCATAATTGCTTCCTTCTCTATTTCTTGCATCAGTCTTGTTCCTACACCGAAGTTCTGAAAACTAGGATGAGTTGCAAGCGTCTTAACATTCATGCTTTCGCAGTCTATGGTACCAGTCACGGTTCCAACGATTTGCCCGTCTGCCTCAGCGACTAACATCAGCTCCTCGTTGATTCTGCGTTGGATTTCGGACTTAGGAACTATGGCGGACTGTATGGCGGCTTCTCGGTAACCGATTTTTCTGTAGTCCTCAAAAGCGAGTCTTACCACGTTGTAAATACCCTCAACGTCTCCAAGCCTAGCTTTCCGAACCGTTATCTTCACGCTGCTTCCTCCTAAATTTAGGCTGGAACCATTTTCCTCTTCTTCAAGCCATTCCCTAACGCATTCCATAATTCTTCTTTCACGGGCTTAGAGAGGTCAAGCTTGGTTCCATCACTTCGCAAAATATACGAGCCTTTTCTCTTATCCACCACTTCACCGACGATAGATGCTTGAATGCCATTCTTCTGAAGAGCAGCCACGATCTCCCCAGCTTTTTTTGGGTCGGCTGAAATTATTAACGCTCCAGAGCCAATGGTTTTGAGCGGGTCAATGTTTAGGGCTTGGCAAATCATCCTAGTCTCTTCATAAACTGGTATTTTACGCTCGTTGGCTACGATGCCAACATCCGATGCCCAAGCAATTTCTTGAAGCCCTCCGGCAACTCCTCCTTCCGTGGCGTCGTGCATGGCATGAACGCCTCCCACTTTAGTTGCTACCAATGCGTCTTTCATGACACTGATTTTTTTAATAAATTCGTGACCCCTTTCTACGACACTTCTGCCCACCTTAGTTTCCAAAAGTTCCGCTAGTTCGGTTGAGAGGATGGCGGTTCCCTCAATAGCAGCTCCCTTAGTCACGATGAGGCAGTCGCCAGTTTTTGCCCCACCAGTGCTTACGAACCCTTGTTTTTGAGCTTCACCGATGGCGGTTGTGACGAGGATAGGTCTATCGATTCCTGGCGTGACTTCGCAGTGCCCTCCCACGACAGCGATGTTCAGGTCTTTTGCGGCTTCGTCAATTTGACTGGTTATCTCTTTCAACAGGGCAGGATTGACGTTTGGAGGTAAAAGCATGACAACTAAAATCCAAAGAGGTCGAACTCCTCTGGTAGCGATGTCGTTAGCACAGACATTGACAGTCAACCAACCGATGTTTTGGATGGCGCCAGTTATTGGGTCAGAATGGACAACGAGAACTCGATCCTCAAGGTCCAGCACAGCGGCATCTTCACCTATCTTGGGGCCGACGATAACTCGGGGATTCGATGCTCCTAGGCAGCTGAAAACTAATTGTCTGAGTAGGTTTGGATGAAGCTTGCCAATCGACAAAGGACGTATAACCGTTTCTCTTTTTTCTGAGATACACGATGGCATCTATTCGGAGCTCCTAGTTTGATATTTTAGTGCCTCAGGCAGTCTCCTTCGTATTATCATTGCCAAAGGAATCCCAACACCCCCTCCAACAACGATTTGAGAAATGTTTCCTGGAACTTCTGTTAAGGCAGCACCCCATCCATACAAATACCACTCAACAAGGAAATAGCCAGCTATCATCTCAACACCCGCTACAATCACAGCCAAAATATCTCGAAATAGGCTTTTTTTGTTGGAGATTAAACCGGAAATAATCCCTTCAGCTCCCTTAATTATCAGCGTATACAATGCAAAGTTTGTGTATCCACTAACCATGTCTGCTAGTGCTGACCCCACTCCTCCAGCATAACCGCCGATAATAGCACCGAAGGTTAAAGCGCTAACAAAAATCATGAGGTCTCCAAAATTGATATATCCATGAGTTGGTGGGTTCGGGATTTTAATAATAAAGGTAGCCACGCAAACCAACGCAGCCATGACGGCGGATAAAGCGTCTCGAACGGTAGTAAACTTTTCCTTCGAAATTTTAGTCTTCATATGAATCCCTCTCTAGATGATATAGTCAAGTTATAACTATACTAATTCATTATTTAAACTTTCTCGCAGAATGCTAAAGCAACACCTTCAACTCATCAATAGCTCGTAGAACCTTTTTTCCACGATTTGTGATTTTGAAGTATTTTCTTCCCTCTTTTTCGTAGGCAACCACCAACCCTTTCTGAGACAAATCGTTTAGGTGTTGATAAACGGCTGCTCGTGTCATGGTTTTTCCAAGCTTTATCCACAGGTCATAGCCATACGCGTCCTTTCGACCCAAAATACGCAGCATCTTCTCCTTCGTGCTTAACTCTAAGCCCACAACTGCGGTTTTCCGCTTTTTCGTTAGGGCCTGGAGAACGTCAGTGGCTTTTAGTCCGCTTCCTGTTAGAGGGCATATAACCTTGTCTTTTTTGTGGATGACTCCCTCCCTAACCAGTTTTCTGAGTGCTGCGATTGTGGCTGAACTTGCTGGTTCTGCGAAAATTCCTTCAAGCCCTGCAATTTCCTCCTCAGCGCTGAAGATTTCGGAGTCAGAAACCGTGACGGCGACACCCTTAGACTCTTTAATTGCCTCGAGTGCCCATCCTCCATTCAGCGGGTTGCGTGTAAGTATTGCCAAGGCGTGGGTGAACGGCTTTGAAACCGCGACTGGTTCTAACCTGTTTTTTAGATGAGCGGTGACGATAGGTGCGCAACCGTCTGCTTGTACGCCAACCATTTTTGGTAAAACATCGATTTTTCTTAAGGTCCTGAGTTCCTTGAAGCCTTTCCAAATGGAGTGTATGGTTCCGCCGCTTCCCATCGAAACGATAAACCAGTCGGGCACTCCAAACTGTTCCACTACCTCGTAGGCGATGGTTTTTTGGGCTTCAACCACGAGTGGGTTCAGTTCAGCGGTGGCTTGATACCAGCCTGTTTCTTTGGCTAACGACTCTGCTCGCTTGATAGACTGATCAACGATTTCTCCGTATTCCTCAATAACTGCGTCATAAATCAGCATCTGAGCCAGTTTGCCCATGTCCACTATCTTGGGAACGATATTATGACATATGATTCCGGATTTGGCGCAGTAAGCAGCTAAAGAGGCTCCCAAATTCCCGTTGGAGGCGCATATCAGTGACTCATGTCCTAGGTCTAGAGCGTTTGAAACCATCAATGCTGCGCATCGGTCTCTAAAAGAATTTGTTGGGTTTCGAGTCTCATCTTTTAAGTATATCGCGTTTAAGCCCACTTTCTTCGCTAGACGCTCAGCCTTATGCAAGGGCGTGCCGCCCTCTCCCATCGTCACCACGTTTTGGACTTCTGGGAGCAACGTTTTATATTTCCAAAATGTGAAGGACCCCGTGAGTTTGACTCTGCTTAGCCTTTTAAAATCGTAAGAATATTCTAGGAGCCCTCCGCACTTTTCGCATACGTGTTTAGGGGGATAAGGCTTGAAGGTTGCTGAGCATCGACTACACTGTAAAAGGGTCATGCTGAGCGAACTCCATAAGAGAATACGCCTCTTCAAACTTTTCTTTATCGGTTGTTGGTAAACGCTTAATATGTTCTAAGATGATATAAGCAAGAACCGCTACAAAACAGATACTTTCGAAGGCCTCATCGTGAACATACGCGACCTGAAACCTGGCATGGACCATGTGAACATGAATTTAAAGGTTCTAAACATTTCAGAAACGAAACACGTTACAACGGGCAAGGGTATCGAACACGAAATATTAGAGTTGGAAGTTGGCGACGAAACTGGCTCAATAGCATTGGTTTTGTGGGACGAAAAAATCCTTTCTATAAAGGTTGGAGACTTACTGCAAGTTGAGAACGGCTTCGTGACATCCTTCAAAGGCGAATGGAGAATAAACGTTGGAAAATTTGGCGAAGTGGCGAAGATTTAGGGCGAGCTTGAAATTTCTGTGGTTGGGGTTGCTGGACTGCCCATTAAAGCTTTAACTCCAACCCACTGGAAGGCTATAAAACCCACAAGAAGCCTCACCCAGACTGTTAAAATTCTTATTAGGAGAGTTGCCGCGCCGCTAATGACTACTGGAACGCCGAACAGTGTGTAAAGATAGGCCATGGCTACGTCTACAACGCCCACTTCTGCAGGAATCCCTAAAGGAATTAATTGTATTCCACAACTGATAGAGTACACGATGACTACTACGCCGAAAGGAATCAAGTAGCCAAGAGAAACAAAAGAAAAGAAAGATATGAGTAAACTGAAGACCCAACCGACCACTGAGGAAATAACTGGCTGAACTAGGCTTTTTGGACGCAAGCGCAGAGCCTTGATTGCTTCATAAAAAGCGTTTATACCTTCTTGCACCTTAGACTTTAAGCTGGCTAGGTGCCAACGCCCCCGAGAGATACGTTCAAAAAATCTTATCATTGAATCGACTACTTTCTCCGTTATCTGTCGCTTGAAGCATACTATGATTAGAAAAATCATCGAAGCCGCTGTGGTGATTGCCACAAGTATTGTGAGGTTTAAGATGTATGCGGGAAGCCCGCGGCTCAGAATCAGTATGGATAGAGAACCAATTATCAGACTTCCCACAGTGATTATCATGAACAGAATCCGCTGACTTATGAGCGAGGCAACAACCCTTCCCGTGTTTCCTTCCGATTCCCTAGACATCAAGTATATTTTGGAAATGTCCCCGCTTACTGATTCGAAGGGGACTAAGAGGTCAACGAATATGCCTACCCACGTAAACTGAAACGTCTTTTTGAAGGGAAACTTCACCGAAAGGGGAAGCAAAAGATACTGCCAAGTCATGGAATAAAAAAATACGTCTAGAAATAGGGCGACTATCGCCAGCGAATAGTAGAAAAAATTTGTCTGCTGAAGAACTGCAACCATTTTAGGTATATCAACAAAAAAATAAAGGTAAGCAACAAAAATTGCCAAACCGATTAGTAAGACTGGAACAGCTCTTTTTACCGATATACGTCTTTCTAAGACCATTCAGTGCCGCATCCAACATTCGCAAACAGAAGCAGATAGTGGCTCTTACATATTATCTTTTGCCAGATGAAACGCTGTTAACTTGTTTTTGGTTGGATTTGTCTAAGACGTATGTTTAGTAGTTTTAAAAAAATGAAGCTTGCCTAGAGGGGGTCTAGTGGAAGAGGTGAATAGAGCCTTAGGCTGGTTTTGTTTTGTTGATGGAACTTGAAGTGGACTCTGTTTGGAGGAACTAGAATCAACTGCGCTGATTAGAACTCAGGTTTCGACTTTCCTAACTTTCTGTCTAAGCACGCTTTGATAAAGCCGTAGTATTCTGGGTCTGGCTTGCCAGGGCGACTCTTAAACTCGCCGTGAAACTGCGAGGCAAAGAAAAAGAATCTGTTAGGCAACTCAAGGATTTCCATTCTTCGGCCGTCGGGGCTTTTGCCAGAAAATACTAAGCCATGTTTTTCTAGAACACTCCAGTAGTTTGGGTTAACTTCCCATCGGTGGCGGTGACGTTCAAAAATCTCTTCAGCTCCATAGAGTTTGTAAGCTAGCGTTCCCTTCTTGACAACTATCTTGTGGGCGCCTAGACGCATGGTGGCTCCCTTATACTTGACGCCTTCTTGTTCGGGCATGAGATTAATCACGGGGTGCTCAGTGTCTGGGTTGACTTCTGTGCTGTTGGTTCCTTCGAGTCCACAAGCGTTCCGCGCAAACTCTATGACGGCTAATTGGAAACCGTAGCAGATCCCCAAAAAAGGCATGTTGTTTTCACGTGCAAAACGAATGGCTTTCATCTTTCCCTCCGTGCCTCTTGGACCAAAACCGTAAGGGACGAAGACTCCGTCATAGTTTTTGAGGGCGTTTACTTCGCCTGGATTTTGCTCAAATTTTTCTGCCTCAATGTAATCTATTGAAACCCGAGTTTGACAGGCTGCTCCGCCATGTCGCAAGGCTTCGTTCATACTAACGTAGCTGTCCACTAGGCCTGCGTATTTGCCGACTAAGGCGATTTTCACCTCAAAACGTGGATTCTCAAACGCGTCCACGAATCGTTTCCATTCGCTCCATTTTGGTTTCTGTTCACGCAGGTTCAGTCGGCTGCAAATGTATTCGCCCATACCTTGCTCGTCCAAGATTAATGGAACTTGATAAATTGAGGAAACGTTGTAGGAGCAGAAAACAGCTTTTTCTGGGATGGTGCCAAACAAAGCAATCTTTCTGAGAGTTTCGGAGTCGATCTTGTCTCGACATCTGGCAACAATCGTGTCTGGTTGAATGCCGATTCGACGCAGTTCATTCACGCTGTGTTGGAGAGGCTTGGTTTTCATCTCGCCTGTAACTTCTAAAATGGGGACTAGCGCCACGTGAACATATAGCGTGTTCTCGAATCCTTCTTCAAGACGCATCTGCCTAATCGCCTCGAGGAAGGGTAGTCCTTCAATGTCCCCGACGGTTCCTCCACACTCAGTTAAGACTACGTCTACCTTGGAACGTTCTGCAACAAAGTGGATTCTATTCTTAATCTCGTCTGTCACGTGGGGAACAATCTGAACACATTTGCCCAGGAACTCGCCTTGCCTCTCTTTACTGATTACGGCTTCATAGATTTGCCCAGTTGTGATGTTGTTTTCTTTGGGGAGGTTAAGATTCATGAAGCGTTCATACCAGCCCAAGTCGAGGTCTGTTTCGCCCCCGTCATCTGTCACGTAAACTTCCCCGTGAATGTAGGGATTCATGGTTCCCGCATCTACGTTCACGTATGGGTCAATCTTTACAGCAGTAACATTAAAGCCTCGCGCCTGAAGCATCTTCCCAATAGATGACGTTACTATTCCTTTTCCAACAGAGGAAAGCACGCCGCCAGTTACGAAAATAAACTTCACCATGTCGTTTTCCAGCCATAACAAAAACCATAGACTACGCAACTGACCTAAATTCTTTTTGAACAAGACTGCTACTAATTCAAAAATCCATCAGATGGCGAACAGCCTCAAATGCATTCGAAGTAATTATGAAAAAAATGGGGAGAAATAAGAGACTTATTTTTTCTTCGCTAATTTGTAGACCGCCAATGCGGATAGTATGACCGCTGCTGGAGTCACAAACGCCACGAGGAATCTTAGTATTCCATCTGCCCAAAAGTAGAGTAATTCATGAATCTTAGCGAGGGGCAACCAAACATCTACTCCCACTCTTGCTATTGCCAACGCAATTGCAGCGATGAGAAATGTCGTAACATCTTTTGAGGCTATACTTATGAACCCGACTATGAGACCAAGGATTAGCAAAATCAACGTGACATACGCTGTGGCATCCGCAACTGATGGGTCATTCCAGTGCAATGGTTTCGCATCATACGCCATGTAGCCCAGCGCCAACCCTGCTACTATCGCTATTATCACAAATGCTAGGAAGGCATATTCGGCTACTTCTTCACGCGTTACCATTTTCTTTCGCCCTCTACAAGTAAAACAAAGGTATCGATTGTTACATTTTATAAGGCTTATGCAAAAATGGAGACACCCATAGTGTTGCTAAGACTATTTTTTTATGTCACGTTGGCGTATAGGTGCCATATTTGTGCACAAAATTGCAAAATAGGAATAAAATCAGGTTCTTGCCTGAAGAGTTTGCTAAAGTCATGGAAGTATGGCGATTTTCAGGTCATTTTTTGACGTGGTCAGTATTTCGAACGCCTTTTCTATCTTTTCTAGCCCCATTTTCCTCGTGACTAGCGGTTTTACGTCAAGCGTCCCCGAAGCGATGAGGTTTAGGGCTTTTTTGAAGTGGGCTGGAGTCGTGTGGAAGGTTCCGAGTAGGGTTGCTTCCCCGTAGTGAAGCAGTTCCGTGCTAACTTTAATTTCTGTTCCTGGTGGGCATCCCCCGAACTCTAAAACGGTCCCACCCTTTCTAACCATTCTTAAGGCTTGTTCCCATGTAGCTGGAAGCCCAATTGCCTCAATGACTACGTCTGCTCCGTAGCCGTCCGTCAGTTGTCGAGTCTTTTCAACCGAGTCTTCGTGTTTGGCGTTGATTGTTTCGTCGGCTCCGAGTTCTTTGGCTATTTGTAAGCGTTCGTCAACCGTGTCGGTAATTATGATTTTTCCTGCGCCCATTTTCTTGGCTGTAATTAGGTGGAGGAGTCCGATGGGTCCGGCGCCGATTATGGCTACGGTGTCTCCGAGTCTCGTGTTGGCTTTTTCGATGCCGTGGAGGACGCAGGCGAGTGGCTCGGTTATGGCTGCCTCCTCGTAGGTTACGTGGGATGGAATCTCTTGCGTGTTGAGCATGACCATACGTGCTGGAACCTTGATGTATTCGGCGTAGGCGCCCCAGAGCCACATCATGTTTTCACAGAGGTTGTAGTTTCCTTTTTGGCACATTTTGCACCGTAGGCATGGGGCGCTGTTGCCAGATCTGACTCGCATGCCTTCCTTAAGCCATGTTACGCCTTCGCCGACTTCGACGATGTCGCCAGCCCACTCGTGCCCGAAGACTGTGGGAAGTTTGATTACGCCTTCCACGTAGCCTCTTTGGAAGATTTTTAGGTCGGTTCCACATGTTGTTGCAGCTTTTACTTTTACCAGAATTTCGCCTGACCCAACGTGAGGCTTGTCTATCTTCTCTATTTTTAGGTCTTTCACTCCGTATAGGAGTGCGGCTATCATTTTTCCCTCACCCATTTGTTATCACTACTTTCAGGCATTGTTTGTTTTGGGTTGCGGTTTTGAATGCTTCTTGGGTTTGGCTTACTGGGAACCGATGTGTTATGAGTTCCTTTGCTTTTATGGTTCCTGACTGTATCAGTTTTAGTGCCATTCTCGTTTCTACGTGGGATGTGGAATAGGATGGAATAATTTTCATTTCGGAAAAGAACAGCCTGTTGGGCGTTATGTGGATGTATTCGTCTTGTCGGGTTGGGGCGAATAGGCATAGGGTTCCGCCTTTTCGGCAGATGCTCATGCCAGTCATTAAGGCTTCTACGTCTGGGACCGTGACCACGACTATGTCTGCGCCTCTCTTGTCTGTGGCTTCTCCTACTTTGTCCATTAGGTTTTCGTCTCTTGGGTTTACTGTGAGGTCTGCTCCGAATCGTTTAGCCGCTTCCAGTCGGTAACTGACTAAGTCGCTCACGATTATTTGTCCGGCGCCAAAGTTTTTTGAGAGTATGGTGTGTAGGATTCCTGATGGGCCGGCTCCGATTATGGCTACTATGTCGCCTGGTCGGAGGCGGGTTTTGTTTAGTGCTCGTATGGTGCATGCGGCTGGTTCGATCAGTGTGGCTTCCTCAAACGTGACGTTTTCTGGGATTTTTAGTGTGTCGATTTGTAGGTTTGGGACTGGGACTTTGAAGTATTGGGCGAAGCCTCCGGGAATGATGTGGGTTTCTGCAAATTTTTCGCAGAGGGTGTAGTCCCCGTGGAGGCAGTAGTGGCATGTGAGGCATGCGACGTGGTGATGGGCGAAGACGCGTTCGCCCGTTTTGAAGTCTTTGACTTTATTTCCTGTCTTGACGATTATGCCGGCGGGTTCGTGTCCGAGGACGAGTGGGGCTCGACTGCGTAGGTACCAGTCCATTAGGTCGGAGCCGCAGATTCCGCATGCCTTCATTTCTACGAGGACTTCGTCTGGGCCCATTTTTGGTGTGGGCATTTCTTCGATTTGTATGTTGTCGGGGCTGTAGTAGACTGCTGCTTTCATGAGTATGCGTAGAGGGTGTTGGGTTCTTAAGACTTTTTTTATCTTCGTCTCTTATTGGCGAAGTGGAGAAAAAATTTTTGAGAGTAGCCTAGAGGGGGGAGGTCTAGCTTTTTGTTGGTTGGGTTTTGTTTCGTGCTTTGTTTTGTGTTTAGGGCTTGTTTTGGGTGCTGTTTAGGGGGCGAAAGTTAAGAGTCTTGGTGGTTTAGCTAAAATATTTTTTTGTTCTTCTTCAAACAGCGTGTTTTCTTGGCGATATTCTATTCGGAAAGCCTTAATCGTTCAAATGGTTGTCATGAACTCTTTGATTCACGGTTTTTCAGTCATTCATTTTCTCCAAAATCTTTGAAATCTTCGGTCTTAAATCAGGTAAGTCTCTTTTTACAACAATCCAAACCCTTTCTAAATTCACACTAAAATATCCATGAATTAGAATATCCCTCATTCCTGCGATTTGTTTCCAAGGGATTTTAGGATGTTTGTTTCTGAAACCCTGAGGTATATTTTTTGCAGCTTCTCCTATTATTTCCAATCTTCTGGCAACGGCGTCTTGAACTTGACTTGCTCGAAAAAATTCCTCTTTGCTCATGCCACGAGTGTATTCTTCTATTTTTTTGATGCTCTCAAGAATGTCTTCTATGAATATTCGTATTTCTTTCTTCATAGCATTCTCACCTGCTCTTTTAGAATTCTTTCCTTTAAAAAAGGGTGTATAGTGGAATATTCAACAACGTCCACTTCTCTTCCCAGTACTTCTTCAAGTTCCATCTTCAAGGCTACGAGGTCAAGTAGACTTTTTTCTCCTTTGAACTCGATTAGAATGTCAATGTCACTAGTTTTTTTGGTCTCTCCTCTAACAAAAGATCCGAATACTGCAGCTCGCACTACATCATGACGCTTCAAAACTGGAACTATCTTGTTTTTCGTTTCTTCGATGTGCCTATTCATTGATAATTACCATGCCCTTCATTACATTTGTCTAACACGCTATTTTAATTAACGTTTATGGTTTGAAGAATTAGGCTGTTAGTAGTTTCTTTTTTGCTATTATTTTTTCTATTTTCTTTTTGGCGTCGATTTTTTGGTATATTTCCAGTGCTTGGTTTAGTAGTGAGTA
>Ga0209725_1001001_pt1 | contig 16534 bp, 13 predicted proteins | sample I18A1metaG_FD_184145 | JGI IMG/M metagenome (GOLD analysis project Ga0209725, IMG submission 184145) | Lake sediment bacterial and archeal communities from Gulf of Boni, Indonesia to study Microbial Dark Matter (Phase II) - ​I18A1 metaG... | ecosystem: Environmental > Aquatic > Freshwater > Lake... | reverse complement strand
GATCTGATCTGGTTGACCACCTCGCGAACGACCGACCGGCTGCTGGCGGCGTTCCCGGCCGGACCGGCGTGGCGGGGGGAGCGGTAGGCGGAGACGGTGGTCAGCCGGCCTCGCTGGCGGTTTGGGGTTCCGCCGTCGCTTTCTTTTTGCCGAAGAAGAAGGCCAGCCAGATGCCAAGTTCGTAGAGGATGAACATCGGCACCGCCAGGACCGTCTGCGACACCACATCGGGGGGCGAGAAAATCGCACCGAGAATGAAGCAGATCAGCAGGGCGTACTTGCGGTTGCGGGCCAGGAAGTCGTAACCCACCACGCCCATCCGTGCCAGGAAGAAGATTACGATCGGCAGCTCGAAAGTGATGCCGAAAGCCAGCAGCATCTGGCTGGCCAGCGAGAGATAGCTGCCCATGGAGAGCATCGGCACCACCTCGCCGCCGGCGGTGCCGGCCTCGACCAGGAAGCCGAACATCAGCGGGAAGGCCACAAAAAAACCGAACAGGGTCCCGGCGATGAAGCACCCCGAGCTGAGCACGACGAAGGGGATCACGTAGCGCTTTTCGTGTGAGTACAGGCCGGGGGCGATGAATCCCCACACCTGTAGGAAGATGTAGGGGAGGGAAACCAGCAGTGCGGCGAAGGCGCCGATCTTCAGGTAGGCGAAAAACGGTTCGGTGGCTGAGATGAAGACCAGTTTGGTGCCGGGGGGGAGTGCCTCGCGCAGCGGCCGCGAGATCAGCAGGTACATCTGCTCGGCATAATTGTAGCAGACCATGAACGCCACCAGCCAGGCAATCCCGGCCCGGACGATGCGCTTGCGCAGCTCCTCGAGGTGCTGCATCAGCGACATGCGCGTGTCATCCACGGGGCGGCTCCTGCGCCGGAGCGGGCTCCGGGACGGCGGGTTTGGCGCTGGCCGGCAGGGTGTCGGGGGCCTCGGCCTGGATGGTCGTCGCCGCAGGTTCCTCGCCGGCATCAACTTCCTGGGGGTAGGGGTCGGCGGCGCCCGGCGGACGAATCTTCCCGTCTTCCAGAAGTTTCTGCCGCAGTTCCTCGGCCCGTGCGGCACGGGTTTCCTCCTCGAAAGTCCGTTTGAGTTCGTCGCTGGCCCGGCGGAACTCGGCGAAACCGCGCCCCATGGCGCGGGCCAGGTCGGGGAGACGTTTCGGCCCGATGACCACCAGGGCGATCACCGCGATCAAGAGGAGTTCCGGAAAGCCGATACCAAACATCTGCAGTCCCTTCGAGGGTGACGGTTTTGTTCTGGAGCTGGTGCGCAGAGGATAGCGCCCGGCCGGCCGGCTGTCAAGGAATTCACCGGATAACCGTTTGACATTTCTATGCTTTTACCATAAGATTAACTATTTACGCCTGACAAGGATGTACGGAATGATGCCTCATGTTGAACTGATGCAGGAGATTCGCCGCCTGGCTGCCGAGCGCGATGCCCTGATTTTGGCCCACAACTATCAGCGCGATGAAGTCCAGGCCGTGGCCGATATCTGCGGTGATTCACTGGGCCTTTCCCAGGAGGCGGCGCGCACCGACAAACAGGTGATCGTCTTCTGCGGTGTGCACTTCATGGCGGAAAGCGCGGCGATCCTCGCCCCGCAGAAAACCGTGCTGATCCCCCGTGCTGATGCCGGCTGCCCGATGGCCGATATGATCACCCCCGACGGCATCCGCATGATGCGCGAGAAATTCCCCGCCGCGCCGGTGGTCACCTACGTTAACTCCACCGCCGCGGTCAAGGCCGAGAGCGATATCTGCTGTACCAGCGCCAACGCCGTGCGCGTGGTCAACTCCCTGGATGCGGACGAAGTGATTCTCACCCCCGACCGCAACCTGGCCATGTACATCGCTCGCCATACCGCCAAGCGCTGCCACTGGTGGGATGGTTACTGCCCGACTCACGACCGGCTGAGCGTTGCCGAGGTGCAGGCGGCCAAGGCCGACTATCCGGACGCGCTCTTCGTCGCCCACCCGGAATGCCCGCCGGAAATCCTCGACATCGCCGACCACATCTGTTCGACCAGCGGCATGTACGTCTTTGCCCGGCAAAGCCCGGCGAAGCGTTTCATCATCGGCACCGAGGCCGGGATTCTCTATCGGCTGCGCCTGGAAAACCCGGAGAAGGAATTCATCCTGCCGACCACCCGGCTGATCTGCCCGAACATGAAGCTGACCTCCCTCGAGGATATCCGTGAGGCTCTCGTCTCCCTGCGCCCGCGCATTACCGTCCCCGAGGAGATCCGCGAGCGGGCGAAGCGGGCGCTGGACCGGATGCTGGCGGTGCCGCGCGACTGACGGTCCGCGACAGACGTAATCCGTGATCCGTGATCAGCTAAGATTCTTTCGCATCACGGATTACGGATCACGGCCTTTCCTGCGTTACGGGCAGTCCCTGAGACATTTGTCAGCAGATGTTTTTCCGAGTTTGCTATGACCACCCCTGCTGATCCGTCCATCCACCATCGCACCCTCTCGGCTCTGATCGCCGAACTGCCGCCCTTGCGGCGCGCCGAGCTGCTCGGTCTGACCGGGAGCAGCGGCGCCTACCTTGCCGCCGGCCTGCTGGCCGCAGGCGAGCCGCGCCTGGCGGTGCTGGCCGCCGATGCGCTGGCTGCCCAGCAATTCGCCGACGCGCTCGCCTTCTATCACGGCAACCCGGAGGAAGTGGCCCTCTTTCCTGGTTGGGAACTCGATCCTTACACCCCGCTTTCCCCGCACCCCGAGGTCGAGGCCCAGCGCCTCGCGACGCTGACGGCGTTGGCCGCCGGTTGTTTGCGGGCCGTAGTGACCACGGTGCGGGCCGTGCAACAGCGTCTCCTGCCACGCCAGGTTTTGGCTGACCTCTGTGTTGATCTGCAAGCCGGCCGCGAATACTCCCGCGACACTCTGCTGGCCAAACTGGTGGCGCTCGGTTACCAGCGTGTCCCCCTGGTCGAGGAGCGCGGCAGCTTCGCGGTGCGTGGCGACCTGGTCGATCTCTTCCCGCCGACCTCGGCCTCCCCGGTGCGGCTGCTCTTCTTCGGTGACGAACTCGAGGAGTTGCGGCCCTTCGAAGCCCTCACCCAGCGGACCGGCGAGCAACGACTGGAGCGGCTGCAGCTCTCCCCGGCCCGCGAGATGATCCTGGCCGGCGACCATCTGACCACCTACTGTGCCCGGGTGCGTGCGCGCTGTGATGAGCTGGAACTGCCGCGCAGCGTGCGCGAGGCCCTGTTGAGCGAGGCCCGTGAGGGGCTGCTGGCGCCGGGGCGCGAACAGCTGCTGCCGTACAACTATCCGCAACTCGACACCCTGTTCGACCATTTCGGCCCGGGTCTCTGGCTGGTCCTCGATCCCCCGGCCGTGTCCGCTGCCGCTGACGAACTGGCGGCGCTGGTCAGGGTTGGCGAACAGCGCCAGCAGGAACGCGGCGATCTCTACGCCCCGGCCGCGGTGTTCTACCTGAGCCCCGCGGAAGTGGAAGCCGAACTGCACCGTCAGCGGCGCTTCGACCTCGCCGCGTTGCAGGTTTACCGTCTGCATGACGGAGTGCCGGTCTTCAGGGTGCCGGTGCAGGGGAACGCGGAGTTGCGCCCTGATCACCAGCTCCACGACGGGACCCTGGCCCCCTTGGTCAACTCTCTGCGCGCCTGGCAGGATGACGGCTGGCGGGTGCTGCTGGTCTGTCACCAGGAGGGCCAGGGCGAGCGCCTGCGGGATCTGCTCGAGCCGAGCCGGCTGGCCCTGCGCTGGGCCCCGGAGTTGCCGGCAGGGAGGCTGATCCCGCCGGGGGTGACGATTACGGTTGGCGGACTCCCCGCCGGTTTCCGGCACCCCGAAGAGAAGCTGGCGATCGTCACCGATGACGAGGTTTTCGGCCCACGCACCCACCGCAGGGTACGGCGCCGCGACCGGCGGGTCTTCGAGTCAACCCTGGCCGATTTGCGCCCCGGCCATTTCGTCGTGCATGCCGACTACGGCATCGCCCGTTACCATGGGCTGCTGCACCTCAAGGCCGGAGCGGTCGAGGGGGACTTCCTGCACCTCGAGTATGCCGGCGATGACCGGCTCTATCTGCCGGTGGAACGCATCGAGAAGGTGCAGAAGTACGTGGCCGATGGCGGCGAGCCGCGTCTCGACCGGATGGGGAGCGGCTCCTGGGAGAAGGCCAAGCTCAAGGCGCGTGCGGCCGTCGAGGAACTGGCCCGCGACCTGCTCCACCTGCAGGCCAAGCGCCAGCTGGCGCAAGGGTTCCGTTACACGCCGCCCGATAAACTTTACCGCGAATTCGAGGCGGCCTTCCCCTACGAGGAGACCCCCGATCAGCTCGAGGCGATCGAGGCGGTTATCGCCGACCTGCAGTCGGGAAAACCGGTCGACCGGCTGATCTGCGGCGATGTCGGCTACGGCAAGACCGAGGTGGCGATTCGCGCGGCCTTCAAGGTGGTGCTCGACGGCCGTCAGGTGGCGGTGCTGGTGCCGACGACAGTGCTGGCCCGCCAGCACCTGGAAACCTTCCGCCAGCGCCTGGCCGATTTCCCGGTCACCATCGAGATGGTCTCGCGCTTCCGGACCCCGGCCGAGCAGAAAAACATCCTGGCCCGTGCCGCCGAAGGGCGGGTCGACATTCTCATCGGCACCCATCGGCTGCTGCAGTCAGATGTGCGTTTCAAGAATCTCGGCCTGGTGGTGGTCGACGAGGAGCAGCGCTTCGGCGTGGCCCACAAGGAGCGCCTCAAGAAGCTGCGCGCCGAGGTCGACCTGATCACCCTGTCGGCCACGCCGATCCCCCGCACCCTACACCTGAGCCTGACCGGCATCCGCGACCTGTCGATCATCGACACGCCGCCGGTTGATCGCCAGGTGATCCGCACCTACGTGACCCGTTTCGACGACGATCTGGTACGCGATGCCATCCTGCGCGAACTCAAGCGCGGCGGCCAGGTCTATTTCGTCCACAACCGGGTGCAGACCATCGACGCCATGGCCGAGTTCCTGGGAACGCTGCTCCCCGGCGTGCGTATCGGCATCGGCCACGGCCAGATGAATGAGGCGGCGCTGGAACAGACCATGGTCGACTTCATCGAGGGGCGCACGGATGTGCTGCTCTGCACCGCGATCATCGAGAACGGCCTCGACATCCCGCGCGCCAACACCATCATCGTCGATCGCGCCGATACCTTCGGTCTGGCCCAGCTCTACCAGCTGCGCGGTCGGGTTGGCCGTTCCCATGTGCGCGCCTACGCCTACCTGTTGATCCCCGGCGAAGGGACACTGACCCACGATGCCCGCGAGCGCCTGCGGGTTTTGCAGGAGCAGACCGAACTCGGTGCCGGCTTCCGCATCGCCCGTCACGACCTGGAGTTGCGCGGCGCCGGCGATCTGCTCGGCGCCCGCCAGGCCGGCCAGATCAACGCCGTCGGCTTTGAACTCTACACCGAATTGCTCGAGGAGACGGTCAGGGAACTGCAGGGGCAGGCGCATGAGGCACGCATCGATCCCGAGGTGCGCCTCGGCCTGTCGGCCTATCTGCCGGAAGACTACGTGGCCGACCCGAACCAGCGCCTGGTGCTGTACCGGCGCATGGCGGCGGCCCAGGACGAGGAGGAGCTCTACGCGGCCGGTGATGAGCTGCGCGACCGCTTCGGCGACCTGCCGGAACCGGCGCAATTGCTCCTGGAGGTTATGCGGCTGCGGGTGCTGATGAAACAGCTGCGCATCGAGCAGGCCGAATACGATGGCCATCAGCTGGTTCTGGCCTTCCCGCCGACCACGCGCGTTACCCCGGAGCAGATCATGCAACTGCTGGCGCGCCCGGAACGCTATCGCTTTTCGCCCGACTACCGCCTGTCCGTCAGGCTCGGGAGGATGTCGGCGACCGAGGTCCTGGCCGTGGCCAAAAAGGAATTGCGTGCCCTTTGCACGGCGTGCTAGCTTGATTTTTTTACGCAGAGGAGCCGGCTTGAACACCACGCTACGCAGCCTCCTGACCCTGCTATTGACCCTGCTTCTGGCCGGGTGCGGCGGCGAACAGGCGGTTGCATCGAAACCGCTGCTCAAAGTGGCCGATCGCCAGGTCAGCAAGGACGAATTCCTGGCCGCTTTTGCCAAGACCCTCAAGACCGGTCAGGAGTTGAGCGGTAGCGAGCGCCAGGATCTGCAGCGGGCCTTCCTGACCCAGCTCATCGACCGCGAGCTGACGCTGGCCGAGGCCCGCCGCCGGGGGATCTCCGTGGCCCCGGCGGAAGTCACGGCAGCCATCGACGAATACCGGCGCGATTTCCCTCAGGGAGGGCTGGAAGCTTTCCTTGGCGAGCGCGGGCTGAGCCTGGCCGAATGGCAGGCCGAACTGGCGACCAGTCTTACCCAGCAGAAGCTGATCGATCAGGTGGTCGGCGATCGCCACCGGGTTGCGGAAACGGATATCGAAAGCTATTACCAGCAGCACCGCGAAGAGTTCGACCGCCCCGCGCAGGTCCGTGCCCGGCAGATCGTGGTCGCCGAACAGGCCGCCGGCGAGCGCCTGCTGGCGCAGTTGCGAAAAGGCGCCGATTTTGCCGCTCTGGCCAGGGAACACTCGACCTCCCCCGACGCGGCCCAAGGGGGAGACCTCGGCTTTTTTGGCCGCGAGGAGATGCCGCCTTTTTTCGAAGCGGTCTTTACCTTGCCGCCCGGCAAGCCCAGCGCCCTGATCAAGAGCGAGTACGGTTACCATATCTTCCTGGTCGAGGAGCAGCGCCCGGCCCAGCGGCTCAGTCGCCGCGAGGCGGAGCGGCAGATTCGTTCCCAGCTCGAGGCGGAGCGTCGGGAGCGCCTTTACCAGGAATGGCTGCAGGTTCTGCGCGGGCAGACCAGCATCGTCGTGGATTGGGGCCAGTTGGCCCAGACGCCCTAAAGTAAGCGCCAAGGAGGATTCAGGACGAATGAATCTGCAACGGGTATTGTATTTACTGGTTTTGCTGCCGCTGCTGGCGGCCGCGCCGGTGCGTGCCGAAATGGTCAGCCGGATCGCGGCGGTGGTCAACGGTGATATCATCACCACCTATGCGCTTGATCAGGCGCTGGCGAGCCACCTGGCCAAGAGTGAGCGCCAGCCGTCCCCGGAGCAGCTCAAGGCGCTGCGCAAGGAGTTGCTGACGCGCCTGATCGAGGAGCAGCTGGTACAGCAGCGGATTCGTGCCCTCAAGATCCAGGTGACCGATGAGGAAGTGGAAAACGCCATCATCGATGTCCAGCGGCAGAACAAGCTGAGTCGCCAGGAACTGGAGCAGGCGGTGCAGACCCAGGGGCAGACCTTCGCGGCCTATCGCGAGAACCTGCGCAAGCAGATCCTGCGCTACAAGCTGGTCGGTCAGGAAGTGCGCAGCCGGGTCGATGTCCCGGAGCGCGAGGTGGTCGAATATTACAAGGCCCACCTGGAGGAATATCGTCTCCCCAGCACCGTCACCCTGAGTGCGGTGACCTTCCCGGTGCCGGAGCGTGCCAGCAGCACCGAGCGTGAACTGCTCCTGACGGCGGCCCGCGATGCCCAGGCTCTGATTGAGCGGGGGACGCCGCCGGCCCAGGCCGCGTCGACCTTCTGGGAGCAGTTCGGCGCAACCTACAACGCCCTGGGCACCTTCGCCGATGGCGAATTGAGCCCGGCTTTCCAGGAGTCGCTGCGCGGGGTGGAGAAGGGGAAATGGGGGACGGTTGCCGATACCCCGCGCGCCATCTATCTGCTGCATGTCGATGACCGCAGCCCCGGCGGGCTGCGCCAGTTCGAGGCGGTGCGCCCGGAGATCACCCAGTTGCTCATCGACCAGAAGACCGATGGCCGCATCAAGGAATGGACGCAGGGGTTGAAGCAGAAGGCCTTCATCGATATTCGCCTGTAGGCGGCGATGATCCTGTCAGGCAAGACAAAGCCCGCGCCGGTGACGGTGCGGGCTTTGTCGTCCGGGGGGACTCCTAGTCGTTGAACTGCTGCTGCAACGTCTCGAGATGCTGCCGGTAAACGGTGTGGTCCTCCTCGGAAAAGGAGAGGAAGCATACCCCGGCGCTGTAGAGAGCGGCGGCATTCTCCCCGGAGTGGGCGACCCGGCCGGTGATCTGCACCAGTTCGTCACGCAGCCCCAGGGTGATGCGCAGGGTCTGGCCGGGGGCGAACGGCTGGCTGGTTTCGAGAAGCAGCCCGGTGGCGCTGACGTTCAGGGTCCGGGCCAGGCCGCGGCCGAGCACCGTGCCTTCCGCGGAGAGGATCTCGTAATCAAGAAAGTTCTGGTCGTTGCTACGCGCGGCACGGCGCTGCTCGACGGAGTTGTCGGCCATGGTCGACTCCCTTGCGGGGTAAAAGTACAGCTATTATAGCGTCGAATCTGCAATTGAAAAACACCTGAATGCATTGAGTCCCGCAATGCTGCCCGTTATACTGTGCGGACGCACTTCTTCTCTGGCAGGTGATCATGTCCAAACCGCTTATCATGACCATGGGGGATCCCACCGGCATCGGCCCGGAACTGATTGTCAAGGCGCTGCAATCCGGTGCGTTCGATCAACTGGCCCGGCCCCTGGTGGTGGCCGGCGACATTGGCGTGCTGCGCCGGGCGGCCCGCCAGAACGGGGTGATCACCCGGCTGGAGACGCAGGAGGACCGGGGGCTTGGCACCCATCGCCTGTTCCTCGACGAGCGTCCGCTGACGGTGCAGCCGCTGACCGTCCTCGATGCCGAGCGGCTGGTGGCGGGCAAGCCCGACGTCGCCTGCGGGCGGGCCATGCTCGACTACGTGCTGTGGGCCTGCCAGTGCTGTCGGACCGGTCTGGCCGCCGGCATGGTGACGGGGCCGATCAGCAAGGCGGCCATCCAGCAGGCCGGCTGCGAGTTCCCCGGGCATACCGAACTGTTGGCCAAGTGCTGCGGGGTCGGGAAGGTCGTGATGATGCTCGGCGGTGACCGGCTCAAGGTCTGCCTGGTGACGACCCATCTGCCCTTGCGCGACGTGCCCGAAGCCCTGACGCGGGCGGAGATACTGGAAACCATCCTCATCACCAACGCCGCCTTCCGCACCCAGTTCGGCATCGCCCGTCCGCGCCTGGCGGTCCTCGGCCTCAACCCGCATGCCGGCGAGGGAGGACTGTTCGGTGACGAGGAGTCCCGGCTGATCACCCCGGCGATTGACGAGGCCAAGACTCTGGGGATCGACGCCAGCGGGCCGCACAGCGCCGATACGCTCTTCTACTTTGCCGCCAGGGGGCAGTACGACGCGGTCATCGCCATGTACCACGACCAGGGGCTCGGACCGTTGAAGCTGCTGCATTTCGAGGACGGCGTCAACGTCACCCTCGGCTTGCCGATCGTGCGCACCAGCGTCGATCACGGCACCGCCTACGATCTGGTCGGCACCGGCCTGGCCAGCGAAAAGAGCCTGGTGGCGGCGGTCCGCATGGCGGAGCAGATGGCTGGAAAGGCATAGGGAACGAGGAACGAGATCCATGGCTCGAGATAAAGCTTCAACCCCGAACCCCGAGCCTCTTAACCCGACCCAGATTTTATGACCGATAAAATCATCATCAAAGGTGCCTGCGAGCACAATCTCAAGTGCATCGACGTCGAGATTCCCCGCGACCGGCTGGTGGTGATTACCGGGGTTTCCGGTTCGGGGAAGTCGACGCTGGCCTTCGACACCATCTACGCGGAAGGGCAGCGCCGCTACGTCGAAAGCCTCTCCGCCTACGCCCGCCAGTTCCTGGAGCAGATGGACAAGCCGGATGTGGAGAGCATCGAGGGGCTCTCGCCGGCCATCGCCATCGAGCAGAAGACCACCAGCAAAAACCCGCGCTCCACGGTCGGCACCGTCACCGAGATCTACGACTACCTGCGCCTGCTCTTCGCCCGGGCCGGGCAGGTGCACTGCCCGCAGTGTGACCGGGCGATCACCGCCCAGACTGTCGAACAGATGGTCGACCGCATCCTCGCCCTGCCGGCAGGGACGCGCCTGCTGCTGCTGGCGCCGTTGGTGCGCGGGCGCAAGGGGGAGTATCGCAAGGAGCTGAAACAGCTGCAGGCCGACGGCTTCGCCCGGGTGCGCATCGACGGCACGGTTTACGAACTCCCCGACACCCCGGAGTTGGACAAGCAGAAGAAGCACACCCTTGAGGTGGTGGTCGACCGGCTGGTGGTCAAGGAGGGGATGGCCACCCGTCTGGCGGAGTCGCTGGAGATGGCCCTGCGCCTGGCGGACGGACTGGTGCAGGTCGAGGTCGTCGTGACGGTCGATGGCGCGACCGGCGTCGCAGGGGAACGGCGCGCCATGCCCCAAGAAGACGCGCTCCTCTTCTCCTCCCGGCACGCCTGTGTGGAGTGCGGCATCTCGTTGCCGGAGATCGCCCCGCGCACCTTCTCCTTCAACAGCCCGCACGGCGCCTGCCCGGCCTGCACCGGGCTCGGCACCCGGCGCTACTTCGATATCGAGCTGATCGTCCCCGACCCGACCCTGTCGCTGCGCGGTGGCGCCCTGGCGCCCTGGAGTACCCGAACCGGTTTTTTCTATCTCCCCCTGCTCGACGCCCTCGGCGACCATTACGGCTTTTCACTCGACGTCCCCTACCGCGAGTTGCCGGTGGCTGTGCGCGAGGTGCTGCTGCACGGTTCGGGCGATGAAACGATCCGTTTCTATTACGACCAGAGTGGGCAGCGCATCTATTATCAGCGCCCCTTCGAGGGGGTGATCCCCAATCTGGAGCGGCGCCTGAAGGAGAGTGAATCGGAGCAGCAGCAGGAACGTTTCGAGCCGTTCATGGCCAGCCAGCCCTGTCCGGTCTGCCAGGGGGCGCGCCTCAAACCGGCCGCCCTGTCGGTCCGTATCGGCGGGCGCAACATTCGCGAGCTGTGCGCCTTGAGCGTGGCGGAGGCGCAACGCTTCTTCGGCGCATTGCAACTGCCGCCGCGGGAAGCCGAGATCGCCCGCCGGGTTCTCAAGGAGGTGCGCGAGCGGCTGGCCTTTCTGAGCGGGGTCGGCCTCGACTACCTGACCCTTGATCGGGCCGCCGGCACCCTCTCCGGCGGCGAGGGGCAACGCATCCGCCTGGCCACCCAGATCGGCTCATCGCTGGTCGGCGTCCTCTATATCCTCGACGAACCGTCGATCGGCCTGCACCAGCGCGACAACCGCCGCCTGCTCGACACCTTGAAGCGCCTGCGCGACCTGGGGAATACCGTGCTGGTGGTCGAACACGACGAGGAGACGATTCTGGAAGCCGACCATGTCATCGACATGGGGCCGGGCGCCGGGGTGCACGGCGGCGAGATTGTCGCCCAGGGGCCACCGTCGGCCCTCGTGGCGGCGGCCGAATCGTTGACCGGCGACTATCTGGCCGGACGCAGGTCGATTCCGCTCCCCGAAGCGCGGCGCAGCGCCAGGGGGGAACTGGTCGTGCGCGGTGCGTCGGCCAACAACCTGCAAAACATCGACGTGGCCATCCCCTTGGGGGTGATGACCTGCGTCACCGGTGTCTCCGGCTCGGGGAAGTCGACGCTGATCATCGACACCCTCTACCGGGCCCTGGCCCAGCGTCTCCATCAGGGGGGGGAGAAGCCCGGCACGGTCGCCGCCATCGAAGGGCTGGAGCAGCTCGACAAGGTGATCGACATCGACCAGTCGCCGATCGGGCGCACGCCGCGCTCCAATCCGGCCACCTACACCGGGCTGTTCACCGATATCCGCGACCTCTTCGCCCAGCTCCCCGAGGCCAGGGTGCGCGGCTACCAGCCCGGGCGCTTCTCCTTCAACGTCAAGGGGGGGCGCTGCGAGGCCTGCCAGGGGGACGGCATCATCAAGATCGAGATGCACTTTCTCCCCGATGTCTACGTCCAGTGCGAAATCTGCAAGGGGGCGCGCTACAACCGCGAGACGCTGGAGGTTCGCTACAAGGGGCGCAGCATCGCCGAGGTTCTCGATCTGACCGCGGAGCAGGCGCTGGAGTTCCTCGGCAACGTTCCGGTTCTGCGCCGCAAACTGGAAACGCTGGTGGCGGTGGGCTTGGGCTACATCAAGCTCGGCCAGAGCGCCACCACCCTTTCCGGCGGCGAAGCCCAGCGTGTCAAGCTGGCCAGGGAACTGGGGAAGCGCGCCACCGGCAAGACCATCTACATCCTCGATGAGCCGACTACCGGCCTGCACTTCGACGACATCCGCAAACTGCTCGAGGTGTTGCAGCGCCTGGTCGATGCCGGCAACAGCGTGCTGATCATCGAGCACAACCTCGATGTCATCAAGAGCGCCGACTGGCTCATCGATCTCGGCCCGGAGGGGGGGAGCGGCGGCGGCCGGGTGATCGCCACCGGGACTCCGGAGCAGGTCGCGCAATCCGGCGTCTCGCATACCGGCCACTATCTGCACAGACTGTTGTCATCTCACCAGGAAAGGTCCACCTAATGTCTCTTGCCATATTGCTGATGGGGCACGGCTCGCGGGTTGCCGAGGCCAACCGGGCCCTCTATGACATCGCCGCCATGGTCGCCAGCCAGGGGGAATTCGAGATTGTCGAAGTCGCCTTCCGCGAGCAGCATCCGCCCGATATCCAGGCCGGAATCGACGCCTGCGTGGCCCGCGGCGCCCGGCGCATCCTCCTTTATCCCTATTTTCTCTTTGCCGGTGCCCACGTGCTCGAGGATCTCCCGACCGAGATGGAAGCAGCCCGCCGGCGCCACCCCGGACTGGAGCTGACCATGGGGGAGCATCTGGGCGCCCATCCGAAGCTGGCTGAGATCGTCTGCGAGCGGGCCGGCAAGACGCTGCGCGAAGCAGGCTGGCGCTCGTGAACAGCCTTCTCCTCGATCCGCAGGAGATAGAGCGGCGCAGTTTCGCCATCATCGACGCCGAGGCCGGCGCGCACGCCTTCGACGCCCGGCAGTGGCCGATCGTCCGGCGCATCATCCACACCACGGGTGACTTCGAATTCACCACGACCACCTGTTTCTCTCCGGGCGCGGTGGCGGCCGGGGTCGCCGCCCTGCGGCGCGGGGAGAAGGTGCTGTGCGACACCAACATGGTTCTGGCCGGGGTCAACAAGGCGCGCCTGGCGGCGTTCGGCAGCGCGATCGCCTGCCACGTGGCCGACCCGGAGATCGCCAGGATGGCGCGCGAACAGGGGGTGACCCGCTCGCTGCTGGCCATGCGCAAGGGGGTGGCGGAAGGGTGTGGGATATTCCTGGTCGGCAACGCGCCGACCGCCCTCTTCGAACTGCTGGAACTGGCCCGCTGCGGAACGGTGCGCCCCTCCCTGGTGGTGGGCGTCCCGGTGGGCTTCGTCGGCGCGGCCGAGTCGAAGGAGGCGCTGCTCGCGTCCGGGCTGCCGTTCATGACCTGCCGCGGCCGCAAGGGGGGGTCGGCGATCGCTGCGGCCATTCTCAATGCCCTGCTGCTCCTGGCGGAGGAGGGCTGAGTCCGTGCGTCGGCCACTGCGCTTTGGCTACACCACCGGTGCCTGCGCCGCAGCGGCGGCCAAGGGGGCGGCGCTGATGCTGCGCGACCAGCGGCCGGTCGAGGCGGTGGAGCTGACCCTGCCGGCGGGGATGACGGTGACGTTCCCTCTGCACGGGCAGCGCTTTGACAGGGCGTCGGCCGCCTGCGGCGTGATCAAGGATGCCGGAGACGACCCCGACGTGACCAACGGCTGCGAAGTCCGGGCCGAAGTAAGACAAGGGAAGCGCCCCTTTGAGAATCCGGGACAGTCCCCGGTGGTTATCTCCGGCGGGACCGGTATCGGCCGGGTCACCAAGCCGGGGCTGGCGGTGCCGGTCGGCGCATGGGCCATCAACCCCGTCCCCCGCCGCATGATCACCGAGGCCGTCCTGGAGGTTTTCACGGCTCACGACGCACTCCTCACGCCTCACGTGATCATCAGCATCCCCGATGGCGTGGAGCGCGCCGGACGTACCCTCAACGCCCGCCTCGGCATTATCGGCGGGCTGTCGATCCTCGGCACGACCGGCATCGTCACCCCGGTCTCCCACCAGGCCTGGACCGACACCATCGATACGGCCCTGCAGGTGGCTCTGGCGGCCGGCTGCCGGCAGGTGGTGGCCAGCACCGGACGCAGCAGCGAGGCGATCGCCGAGCGCCACTTGGCCTGGGCGGAAGAGGCCTTCATCCTGATGGGCGACCATGTCGGGCACCTGGCCGCCGCCTGCGCCCGGCACGGCGTGCGGGAGCTGATCGTCGCCGCGCAGTTCGCCAAGCTGGTCAAGATCGCCTGCGGCCATCCGCAGACCCATGCGGCGGTCGCCGACCTTGATCTGGCGACTCTGTGCGGGTGGGGACGTGCGGCCGGCCTTGACGCTGCCTTGATCAAGCGGCTAGAGTTGGCGCACACGGCCCGCGAGTTGTATCAGCAACTGGGCCCCCGTCATCCGTTCATTGCCCTGGTGGCGGCGCGCGCCATCGCTTGTTTGCAGGAGTGGGCCCCCGGCGTGCGCTGCGGGGTGCTGCTGGCCGGCTATGCCGGCGAACCCGCCGTCACCTTCGGCACATCGTTCGAGTGAGGAAGCCATGAGCAAGATTTACGTCATCGGGGCAGGGGTGAGAGGGCATGAAGAGTTCGGCCAGCGCGCCCTGGAGTTGATTCGCGGGGCCGACCTGCTGATCGGCAGCGAGCGGCAGCTGGCGCTCTTCCCCGAATTTGCCGGGGACAAGCTGGTGGTCGGCAGCAATCTCGGCACCGTTGTCGAGCGTCTCCGCAGCCACCCCGGCCAGCCGGTGGTGATCGCTTCCGGCGACCCGCTCTTTTTCGGCATCGGCCGCTACCTGCTGCGCAACCTCCCGGAAGCCGACCTCGAATTTCTCCCCAACGTCAGCTCCGTCCAGTATGCTTTCGCCAAAATCCGCGAGCCGTGGGACGATGCGGTCTTCATCTCCACCCATGGCCGGGGGCTGAAGGAGGCGGTCGATCGCATCGTCGCCAATGACAAGGCGGCGATCCTCACCGACGAGCAGAACACCCCGGCGGTCATTGCCCGCGAACTGCTTGATCGCGGCCGCGACGGTTACTGCGCCTGGCTGTGCGAAAACCTCGGCGGCAGTGCGGAGCGGATCGTGCGTACCGATGTGCGCGGACTGTTCGATATGCCGGCGGCGGCGCTGAACGTGCTGATCCTGATCAAGGAGTACGAGGCGAGTGGTGAGGGGGTGCGTGCCACGCTGGGAATCCCCGACGAGGAGTTCGCCACGGTCAAGAAGCTGATCACCAAGGAGGAGGTGCGTGCGGTCAGTCTGGCCAAGCTGCGCCTGCGCCACGACATGACCCTCTGGGACATCGGCGCCGGTTCCGGCTCGGTCAGCATCGAGGCCGACCAGCTCCTTCCCAACGGCGAGGTCTATGCCATCGAGCGCAACCCGCAGTGTCTGGCGTTCCTCAAGGAAAATCTCGGCAAGTTCCGGTCGCGTCATGTCACCGTGGTTGCCGGCGAGGCGCCCGCCTGTTTCGAGGATCTTCCCGATCCGGACCGGGTTTTCATCGGCGGTTCGGGGGGCAACCTGTGGGAAATTCTCAAGCGCATCGACGAGCGGCTGCCGGCTGCCGGACGGGTGGTGCTCAACGCCGTGACCCTCGATACCCTCACGGCCGCCAGCGAGTTTTTTGAAAACGCCGGCTACCAGCTGGAGGTGGTCACGGTCAACATCGCCCGCACCCGGCCATTGACCGACTACAAGCTGTTTGAAGCCCACAACCCGGTCTTCGTGATTACGGCGGTGAAGGAGTAGAACCGGGCACGCGGTTCGAGGCACAGGGCACGCGGTCGTTTCCCTCAACCTCAACCTCAACCTCAACCTTATGAATTCCCATCTTTACGCCGTGGGCGTCGGTCCCGGCGATCCCGAACTGCTGACCCTCAAGGCGGTGCGCGTGCTGCGTGCCGCCGATGTCGTCATCGCCCCGACCGGGCAGGCGGAAGCCGCCAGCTACGCCCTGGGGATCGTCTCCGAGCACCTTGACCGCGAGAGGCAACTGGTGCTGGAGAGGGTCTTCCCGATGAGTCGCGACGAGGAGGAGTTGCGCCCGCACTGGGAAGCGACCGCTCAGGAGGTGGCCGGGCACGTCCTTGCCGGGCGGACGGTGGCTTTCGTCACCATCGGTGACCCGCTGCTCTACTCGACCTTCCTTTATCTCCTGCGTATCCTGCGGGAACGTTATCCCGAAGTTGCCATCGAAATCGTCCCCGGCATCACCAGCGTCGGTGCGGCGGCCGCGGCGGCCGGGGTGCCGCTGGCGATGGCGGCGGAGCGGGTGGCGACCCTTCCGGCGACCTATGAGGAGGAGAAATTGCGCCGGACGTTGCTCGATTTCGACTGCACGGTGCTGCTCAAGGTGAGCCGGGTCTTCGACCGGGTCTACGCCCTGCTCTGCGAACTGGGGTTGGAGCGGCAGGGGGTCTTCGTCCGCCGGGTCGGGTCCGGCGAGCAGGAGGTGGTCACCGATCTGGCCGCCCTGGTCGGCAAAAAGCTGGACTACCTGTCGCTGCTGATCGTCAGAAAATCAGGCACGGGGAGCGGGGTCCAAGGTCCGGGGT
>Ga0209725_1001000_pt1 | contig 16536 bp, 17 predicted proteins | sample I18A1metaG_FD_184145 | JGI IMG/M metagenome (GOLD analysis project Ga0209725, IMG submission 184145) | Lake sediment bacterial and archeal communities from Gulf of Boni, Indonesia to study Microbial Dark Matter (Phase II) - ​I18A1 metaG... | ecosystem: Environmental > Aquatic > Freshwater > Lake... | reverse complement strand
GTAGTCAACATTAGCTGGGTTCTTGACAACGCTTCTGATCTCGGTCTTCTCCGTCTTCCCGGTCGTTGGATCCGTGACGTTCACAAACTTTGTGGCTAGCACACTAAGCTTGATCGTTCCGCCGCGTCCCCGTTTCGGTACGACTCGATGCTCGCCCATCACGGTCGCTGCGGGGTCGCTACCCATCTCATACGCGCGTTTGCCGCGGAAGACCTTCCTTCGTCCTCCTGAACGTTTACGCTTGTGTAGGTCACCGTGCCACTGAGGCAAACCATGATACTCTCCGAACTCGAACGGGTGCACAGCTCTCAACACCGCATATAAGAATTGCTTGGCCAACGAGGTGACCGTCTCGTAATGTTCGCGCGTCACGAATGCGAGCGAGCACACAGCATTTCAAATTAGGTTCGCAGTACCAAGAAAGGCGGACGCAAAACAACTACTACCTCTCCTTCTGAAGATCGACGGTGGCGTACTATTTCGAGCTGGAGGGCTTCCCCAACAACACATAACGTCGATGAATGGGCCTCGGGTAGGTAGGCAGCTGGTTCACGTGCATCTGATAAGAACGAGGCAGCGAGACCAAGCGGTTCTTGGGTGCCGACTTGGTCAAGGCTTATATTTAGTATGATAAGCATCAGAATAATACGGTTGGCGAACGATTTGGCACAGGAAGGAATGCTCATACTGCACGCCATGTTTGGAGAATTAGCTTTCATCACGTTCGGCTGGTCTTTCGTCGAGCTGATGGAGCCAACCAAGACTCGAATCATCAGAGCCAAGTGGGCAACTCTTGCTGGTTTCCTAGGGACGGTGCTCTCTTGGATTGTCGGTGGCTACTACTATGTTGCGGTATATCCCAAAGCTAGGAACCTGATAAGGGGGGGTCCTTGGCCTTGGGGGCACCTCATCATCATGGAGGCGAAAGAGCACCTCTTCCTCATCGGCCCGTTCTTGGCGGCACTACTGCTCTTCATTGTGTGGTGGAAAGGCCAAGAGTTGATGGTCGACAATGACTCAAGACATGCATCGCTTGTGCTTTCAGCGATTCTAGCAATCGGCGCAGTCATGATGCTATTGATGGGCGCCATAATCGGAATAAGTGAGAGAGTCGCGCTGGGGTGAACAGCATGACGTCAGTCAAACCTGAGAAATCATATGAAGCGCCCGTAGGGGCCGCAACACTCGTCACTACGCTTGCAGTACTTGTCATGACAATAGGTGCAGAACTCTATCCACCCCTGAAGGCTTGGCTGGCAGCGACGTTCGGTCATCACTGGGTCGGGAAAGGAGTCATCTCAATAGTGATCTTCGTTGTCGTCACGGCGCTCTCCTACCCAATACTAACCAAGACCCCTCGCTCCATGGCTTCATGGTCAAACAGACTGTTCGCTGTTGTAATACTAGTCACCGCGATCATCATCGGATTCTTCATGTACGAATTCCTTTTCCCCTGATAGGCTATAGCGAGGACACGTCGTGCGCCATCAGCTTGATTTCGAGCGAATTCGCGAAGATGAACGCCGGCCGGGATGCGGAGAGCTGCCTCGCATACCGCGATCGAACAGCAACGTCGTGATCGGTAGCAGGTCGATCTTGAGAAAAAAGTGACTCGGCGCGCTACTCTTGACGCGACTTGGAGACCATATGCATTCAACATGAACTCGGAGCGCCATTGCGGTTGCACATAGACTGAAAGCCCAAACGTGGTCAAGATGAGTGCGCGTTGGTAACCTGGTCTCTACTTCATCTTATTGTGAATATCATCTGGGCCGTGGTGGCGCTGGTCCTGATCTATTTTGGAATTGATGTATACATTAGACTGAGAATGGCCGGAGAACAACCCGCGCTTTCGTATAGTATGCTGATCGTCGGCAGCATATTCTTCATCTTGATGCAGTACCACGTTTGGAACGACCTCTCGGGCTCAAACCCGGAGCCGAACTGGGCCGATCACATAGTTCCGATCATAGTTCTCGCCTACGCGATCTACGAGTACAGGAGGTTGATTCGTCGCGCCGAACGTGAAGGTTAGCTGTTTGTGCGTGCTTCTGGCCGTGGGAGCGGTGGTCCTACTATCCTTAGACATCCAGTACCGCGATAAGATTGCGTCATCCTCTGGCCACATAGCATTTGTTGCAGGTTCGCATTGCCTCGACGTAGTCCATGTAGGTCCCTCTGATTGTAGTTCCGACATACCGAATACAGTCAAAACAGGCCGGTTTCCCGCAGAATCTGCAGCTTGCCCATGTTCGGTCCTCATCTTTGGCCAGAAGTGCCCGGCCGCAGTCGGCGCATGCCAGATCTGAAGTCGTCTTCTCATCAGCGACAGTCATGCTTTCCCCTCGATTCGCACTTAGAGATCAAGAGGGAACTTGCCCGCCGCCCTTGCAAGATCTGCTGCCGTAAAAACTCCGATCGGCTTGCCGTCTTGAACGACGACGAGACGTCTGACCTTCATCTCAGCCATGATGCGGGCAGCCTCCTTCACGTCCGCGGTCGGCGATACAGTGATCAGCGGTGACGATGCGTAGTTTCCCACGCTGACCGAGCCTAGCTCCTTCTTCTCAGGGAGAACTCTTGATAGTAGATCGCGTTCTGTAAAGATCGCGACGATAACTCCCTTGTGCGAGAGCAGGATGCTTCCGATGTGCTTATCTCCCATAAGCTTGCATGCGTCGGCCACCGATGTTTCCGAGTCAAGGGCCGCAGGCGGCGCGCTCATGAATTCTCTGACGGTAACCAACTATTTCACATTCAGAAAGTTACGGCTGCCTGTGAATAAACCTGGATGGTCCTACCGGCATTCTGAGTCTAACGATTTTCCACCCTTGGCGGCTCGCAAGGCTGAGTCAGATTCTGCTCTTCTTGGCGCGGCTTCGAGGAGACTTCTTCCGGCTCACTCGGCCGCTTTTCTCCAACCTGACTTGATTTGAGGCCTTCGATGATTTTCTGAATCTGTTTCTTCATTTGTCTGGAATCCTGGCTCAGGTTGAAGTAGTCGGAGAAGCTCTGTGTTGTCCGCAGAAGTTTCGATCTTCCGAGCTTCTCCTCTGAGATCAGCCCCATATCCCTCAGCACCCTGACGTGCCCGTAGGCCAGGTTCCCCCTTACTTTCACGACGTGTGACTGCGCGACCGGCTGGCGTAGGGCGATGTAAGACAACGTCTTCAGCGGACCTGGGGTGAGTAGTTGCCTCGTGGCCAGACGTTTCACGCTCTTTGAGTATTCGGGTTTCAGCTGCATGACGTAGCGGCCGTCTGAGAGCTCGAGAACCTCCAGCGCTCCTGAGGTCTGAGCGTACTTCTCCTTCAGGGTTGCTGCAAGTTTCCGAATCTTCTCGTCTGAGCGTAGGTTGAGGACCGATCCTAGAACATCCACGTCAAGCGGTTTGCCGGTTACGTACAGTGCGGCCTCAATCATTGAGACTTGAGTCTTTGTTCGCTCGTGCGAAGGCGCCGTGTCCTGCGAGGTCTCAGACAACTGTAGTAGCAACCTCTGGCAAGCCGATGAATATGTCGCCTTGATCTTCTTTCTGGCTCAGGCTTACTAGGTTCTGCATGACAAGGAACAGGAGCATGATGAATGCCCTGACGGCCTCCAGTAGCGTGTAGTCTTTGGTCAGTTGTAGAAAGGACAATGTGGGGCCCTTGGCGAACTTCCGCTGGAGAGTCGCGTAGAAGATCTCGATATTCTTCTCGATGTTGGCGAGGAAGTCGTCCATCTGTTCAAGGATCTCTGGAGGGCTGAGCAGGCCTTTCCTTTGCGCTAGAGCCACAGTCTCACGTTTCAGAACCTCCTCAAGCATCGTGAGCACTTGTTCGATGGACGTGGCCGTGTACTCGAACCGGATGGGGAAGGGCAGAGGCGGCGGGACCTCCTCGTTCGGCCTCGCGATCGGCGGTTTCGGGGGCTCCTCCATCTTGAGTACAAGCTCGGACTTCATTCTGTGAATGATCGCGGAGGATAGGAGAGCGGTTCCGGAGGCGGAGAAGTCGATGAAGCCTTGCTTCTTCATCTCTGCCAGAAAGGCGTTCAAGAGATATGTGATGTTCACGTCCCAAGGTTTGATGCGGTGTAATCGAAGGAGGTCGAAGAGGATGACATATGGCGGCCGCAGCCAGAATGGCTTCTCGGTTATGTCCATTATGCCGTCACCTCGGCCATTGGCATCGAAACAACCTGCGAGACCCCCTCTTGTATGAAGACGCCGTAGACTCGGTTTGCCCTGGAAATCGCCGTGTCCTTGAGCGAGACCACAACGAACTGTGACCCCTTCGATCGTTCGAGTAGCAATTCTGCAAGCCTCTGCGAGTTGACTACGTCCAAGTGAGCGTCGATCTCGTCGAACATGTAAAAAGGCATGGGATGTATGGCCTGAAGTGCTAGCAGGAAGCAGACAGTGCTGACGGACTTCTCGCCGCCGCTGGCGCTACTGATTGTCATCTCAGATTTGCCCGGGAACTCTAACATAACGTCAACTCCTCCCTTGAACGGGTCGTCGGGAAACTCAAGCACCATTCTGCCTTTGCCGGTTCCAGTGATCTTAGTGAAGATCTCTTGGAATGTGCTGTTTACCTGGTTGAAGGCTCGCATGAACATGTCATGCTTCTTCTTGTCGAGTTCGTTCATGAACTCGATAATTGCGTGACGTTCTTTTTCGATCTCGTAGATCCTTGTCGCCAGCTGCTTGTAGTTGTTCTTCTGGTCTTCGTACTGGCTGACCGCGAGTTCGTTAACTGCGCCGATATGCTCGAGTTCGCGCTTGAGACCCGCCAGAGATTCTTCCAGCGATGGAAGCTCTTGAGGATCCACTTGGACTAGTTCGTTGTATCCTAGCTGCTTGATCTCCGACCAGAGAAGAGACGCATGCACCTCTTTCTCCTTGATTGCCGAGTTGAGGTCGGCGACCTCACGGTTCAGGGGTTCAAGCTGATTGATGATCTTCATGAGTTCGGATTCTAGCCGCTTCAGCGCTTGGTCGAATTCGCCGCGCTTCGTTTTGGCGGAGGCGAGGCGGTTCAAGAGCTCCTGTCTCTGATCCTGGAGTTGCTTGAGAGTCTCCTGTTCGGTGCTCAGTGTTTGATTTGCTGCCTCGATCCTTGACTGAGAATCCATAGCCTGCTTCTCGATGGATGCTATTTGCGTTTTGGTGTGATCGCGGCTTTGGCTGAACGTTACAATTGAAGATTCAAGTGTGGAGATTCGGCTTTCAAGTTCCAACTTTTCCCGAATGAGCTTGTTTAGCTCATCATAGAGAGCCGCGTGTCTACTCTCTAGGTCAACAAGTTCGGCGGACTTGGCCTTGAGCCCATAGGAGGACCTCTCCTTCACTAAGAGATCGAGCCTATTCTGCAGATCTTGTCTAGGTTCTAGGGACGCCTTGAGGGCGGCGTTCTCTTCTTCGATTTGCCCGCCAAGTTCTGCGATGCGCTTGTCAGAGTTCTCAATGGCCTTGGCGGTTCGTTCCAAATCTTGTCTGATCGTGTGGGTTTCTCTTTGCATGGCTTCGATTAGGTTCTTGCTCGCGGCTCTGCTGTCTGTGAGGTTCAGGATCTCTTCCCTTAGCCTCTCGAGGTCTTTCTTGCTTTGCTCTAGGAGATTCTCCAGCGACGCAACAGCCGACGCTACGTCCGCAAGGGTTGACTGTTTCGGCACAAGCTTTCGGGCGTCCAATGGCTCACGGTAGTAGCCGATCTCCATGCCTCCCCCTGGCTCGTACAGGTCACCGGCAAGTGATACTGCTCGGTGCCCTTCAAGAGAAACCATGAAGGCTGACCTTTGAGTTGCCGTGAGTATCGTGTCGCCGAAGACAAAACTGATCGCACGGTCGAACGGCCCTACGGGTTCTATGAAAGCCTCAAGGGTACCCAGGACTCCTTCGATGTGAATAGGACCCTCAATCTTCGTCATGCCGTAGAGGTTTTCGATTGGGATCAGTTTCACGCGCCCAAGCTTGGTTCTCTTGAGGCTCTCTATGCATCCGATTGCACTGTCAATGTTCTTGACGACGATCGATTTCATCCATCCATCTGAGGCCGCGTCGATAGCTCGGCGATGTTCCTCGTTGAAACGCGTCAGGTCGCATAGGCGGCCGTAGACGCCGCCAATGGCACCAGACTTTCCCATCTCCTCTATTAGTTCTAGAGCACTTTCATCAGAGGCAAGCACCTCTGCTACGCTCTTCTGGGTCTCAACCTCTGCGAGCGTGAGTCTGGCCTTCTTGGACACTTCGGCTGCATGCTCTACCTCGGCTTGCTTCTCGCCCTCAACATTCGCGTACTGAGCGAGGTTCGCCTCGATTGTATTCAGTCTGGATTTCTCATCTGCGAGAAGCTTCGCGACTTCCTCCATTCTACTCTTGATGCCTCTGGCTAGGTCCTCGAATTCATTCCGCCGTGATTTGAGGGTCTGGACGTGTCCTTCGAGAACGGCAATCTTGGAACTGCTTCCCTTTGCTTCGGCATCGAGCTCTATCAATTGTTTTGTGAGCTCGGCGATCTGCTCTTCTATCGCGTCTGCTTCGCCCGATTTTTCGCCAAGCTTCTTCCTCGATTCGGCGAGAGACTGTGACAACGCGTCGTGTTCTTTTCGTTTGGCCTCAAGAATCTCGACGAGGTCAGATAACAGAGATTTTCGGTTCGCTAGATCCGACTTGGATTGTTCAATGGACTGATCCATCTGTGCTAGGTTTTTCTCAAGTTCCGCTTTCTGTAGTCCGAGCAATCTGATGGTCTTCTTGGCGGATTCTATCTCAGCTTTGAGGCCCGCGATTCTCGCGCTGACGTCACCGATGGTGCGCTCAATGTTGAAAAGCTCGGCGCTGCCCTGGTCTACTACTTTCTCCTCGTAACTACTCCGCTCCGACTCGATCCTTTCCCTTTCCTTGGAAACCTCGTCTTTCTTGGTTCTCATCTGTTCGATCGTTTGCCGTTTCTCGCTGACTTCCTGTCGAAGATCAGCTATCTTGGTCTGGATCTCAGCTACCTTGTGGGAGGCTATACTGGCTTGAAGTCTGCCCGTCTCTTTCTTGAGTTGCTGCGATCTGAGGTAGTCGTTTCTTTCCTTCTCAAGCGCCTCGACTCTGCTGCGAACTTCATCCGTCCTAGCCGATGCCACCTTTATGTTCAGGTCAGCCTGCTGAAGCTGAAGTTCTGCTTCAGCCTTCTTGGAGTCGTAGACGGCGATTCCTATCATGTCCTCGATGATCTTTCGCCGTTCTTCGAGCGTGACCTCGGCAAGCCTAGTGATCGCGTGCTGCTGAACGATATTATGGCCGGAAACCTGAATGTCCGCGGACGAGAGGATGTCGGTGAGTTGCTTTCTTGAGACGCGCCGCCCGTTCATTCGATAGATGCCTTCCCCGTCTTTCCTGAACTCTCTGGAGATCGTGACAGCGTCGGCGTCGACGGGTATTCGACGATCCGCATTGTCGAACTGAATGGCCACGTAGGCGGATCTTGCTGTGGCATGCGGGGAACCCCTGTGGATGAGGTCAGTGATTGTTCCGCCTCGGAGTTCTTTGGCGCTCAGTTCGCCTAGGGCAAACTTCACCGAATCTACGATGTTGCTCTTCCCTGAGCCGTTAGGCCCTGTAACCACGGTTAGGCCGCGATCAAGGGCGAGGGACACCTTCTTCCCGAAGGTCTTGAAACCTCTAAGATCAATCCTGCGAATGTAGACCAAGAGCGAACCGATCCCGACGTGTTCCGCGAGACCTTCGAGACTCACCGATCATGTAGTGAAGTCGATTGGTTTTGAACCGTATTGGATGTGAGATAAAGCTTGGCGCGAGTTCTACCCGCCACGCGAGCCGCGAATTCATGTCAGAATGACTTGCTAATGGCCTGCGCGGCTACTGTCCGAATCTTCTCTTGCGTTTCTGGTAAGTTCGAACAGCTCTGAGTAAATCTATCCGCCTGAACTCTGGCCAATATACATCTAAGAAGCAAAATTCGCTGTAGGCCGACTGCCACAGAAGGAAGCCGCTGAGCCGCTCCTCTCCGGATGTCCGTATGACGAGGTCAGGGTATGGGTTCGGCAGATGGGCGGTATAGAGGTACTTCATGAAGAACTGCTCGTCTATTTCATCAGGCCTGACCGAGCCTTTTCCAACATCCCCTGCAATCTTGCGTGCGGCGTCAATGATCTCGGTTCTTCCGCCATATGCCAAAGCGATATTGAGGTAATGTTTGTCGTAGCATTCTGTTGCATTTTCGATCTCTCGCAGGACTTCCTGCAGGCTTTTCGGCAGGAGATCCACCCGCCCAAGAGCTTTTACTCGGATCTGATTCTGATGCAGTCTCCGATCCTTCAGCAGCCTCCTCCCCTCTTCCTCGATGATGCTGAATATCGTGTCCACTTCACGCCTTGGTCGATTGAAGTTCTCCATTGAGAAGACGTACAATGTGATGGTCTTGATGTTGAGATCGAGGCACCATTCCAAGAATCGCTCGCTGGTCTTGGCTCCGTATCGGTGCCCGTCGTACTCTATGCCTGAACGTGCGATGGCCCATCGTCTATTTCCGTCAAGTATGACGCCCAGATGTTCGGGGATCGGCTGCTTTCGCACTTGTCCGTCGAGCCACTTCTCATAGATAGCGTAGGCCCCGACCGCTCGCAGGAAGCCTTCCAACATGGTTTCTCACGTCGCGGCGGCCTGCGAGAGAGCTCTCTGGCACCTGCAAGCTCTCGCGACTGGAATCTTCACTATTGCGTCCTTGAGCAACGATTCCACTTCCGGCAGGACCTTTTTCGCGAGTTCAGAAACTTCGGCTGCGCTGAGCGCCTTCTGGAGTCCTGCTGCCATGTTTGTAACGAAGCATACGGCGCCGTAGCACATTTCTAGCTCACGTGCGAGGAACGCTTCCGGCGCGGATGTCATTCCGACGATATCACATCCTGCGTTTCTCATCATCCTGATTTCTGCAGGCGTCTCGTACCGTGGACCATCCGTACACGCCAAGATGCTCTCATTCCAGACTTTGCGAGAGGTGCGGTTTGAGACCTCGATCAATGCCTTACGGATCTCTGGGCAGTAGACATCGGTCACGTCAACATGCACGACCGGCTCGGAGTCATAGAACGTCTGAACCCTCAGCCTCGTGAAATCAACGAGGTCCACAGGAATCGCCAAGTCTCCTGGCCTGTAGCTTTCCCGCATCGCTCCAACGGCGTTCGTCGCGATTATCCTTTCCACGCCTATCTGCTTAAGGCTCCACGTATTGGTCCGGTAGTTCACCTTGTGAGGCGGGGTGTCATGTCGGGCTCCGTGTCTAGGAAGGAACGCGACACGAACGCCGCCAACTTCGGCTAGCGTAATGTCAGGAGAGGGCCCGTAGGGTGTTTCAAGCCGCGTGACTTCTCCGTGTTGGAGCAGTTTCTCGAATCCCGAGCCGCCTATCAGCCCTATCCTGACGCCAGACAAGAGCCATTCGCCGACTTGAGTCTGCATCCTTGTGGCACGACGCGGAACGCGGAATATAAGGCGTGCCCGCGTGCGGGGCTAGATGGCGCCCTTTTCCATCAGTGCCTTGAACTCTTCAAGAGACAGTCTCTTGCCCTGCTCAAGCTTCTCGGCGCCAGACTTCTCGAGCTTTTCGCGAACCTCTTGCGCTTTCCGAAGCTTACCCAAAGGCCCTGATACGGCGATCTGCTGCCGCAATTCACGGATCTTGACAAGATTTGTGACGTATTGCCTGTGAGCATCGTCTGCGCCTCTGAAGGCTTCCACGAAGCCTGCGTGCGCCTTGTCTGCCTCAGCCTTGACGGCTGATGCAGAGGCGGCCACCTCAACGAGTTTCTTATGGATAACCTCGCTCTCCTCCACGACCTTTGTCATCTGCTCATGCAACGACTGAGCCTGAAGCCTGCGACCGCCGATAGTCGCCTGGGTCCCGACGATCTTATACCTGAGATCTTCTGCCTTCTTGGCAACTAGTACTTGCGCTTCAAGCTCCTTCAGTCGCCTAATCAACTCCTTCTCCGCCTTGGGAGTGAGAGGCGTCGTCTGCACTTTCCATTCCAAGCGGTTGAACTCCTCGACTGCCTTTCGAGGGTTCCCGTTCATGCGTTCCGAGATCTTGAGTGACCTGTCCTTGAGCTTCTCGAGCCTTTCCTTTTCGGCCAGCGCGGCCTCCCGTGCTACATCCCGAGAGGCCTTGAGCTCCTTCACTTTACGGTTGAGCTCGTCTCTCCTAGCCTTGAGGCTCTTGACCTCGGCGACCAGCCTCTTGAATTCCTCGTTGAGCTTGTTGCGCTCATCGAGCAGTTCCCTAGCCTTTCGGTTCAGAGCCTCACGCTGGTCAATCAAACGGACATTTGATTCTCTGAGAGCATTGATCTGCTTGAATAGTGCCTCAGGGGTGGCTGACAAGCTGCTCTGTACCTTTCGTGGCCAGTCGAAGATGCGTGATTGCTCATAAGACTTTCTCGAAAGGCCGTTTCTTAGATTTCCGGTCAATTCTCGGGAATTTCTGCGCGGCTCTACCTGTACTAAGTTGATACCTTCGCGGAGCTCTAGCTCGAGAGTAGCATTCGCGCGTCCGCGACCAGAACCCCGTGCTCGTAAACCATCGTCGGGTTCAAGTCCATCTGTTCGATTTGAGGGTTCTCTGTTACCAAACGCGAGGCGCATAGGATCAGGTTGACTATAGCATCCTGATCTGCGGGCGGGGATCCACGATACCCCGCAAGCACGGAATAGCCTTTGATTTCTTGAATCATCTCCCGCGCGTCCCGCTCTTCCAGCGGCGCTATACGAAAAGCCACGTCCTTCAGTATCTCAACGAAGACGCCGCCAAGGCCAAAGAGAATCGTGTGCCCGAACTGGGGATCGTTGACGGATCCAACAATGACTTGCGTCGACTCGGGAGCCATCTTCTGCACAAGCACCCCTAAGACCCGTGCATCCGGCCTGCTGGTTCCCACCGTTTCGATGATTCGCCGACAAGCGGATTCCACAGCATCGCTTGAGGATAGACCAACCACGACGCCGCCCACCTCGGTCTTGTGAACTATCTCCGGGGAGACAATCTTCAGGACAACGGGGTATCCCATTTTCTCGGCGCAAGCCGCGGCGTTCTCAGGGCTCGTTGCCAGTTCAAAACGGGGTGTGGGAATACCATATGCGAGACATATGGCCTTGGCCTCGGGCTCGAGAAGATTATAACGGCCCTCTGCGCGCACCCTCTTGATTATTGCTTGCACTTCTTCACTGCCCAAAGCTACTTACCCACAGGCCCTGTACCGCCCGACCGCTTTAATACGGTTGCTCGCCTTCCATCTCGCGATGTGAGCAACAGAACTTCAGAGTTCAATCTGGTCGGAATCGTTGGAACAGAAACGGACTTGTCAGCGACTTACAATTGTCGGTACAACCCACGTTGACAAGTCCAGCGTCGAACGTGTTCTAAGAACTATCTCGGACAGGCGGCCGTCCGTAGTCGCCTTGGAGCTCGATGAGGAGAGGCTTTGGGCGCTGAAAGATCCTGACAGAGGCAGGCTGGATCCCCCAGTTCATTCTGGCTTGTTACCGTGGCTGCTTGCATTGCTTGAAAGGTCTGCTGGATCTTTGACACATGTTTTCCCTGGAAGTGACATGCTTGAGGCAGCCGAGGAGGCCCGGAGAGTCGGGGCGCGAGTAGTCATGATCGACAAGCCGATCGCAACGATTCTGAGAGACCTTGGAAGCATGCCCCTTCTTGAGAAAGTGAAGATAGCCGTTGACGTCATGGTGGCCTTGTTCACGATCGGAACGAGGCGAAGGTCCACTCAGCTGGCGGATGCAGGCCTCGACAAATTGATGGCGGAATTCGATGCCAAGTATCCGACCCTCTCGCGAATTCTCGTGAATGAGAGAGACCGCTACATGGCGGATAGGCTGCAAGAAATCCTACGCTCAACGACTGGTCAAGTTATCGCAGTAGTTGGGCTCGGTCACGTGAAAGGGATAATGCGACACCTAGCCTCAGATGAACAAGCCCCGAGCGGCGAGCCCTTTAGAATCACGTACAAATGGACTCTCTGAACCTTCTCGAGATGAATACGCTCATGCAAGGGTCTTGATCGCCGCGAATCCGCCTCTCGCCGCCTCCCACCACGTGCCAGCAAAGGCTATGAGAACGACATCTCCTCTCCTCATTCTCAGCTGGCTCTTGAGCTGCTCGAAAGTCGCGGGACTCCGTCTTGAGACCGGCTCCGCAACTCCAGGAAACTTCAGCATCTTCCCGTCAAAGAAGAAGGTCACCGCACCTGTCGCGCCTGCCTTGATCGCAGCGTCGCGCTGTTCGATCCCTTGACCTAACCGCTGCGAGCGTCCGGCAACTTGGAAGATGACACTCTCTGGACCGAGACCGAGTAGCTCATGATTGGATCTCTCCGCAAGTTTCAGGTGGTGACGTTTCATCAGAGCGGCTAGTTCACGGACGCCCTTTGGGCTGGCTCTCGCTCCCGCGCGGTGTCGCACGGCAACTAGCCCCTTTTTCTTCATTCGAGCGAGCGAGCCTCGCGCGACGCCTTGGGGCACGCCGAGCATCCTTGCTAGGCGATATCTTCCGAGTTCTCCCTCCGTTCGTAGCAACCAGAGGATGAACAGTTCCTGCTCGGGCGCAATCCGCTTCAGCCACAATCCCCGCCCGTGCGTAGTGTTTGCTTCCTCCAGCGGTTTATGGTCTGAGCTCTTCCCCGCCAGTCAGGACGCGCGTTAAAGACGCGTTCAACTCCAGCAAGCCCGCATTCGACTTTGCCGAGACAGGTATCGGCTCGAAGATCAAACCCGTCCCGTGCACCGCCATCGCCAAGTCACGAGCGATAAGCGAGTGTTCGTCGCCCGAAGTCCCCTCTAGCGCGTCTTCTAGCTGCTCGATCTCGCTTCCCCAGCCCACCATTCTTTCCAATTCCTCCTCGGAAACTAAGTCGGCCTTTGTGAGCGCATAAACCTGCGGTTGACGAAGACGCGTGTAGACCGCTGCTGCCAAGAAGAGGTTTGACACGAAGTTCATCGGGTTCCTGCAAAATGGCGCGTCAAGCGCATACAAGACAGCCTTTGAATCGTCACCAATCGCTTTAGAGAAGTAGGGGCCACTCTCTCGAAATGCAAATAACTCAATCTGTCCTGGAGTGTCTGCTAGCACGAAGTCAGGCTCCTCTTCCTCAAGTTCACTACGAATCTCCTCGAGATGATCTGCTGCAAGATCAGACGCCATGATCAGCGCGCCGTTTGGACCGAGCTTGTACTTCTCCATCAAGTCATATATGTCCACATATTTTCTAACATCAACATCCGGATTATAGGGCAATGCAGTTGCCCCAGGATCAAGATTGAGCGTCATTACGTTCTGCTCGGAGGAACGCACAAACTCCGAAAACGACGCTACAAGGAGCGATTTCCCTGATCCGGCCATACCGACAACGAATATGACAAATATTGTGACTCGCCCTCCGCGAAGCTGACATTGATCCTGCTTCGAAATATGTCTTCACTAATTCGCAGGTGAGGAATCAGCCAGACAGAGGAAGTAGTCTTCCTTGTCAGGTTTCAGCGCTGGAGAGGGACACCGATGAGGCCGCTCGCGACCCGGATTCCACAGTCATCAAGATCCTGCATCTAGCCTGTCAGTCATTGCGGCCGAGGATACTATGTGGGGTCGGCGTTCTTGTGCTTTCCCCCTAGCCTTAGCCAGCGGAACTGCCGTGATCGTCGCACCGTCAGAACCACTGAGGTTCAAATAGTACACGTCCGCAATTGACCTGCAGCTGCAGAAAAGGGCACTAGGCCTTAACACAGATCGTTGCCAAGCGTTGCGAGTGCTGATCGAATGACTCTTCAAATCGACGATGCTGGGGTCGGCGACTTGCTGCACGGTGCCGTGGTAGGGGCATATCGTTCGGAAACCGGCGAATTCACCTATGAGATGATAGATGTTCAATTTTTCCAGTCACCGAAATTTGGCAAGAAGGCTTACCTTCGAAGAGCTTCCGAAGCAGTCATGCAGATTACCGACAGAATGAAAGTGCAAAAGAATGAACCAATACTGATTTGCAGCAGCTTCATATTCGAAAAAGCGGTGCAAGACCTAGAAGAGAAATATGGAAAAGAAAGAGTGACGGTCACGAAGATCATCAATGGTGCCCAACGTTTCGTTGAAACCGCCTACCTCGACGAAATCCGGAACCTCGGATATGAACCAATTGCAGAACGAGAAGAGAAGAGAGCGAGAAGCTTCTATCACATGTTGCGCTGGCTCAAGAAGGACCCTCGTCGATTCAGACACGCGAAGACAGGTTGGCCGCGTCTAAAGAGGTATCTGAAACCTCCGAAAACTTCGAAGGTCCTCTCGCACTGACGGTCATGCTTATCACTGAGACAACTAGACCAAGTCCCTTTCTAGGACGTGTGTCGATGAGACAGCCGATCTTCGAGATCGTCGCGATCGGAAACGAGCTACTGATAGGGAAGACGCTGGACACGAATTCACATTGGTTGGCAATACAGATCAGCAAGCTCGGAGGGGTACTTGGACGAATCACAACCGTGCGCGACCGGCACGACGAGATCGCAAACGCAATTCGCAATGCTCTTTCAAGGCATCCTGACTTTCTCTTGACGCTCGGAGGTCTAGGTCCAACTCATGACGACATCACGTTGTCCAGCATCAGCAAGTCACTCAAACGACGCCTCGTGCTGAACCGCGACGCGCTGGCCTTCCTCAGGATGAGATACTTGGCTAGGTTCGGGCCGAGTGTGAAACTCACGCCGCCGCGCGTCAAGATGGCGAGGTTTCCGGAAGGAGCTGTGTCTCTGCCGAACCCCGTCGGTACGGCCCCCGCGCCACGCCTTACTGTGCGCGGAACCACCATAGTCGCCCTTCCAGGCGTTCCGAAGGAGATGCGAGCCATCTTCAGGCGCTCTGTCGTTCCCATGATCGAGAAGTTCGGAGGCACCCAGCACTTCTACGACCGTTCTTTGATACTTCTTGGAATCCCTGAATCCTCATTGTCACCGATCATTGACCAAGTGATGCGAAAGCACAAGCGCGTCTACATCAAGTCGCATGCACGAGGAATTGAGAAGAGCGGCGCGGCGAGGATTGAACTGCACTTCCGAACCGGTGGCACATCTCCGAAACAGCAGAAGGCACAGTTGGGGCATGCCGTCGCGATGATAAAGCGGAAGCTTCGAGGAAAGGCGACCGTTCGGGACCTACACGGAGGCTAAGCAGAGCAGGGAATAGCGGACGCTAGCCCGCAACGTCGAAGACGCTCAGACTACTTCTTCGAAAGCCACCAGTTCAGGTACTCTTTCTGCCTACGTCTTTTCTGCTCGTCCCCGGATTCCCTATCCAGCAGCCGCCCCCGGCCTTCAAGCAGTTGCTGGAACGTAAACGTCAGGCCGCAACTCTTGCAAGAGTACTGTTTCAGAACTGGGTCGTAGCTGAGCGTACCGCCGCATTCCAGACAGTACTGGGCCAACCTCTGCACTTTCCAAGCGCCTTGTAGTTGCGAGACCATAGTTAAACCTCGCGCAGCACCGATCGGCGACGGTTTCTCAATAGTTTGTCAGTCGCTTGCGAGGGCGTAGTAGTACTCGCCGATCTGTTTCTGTTCTCTGTCGACTTTGCTGCCCGTCTTGTTGACGCGGGGCCTTCCACTCATCGGGTCACGTCTGAACGTCACATCCATCTGGCTAAGGAAACTGTTCATTCCATCCCTAAGCGGTACCGGTTGACCCGAGTGCCCTTCCAGGCCTGGTTTACCGTCGAAGATCATCAGCCTATCAGCAATGAAGTCTTGCGAAACGATATCGTGCTCGACGACAAACGCAAAAGCATGCTTGTCCTCCACCGTATGTCGGATAGCTTTCGCAACCGCGAGGCGCTCTTCGACATCTAGGTACGCGCTTGGCTCGTCCAGTAGGTACACCTGAGAATCCTTTGCCAGGCATGTCACGATCGCGACCCGTTGTAGCTCGCCTCCGCTCAGTTCCTGAACATTCCTGTCAACCAACTTCGTTAGGCCCAGCGGGGTGAGAAATTGGTTTGCGAACGCTTCTGTCCCGTACGCTGGGCCGGCGACTGATCGAAACAGTGATTCAACGGTTCCTTCATACTTGGCTGAAATGTACTGCGGCTTGTAGCTGACGGTCAGACCCTTCCAAGCCAGTTCAGTCCGGTCGTCCGACTCCTCGATGCCAGCAAGAAGCTTGATGAAAGTGGTCTTGCCGATCCCGTTCGGGCCGAGGATGCCGACAACCTCACCCACCCCGGCTGACCCGGAGCCCACGGTCAGGCTGAACTGCTTGAATGTCTTCCGCATCTTGGGCCATTCAAGCTGCCAGCTGTCGACTGGAGCGAAATCACGTGGCGGCCTCGCATGGAACCGTATCGGCTCGTCGCGGAACCTCATGTTCTCGTCGGGCACGAAGCCGTCAAGGTAGATATTGATGCCCACCCGCACACCATGCACATGAGATACGATGCCGTATACTCCAGGTTCCCCGTATAGAACGCAGATTTGATCAGAGAGATAATCTAGCAT
>Ga0209725_1000999_pt1 | contig 16541 bp, 17 predicted proteins | sample I18A1metaG_FD_184145 | JGI IMG/M metagenome (GOLD analysis project Ga0209725, IMG submission 184145) | Lake sediment bacterial and archeal communities from Gulf of Boni, Indonesia to study Microbial Dark Matter (Phase II) - ​I18A1 metaG... | ecosystem: Environmental > Aquatic > Freshwater > Lake... | reverse complement strand
GAGATGAAGAATCAAGCTGATGTGGTCGGGCGCTTGAAACGATTTGCCGAAACGAAGGCTATGCCTCACTGCCTCTTTGCTGGGCCGCCGGGAAGTGGAAAGACTACGGCGGCTTTGTGTCTTGCCCGCGATTTGTTCGGGGAGAGGTTCATGGACGCGTTCATGGAGCTGAATGCGAGCGACGCACGAGGCATAGACGTCATCAGGACCACTGTGAAAGAGTTCGCTAGAATTGCCACTATCAGCGCGGTCCCCTTCAAGATTCTAGTTCTTGACGAGGCTGACAACATGACGGCCGACGCCCAGCACGCTCTCAGGCGAACAATGGAGCGCTACACGGATACCTGCCGCTTCATTCTAAGCTGCAACTACTCCGGCAAGATAATCGAACCGATTCAGTCTAGGTGCGCAATCTTCAGGTTCGTTCCCCTAAGCGAAGAGGATGTCGCTGCCTACCTGAAAACAATCGTGCGGAAGGAACATGTCCGCATGGAGGAATCGGGACTGCGTGCATTGATTCGCTCGTCTGAGGGTGACCTTAGGCGAGCGATCAACACACTCCAAGCGGTTGCCTCGGTCGGAAGAGATGTCGACGAGAAAACAGTATACGAAGTAGTCGGCAGAGTGAAGCCAGGCGACGTTCAGGATCTTCTCGAGATCGCGGTCAAAGGAGATTTCATCAAAGCAAGAGAAAGGCTCCGCACGCTTCTACTTCAGCAAGGGCTCTCCGGCAAAGATATTCTGAAACAAGTCCATTCGGAGATTCTACGAATCCCAATACCGGAGAAAAACAAGATCGAGCTGGTGGACGCCATCGGAGAGATAGACTACAGATTGATTCAAGGCGCCGACGAGGAGGTGCAGCTCTCCTCGCTCCTAGCCCGTTTGGCGCTGGCAAGTTCCCAGAAACGTTCGAGCTGATTCACTCAGATGAGTGCTCCCTGGACGGTCAAGTATCGGCCCAAGAGACTCGCTGACGTAGCAGGAAACAAGACCGCTCTCCAGCAAGTGTTGGATTGGGTGGACGCTTGGCCCAAGGGAATTCCGAAGAGGAGGGGTCTACTCCTGCATGGCCCGCCCGGGACAGGCAAGACCGTTTCCGTGGAAGCCTTGGCCAATGAACGCGGCCTCGACTTGGTCGAGATAAATGCCAGCGACAAGAGAAGTCGAGACGCACTTGAGAGAACCGCTGGAGCCGCCGCCAGGCAGGCGGACCTTTTTGGGAGGGCCCGGTTGATACTCATCGATGAGGTTGACGGGATTGACCTGAGTGAGGATCGAGGCGCCGTCGATGCAATCGTCCGGCTCCTAGATGAAACTCAAGTTCCAGTAATATTGACCGCCAACGATTCTTGGGATCCAAAGATCGGCGCAATCAGAAACGCCACCACGATGGTTGAGTACAAGAGACTCGGCCTCGGGGACGCTCTCCCGTACCTCAAGAAGATCTGTCAGAAAGAAAGCGTGGAGGTTGACGAGCAAGCGCTCAGGTTGATCGTCGACAGGGACATGGGAGACATGCGCTCGATCCTGAACGACCTTCAAGTCCTCGTCTCCGGGCGGAAAACGCTCAGTTATGATGAGGCCGCATGGCTCGGGTTTCGTGACCGAAAAGCGACGATCTTCGATGCCCTACGGACCGTCTTCACGTCACCCACGTGTCTGCAAGCACGAAGGGCAACAGACATGGTCGGCATTGATCTGGACATGTTCTTCGAATGGGTCTACGAGAACGCGCCTAGGCAACTCAGCGACCCACGCGACCTATCGCACGCCATGGACGCGTTGGCGCAAGCCGATCTCTATCGAGCTAGAATCGACCGTACCCGCGCCTGGGAGCTCCTGCCCTATGTCATCGAGATGGAAACAGCTGGAGTTGCCATGTCGAAGGAGTTCACGAAACCAGCTTGGGTGCCCATGAAGTTCCCCGAACGAATACAACTCTTGTCGAGGACGAGGAAGATCAGATCCATTGAAACCAAACTGGGCAGGAGAATAGGTGCGCGCTGTCACATTTCATCGAAACGCGCGATCCCTCTGTATCTCTCGTATGTGAGGTTCATCCTCAAGAAGAACCCGACCGCTGGAACGAAACTTCTGGAATGGTTCGGCCTAGACGAAGATGCAATGGAGTATCTCGGTGTGAGGGCGGCTGCCGAAGAGGTTGCGCCGACGAAGGAAAAGAAGGAGCAAAAGCGAGTAAAGCCTCGCACGGCAACCGAACCCAAGCGCAAGGGAAAGGGCGTCTAGCTCCTTCCCTGCTTCGCTATCGAAAGTACATGCCCCAGCTCTGGCAGTATGAGTTCACGCACGGCCGTTTTGACCCCGTCCGGAGACCCAGGCAGACAGAATACGACCTTACCCTTGACCACGCCCGCCGTCGCCCGAGACATCATGGCTGCAGATCCGATCTTGTCGTAACTGATTTTTCGAAACAGCTCCCCGAATCCTGGGATGTCCTTCTCAAGTAGTGGAGCGACGCCTTCGATGGTCACGTCTGAAGGCGCGATCCCCGTGCCGCCGGTGATTATGACAGCTTCGGCTTCCGATTTCAGAGCCTTCCTGACAGTCCTGCGCAGCAGTCCGACGCGATCCGGTATCAACGCTCGGCCGGTCACGCGATGTCCTGCCTCACGCATGAGCTTCTCGATATCGTCTCCTGAGGGATCATCGACAGGCAGTCCTCTAGTCTTCTGCTCTGCCTTCGATGTGCTGCAAGTGACGATGAACACGTTTGCAGACTTCTGCGCGCGCTCCTTGTGTATTGACGGAATGCTCATCGTGCATGATTCACCCTTTTGACTTCCTCAACACCTCGATGTCTAGTATTCGAGTATCAGGGTACTGTCCTCGTGAGTCTTTCTCATATTGCTTGACCATATCCCACAGCGTGAGTAGATATGTGGAAACAGCGTTGAGTGCTTCCATCTCGACGCCTGTCTTGGCAGTTGTCTTCACTGTCGACTTGACGGTAATCGATGATGAACCGATGTTGGCTTCGGTCTGAACGTTCGTGATCGGGATCGGGTGACAGAACGGCAGTGTTTGAGGCGTGTTCTTCGCAGCGAGCACGGCTGCAACTTCCGCAGCGGCTAGGGGATCGCCCTTTGCCACTCGTCTATTTCGGATCTTTGCTATTGTTGACGGTTTGAGCACTATCTTTCCCGATGCGAGGGCCTGCCGAAGAACGTTCTTCTTGGAGGTTATGTCTGCCATCGAGAACCTGTGGCTGTGATGACGCACGTTATCTCACCAGAAGGTTTCCACTTACCTTGTTGGAAGACGTATTTTTAGGCTCGCAGGGTTGGTCGGTGAACGAGCGTCTGCTCAGCTGAGCTTCCTCAGCTGTTTGCGGGCGGCTTCGAGGGCTGCTTCTAGGCTCTCCTGCATCGTGGATGCTGGAACTTGGGCGAGACCGAGAAGTGTTGTCCTGCCACGCATACCCTCACCGGACTTTTGGGCAGAGATGACGCCGATGGAGCTGAGCGCGCGGGCGTACTTCCACACTTGCGTGTGTTGTCGTGGTTCCTCGTTGAACTCATCGCATGCGGCTTGGTATTCACGTTCTACTTCTCCCATGCTGACGTACGCTGCGTCTCTTTCAATGAGCAGCCGCGAGAGAGCTAGCAGCAGCAACTTCTCATGGATGGAGAGTGCAGCTATGTAGTCTGTTCTCATGGCTGGATAGACGCTCGCAATGGCCTTCCTGACGTACTCGACAGAAACCGTGCGCGAGCTTTCCGAATCGGCATATTTCCCAGCCCTCCATAGTAACTCGATGGCGTAACGGGCGTCGCCGGATGATCCGGCCACATCCGCCAAGAAAGCGACAGTCGCCTCTGGTACGGCACCTTCCTTGAAGGCGAGTTCAACACGATCAGAGATGATGGCTTCAAGTTGATTCGCCGAGTATTTCTCAAGTCTCACGAAGTTACGTTGCAGAGTCCCAATAGTGCTCGGATCTAGTTTGTCGAGGTATGCGGGCTCTCGCAGTATGCAGACCAAAGAAAGACGCATGGGCGCCCCGGGGCGTTCCTCCTGAATCCTAGTCAGGGTGTAGATCGGTGTGGATCCTTCCGTCTGTATCAGGCTTTCAAGCTCGTCAAGGGCCAAGATCAGGTGGGCATTCTGGTCGTCGAGAATATCCATTAGAACTTGGAGAAGTTCTTCTGGCGCGAAACCACGTTTCGGAAACTCAGGCGACAATTTCTCGAGAGCACGTTTCATTATGAGGAAGAGACTGCCTTTGTTTTCTCTACAGTTCACGTGAACGTAGTGCAGGTTGACCTTGCGATTCTTTGCGGCCTTTGCGATGTCGAGGCCGAAACGCTGGCATAGGACAGTTTTGCCAGTTCCCACATCACCCGTGATCAGCACGCGTTGGCTCATCGAGCCAGGCTTCTCGAGGGCAAACCTGAAGAGCTGTATGAGGAAGCCTAGCTTGTCTTCTCGATGGGGAAGGCGAGACGGCACGTACTCGAGTGAAAGGGGTCCTTCGTTGAGGAATACCGTCGGTCTCGATAGGATCTCCTTCACGATGTCTGAAGGCAACTGTTCAAGGACCCCTAGGCTCTTCATGACCTAACGTGACCTGCTGAATCTTATCTGTTGTGCATGCGGATTCGATAAAAACGTGAGAGCCAAGTGAAACTGAGAGTCGACTGAGAATTACCTAAACGGCGCCCTCGATTCGTCGAGAACTTTGTAAAGCTCATCGCGTGCTGGAGGCTCAATTGTCACTCGAGACCCGTCACGTCTGACAAGCGTTCGACCTTTCCCCAGTTGCGTCATCTCTCCGATCACATACGCCGCGATCCTGTGTCGCCGTAATCTCCTAGTGATCTGGTCAGCGTCTCCTGGTCTTGCAGCGATCAGAAGCGCTCCTGAACTCAGCACGCGGAAGGGATCGATTCCCAAAGCATCACAGACAGACTTTGTCTCAGGAGCCATTGCGATCTTGGACTCATCGACTACCATGCCAGTCCCAGACGCTTCCGCAAGTTCCCACAGGCCACAGATGATTCCGCCCTCTGTTGGGTCATGCATCGCATGAACACTGCCGGTCCTGTTGGCGATCATGGCTTCCCTGACAACGCTGATGCGCCTCGAGAAGGCCTTCGCGCGTTGAACGACATCTTTCCCAAGCGATTTTGCCAACCTCTCCTGCAGGTCATGCGCAAGGACCGCAGTGCCCTCAAGGCCGACAGTCTTCGTGAGTATGATCCGGTCGCCTGGCTTTGCGCCGGAGGTTGTTACGTATTTGCCTGACACTAGCTCACCGATCATCGAGCCCACTATTATGGGGCGATGCAGGCCAGGCGTGATCTCTGAGTGTCCTCCCGCGACCGTGACCGATACTTCGCGAGCGGCTTCGTCAACCTGCTTCATGATCTCATCAAGGATGGCGACGCTTGATCCCTCGGGAAGAAGCAAGCAGCATAGAAACCAGACTGGCTTGGCTCCGCGCGTTGCCACATCATTGGCGTTTACATGAACGGACAGCCAGCCGGCGTTCTCTTGAGCGCCTGTTATCGGATCGCAGGTCAGTACAAGGAGCTCGCCTCGTGAGCGAACTATCGCCGCGTCCTCTCCCAGAGCAGGGCCAAGCAATAGTCTTGGATTGGGCGTCCCAGTGCGTTTGAAGACGATTCTGGACAGGAAATCCATCGGTACTTTGCCGGTCACAAAAGCCACAGCTGCTCTTCCCCCGCCCTCCACAGAGCTTGTGTGAGGTGAAGTCATCAAGTGATATGATGGTTCCTGTCAATACCAAGAATGACGTGGCCGGAGGACGGAAAGCGGGCTCGCGCACTCAAGATCGATTTCATACAGTCAAATGGGCCAGAATCGTCATCGCCCGCAGCTATGAGGATCGCAGAAGCAGGATTTCCGTTTTGTGCTTTGGAGTTGACCTAACTGCTGCCAGAGTAGGCTTGAACGGTCTCAGCGGGGTCAAATTGATATGCTCGACCCCAAGGGAACTCAGTCTTCACTGGGTGAAGGCGAACGGGCTGGACACCACCTAGGCATGCCAAGATTTGGGGCCACCTCGTGCAAGAGGTCGTCCGCGCGGGCCACTGCATGATGTGCGGCGCCTGCGTGGCCTCGTGTCCAGTGAACGTGCTATACGTCGGCAAGGATGAGGAACCTGTGATCATGGGGCCGTGTGCTGCTTGTCAGGTCTGCTACTACAGTTGCCCCCGCCTTGAGCTGCCGATAGATGAGATAGAGCAGCTGATCCATGGCAGGACCAGATCAGCAGAAGAAGAGACTCTCGGAATCTACAGGGCGATCTACTCGACCCGAGCCATGGACGAGAAGTTCCGGAATTCCGGACAAGACGGCGGCACAACAATGGCGCTTCTTGCGCACGCACTTGAGATAGGCGTCATAGACTCTTTCGTCACCACTGGCTTCACAAGATCCAACTCCGCGTTTGTGCTTGCGAGTGGGACACCGATGAAAGCTGTGCCTGTCATTGGTTCAACGATTCAAGACCTGATTGACACAGCCGGGTCTAAGTACACCCACGGTGGTGTTCTTGGCGGACTCTCCGACGCCGCCGCTTCGTTCCCGAATGGAAGAACCGGCATCGTGGCGCTACCCTGTGAGCTACAGGGGCTCTGGCGTATGCACACGACACTCCAAGGGACCTACAAGTTCGGAGGGTCCGGAATAGCCGGAGGCAGGCCGGCCCTCACGGTCGGCTTGTTCTGCTCAAAAGTCTACTATCACGAAAAGCTGGCAGAGGAGTTGGTCAGGAAGAAGCATGGCGTGGACCCGGCCAGAGTCACAAGGACCTCCATAAAACACGGCAGATTCAAGGCATACGCCGGACCCGAGACCGTCGTTGATGCTCCGCTCAAAGAAGTGGATCAATATGTGAGCGGACCGTGCGGTTACTGCATCGACTACACAGCCGAGTTTGCCGATGTCTCGATCGGCGCGATCGGATCCCCCGACCGATGGAATACCGTGATCGTTCGAACCGAGACCGGCGAGCGGCTCTTCGAGAGCGCCAGAAAGGCAAGGGTGATCGAGGCGCGTCCCATCAATTCGCTCCAGCCAACCCTCGAACCGCTCATCAGACTCGCAGTGAAGAAGAAGCAACAGAACAACCCCTACTACCTCCGACGAGGAATCCGCATAGGCCAAATCATCCGCAGATGAATGCGCCGGTTTCCGCATCGGACCGCCGTCAGCGGACATGGGAGGCAGGGGCTGAGAGAAGGTGAACCTCATACACTTCACCCCCATCAGTTTCGAGAGTCTCGGCGTCAGGTCCATGTGCACATTCGTGGAGACCGCCGACGTCAAGATCCTCATCGACCCCGGCGCCGCATTGGGACCGCGCTTTCGATTGCTTCCTCATCCCAAGGAGTACCAAGCCCTCAGAGATTCTCGTCGGAGCATCCGGAAGTACGCGAGAATGGCGGATATTGTGACTGTCTCTCATTATCATCACGACCACTTCACCCCGAGCTTCACTGACACAACATGGCTAGCCAGCGACCTACTGGAGGCAGAGCACATCTATCGAGACAGCACTATCATGGCGAAGGATGCGAGATCGTCAACCAACGTCAGCCAAAGAAGGCGAGGATGGATTTTTCAGAGTTTCTGCCGAAAGATCAACGCCAAAATCGTAATAGCTGATTCCAAGAGCTTTCGGTATGGGGGCACCACAGTCAAGTTCTCAGCGCCTCTCCCCCATGGAGAAGATTCCGGCGAGCTTGGATCAGTTCTGGCAACAGTGGTCGAGTCAGGCTCGGAGAAGTTCGTCCATGCGTCTGACGTTCAGGGGCCAATGTCAAACTCAGCTCTCCAATTCATCCTCAGCGAACGACCCTCAGCAATCATCATCGGGGGACCACCCACCTACCTCTCTGGCGTCAAGGCGTCGGAGAGCTCTATCAGAAGAGCAATGGACAACCTGACGGAAGCTGCAAGAACCGTTCCGCTCGTGATCGCTGATCACCACATGCTAAGAGACCCAGACTCAATCCGACAGTTGTCCGCTGTCTCAGCAACTGTCAAGTCGCTCGGCCACTCTATCATGACCGCAGCCGACTACGTCGGCAGGCAGCCTCAGCTCCTTGAGGCAAATCGTACAACTCTCTACCGAGACGACCCGCCGCCCAGAGAGTTCATGAAGTGGACAAAGCTGCCCAGAGAGAGACAGCGTGAGACGAAACCGCCCATAGAACGAGGTAGAAGAAAAAGAAGTGGAAGCAGAGAGGCAGACTAGGCTCCGACGAGCTTGTCTGCGACTCTGAACTTCTTGCCGCATTGAGGGCAGGAATAGTGCTTCACGTGTAGAGCTGGCCCTCTGCCATCCCTAGGTTGCATGTTCCACTCCTTCATAGGCCTCTCAATGTCGAGTCCGCATCTCGCACATTTGGTCATGTTACTCACCTTGTTGATGACCGGCACGTGCCCTGCCTTGACCGCCGTCAGGCATGATCGAAGGCGGTCACGTGCCGTCCATTCGGCGTATGGCATCCTGTGGGTATATGAATGTTCCTCTCGTGGTACACTACTGTGCGCACCTCGCACGTCTCTTCGAGCGTGCACTGAACCTGCGAAGGAGGCACTCGTCGGAGTGATTCGATCAGCACTGCGGCATCGTCGTGGCCACAGTCGTTCCTTGCTCCAATGACGATGCAACGAGGGTTTGACGAGATCGTCATTGGCTTCCTACGGTTGCCGGTCGACGTTGACTCTGAGGAAGTGCGTTGAGCAAGAAATGCATGGGTCATAGTTGCGCACAGCCTGCTCGCACCGCAGTGTTAACTTAGCTTGCGGAAGCCTGAGGTTCCTCGACACGAACTCCCGGAGATCGCTCTCGATCGCATCTTGGTTTTGCGACGTAGGCGGGACGATCTTCGCGCTGACAATTGTGCCTTCGTCGTCGATGAGATAGCGATGGTACAGTATTCCGCGCGGCGCTTCTGTGCAGCCGCATCCCATTCCAGAACGCAGTTGAAACGCTATTGCTGGACTATCTGGCATCTCGTATTGTTTGATGATGCGCAACGCCTCCTCGCAGGCGTACAGCGTCTCTATGCTTCGCACAATGATGCTCTGGAAAGGATTGCGACAAATGGGTCCGAGTCCTGCGGACCGCGCTGCATCCTGCACCGACGGATAGAGCCGGTCAAAGTTCAAATTGTAGCGCGCCAAGGGGCCGACAAGATACTCGCCCCGTTCTTTGAGAACAGAGTGAAGTGAAGTGGAATGAGGTACATGTTCTTCGAGGAAGCGATTCTCGTACTCTCGTATCGGAATGTCCAAACCCTTGTTCGAGACGAGCCTTCCTTCGTTGAACGGGTATCCCTCAGAGTGCCGTAGGGCGACGAACTCATAGTCTCGCTCGAACTTGGGAAAGCGGAACTTCGCGACCCATCGGACTGTTTCATGTGCAGCGGTCCGCGCCCACTCAAGACGTGGCATAAGAGGAGCAAGCTCACTCTTCGTGGGCACTCTATAGAAGCCTCCGACCCGCACGTTGACGGGGTGGATTTCTCTCCCACCGAGCAGAGCAACGACCTCATTTCCTACCTTCTTCAGCTGAAGCGCGCGCTCGACCACGGCGGGATAATCCTTCGCCATCTGGATGGCATCCGGATATCCGAGGAAATCCGGGGCGTGCAGCAAGTAGACGTGCAGAGCATGGCTCTCAATCCATTCGCCACAGTATGCGAGCCGCCGCAACGCACGGAGCTGTCCTTCTACTTTGATCCTGAGAGCATCTTCCATCGCATGCACCGCGCTCATCTGATAGGCTATCGGGCAGATGCCACAAATGCGGGCCGTAATGTCAGGTGCTTCGGCGAACTTACGTCCGCGCAAGAATGCCTCAAAAAGCCGCGGAGGTTCAAAGATCCTTAGTTTGACATCTACTACTTTGTTTCCTTTGACCTTGATGTCTATGGCGCCTTCTCCTTCGACGCGTGAGAGATAGCCCACCCTAATCGATTTGCCTTTCATGAGCCTCGCTCTCTCTCCTGAATTCCTCTGCGTACGCGTTGAAAGTACGAAACCCTCGCGTGATGTCACGATCGTTCACTCCGAGCCGGCTCATCTGCCTGCCCAACGAGATTGTGTTCGGAGTCTCCTTGGGACCGTAGCATCCGTAGCAACCACGATGGTACGACGGGCAAATCGCGCCGCATCCTGCGTGCGTGACAGGTCCCAAGCACGGCGTGCCTTGAGCAACCATCACGCAAACGGTTCCACGCAACTTGCACTCGAGACAAACGCTATGCGGAGGAATGTTCGGTTTGCGCCCGTTCAGAAAGGCGCCTATGAGTTCGACGAGTTGGCGTTTGTTGATAGGGCAACCCTGCAGCTGGAAATCTACTCCTACATGATGAGAGATTGGGGTTGACTTCTCGAGCGTCTCCACATACGCCGGAGTTGCGTAGACGAGCGACACAAGTTGCTGAGTGTCCCTGAAATTACGTAGCGCTTGGATTCCTCCCGCTGTGGCGCAGGCACCGATAGTGACGAGGAATCTTGAGGCCTTGCGCACTTGATGAATTCGTCCGTCATCATGTGGCGTTGTGATCGAGCCTTCCACGAGCGATAGATCGTAAGGGCCTTTCACCATGGTGCTTGATGCTTCAGGGAAGTAAGCGATCTCGACCGTCTCGGCAACGGTCAGCAGCTCATCTTCGCAGTCGAGCAGACTCAACTGACATCCGTCGCATGAGGCAAATTTCCAGACTGCAAGCTTGGGCTTTCGCTTTTTGGCCTTCTTCAAATCTCTTCCTTTCCGATGAGAGCCTTGACGCGATCATAACGAAATACCGGTCCGTCCCGGCAGACAAAGAAAGGACCGAACTGGCAGTGTCCGCAGAAGCCGAAGCCGCATTTCATGTTTCGTTCCATCGAAATGTAGATGTTCTCTGTTGGTACTCCTCGTTTCTGAAGATCGGCTACGGTGAATCGCATCATAATTTCGGGTCCGCAGACCATCGCTATTGTGCTGGGTGGATTGAAAGTTGCTTTTGGTATGAGTGTCGTAACGACGCCGACGTTGCCGCGCCATGCACCGGATGCCCTGTCCACGGTCACATCAACCTCGAAGTCCGAGCGGTGACGCCACCGTTCGATTTCTTTCCAGTAGAGCAAGTCTTCAGGAGTTCGAGCGCCGTAGAGCAGCACGAACTTATCACGGGCGTTTCTTTGGGAGAGGATCTGGTAAACGGCAGGGCGTAGTGGTGCCAGCCCAATGCCTCCGGCAACAATCACAACATCGTGTCGTTCTGATTCCTTGATCGGCCACTGCGTTCCGAAGGGACCGCGTACGCCGACTGCCTCACCACGACGAAGCTTTTGCATTGCTTTTGTTACGGTTCCCACCGCGCGTGTGGTGTGCACCAACGTCTCGGGCTCGGCCGGGTCACCACTGATAGAGATTGGCACTTCGCCTATGCCGAGAACGTAGAGCATATTAAATTGGCCCGGGGCGAATGGCGTTACACTGCTCGAATGTCCGGGTTTCAGCTCGACCGTGAACGTGTCGTATGTCTCTTTCCGAATTCTTTCAAGGCTGAATAGATGTGTAAGCATCGGATCACGGATCATCTGCAGGGTGCCTCTCATGTCTCAAGAGCCGGTGGCGTAGACATCCAGAAGTTGCAGCCTTGTCGCCTCAAGCCGTTCTGCGATGACGCTTGAGAATCGCTTAAGCAGTTCATAGCCGAGGTTATGATCTTCTTCAGATTTTGTGCGAAGGCACTTACCGTCCAGCGCAAAGGCACGTGTCAGTTCCAACGCGCGAGCGTCAAACCGCCACCGATACGGAGGAATCAGCCAAGACCAGCCTAGTATGTCCCCTTCACCAATAGTCTGGAGTGTGATGACACCGCGCTGGGCCGCTGATATCTGCACGGCTACCTTGCCCTGTCGAATCATGTAGAATTGGTTCGCTTCCTCTCCCTCGCGGAACAGGTACTGGCCCGCGTTGAAGCGTACGTTGGACGCACATCCGACAATCAGTTTCAGATACTTTGGTTCAAGGCCTTTCAAGAATGGATGTTGTGCGAGTATAGGTTCAAGCGTTTCCATAATTCTGCCTCCTTGCTGAGATTGTGGGCGCATTACCAACTTCACTTTCCCGGATGGCTCGAGCTTCTTCAGTGATATCTATTCCAACTGGGCACCACGTGATACAACGCCCGCACCCGACACATCCCGACACGCCGAACTGATCGATCCAAGTGGCCAGCTTGTGAGTCATCCATTGGCGATAACGGGATTTGGGTGAAGCGCGGATGCTGCCCCCATGTATGTACGAGAAATCCATCGTGAAGCATACGTCCATCCTCCGTCGACGCTCGACCTCCTTGCCCGAAAGGTCCGTGTAGTCTTCGACAGTTGTGCAGAAACATGTAGGGCATACCATCGTGCAGTTCCCGCAAGTGAGACAACGCTCAGCGACATCGTCCCAGCGCGGGTTTTCATAGCTGCGATAGAGCAGCTCTTTGATGCCATTTGGGTCCATCTTTCGACCCATTCGCTCAGAACAGCTCTCAACCAGTCTTTCAGCTATGTGACACTCGCTTTGGAGAGCTTCTCTATGCCGAACCTCACGGAGGACATCTGCACCGCCTTTCGAACCGACATCCACGACAAAATAGTGAGCCCCCGAATCCAGAACTTCTGTTAGTGCAAGATCGAAACCTGCAGTTGCCTTTGGGCCCGTGCCCATCGACGAACAGAAACACGTTCCCCCAGCCTTCACACAGTTGACTGCGACCACGAAGATGTTTTCTCGCCGGGCCTTGTATGAGGGATCTGCGTATTCTGCGTTCAGGAAGATCTTGTCTTGAGTAGCAATAGCATGAAGGTCACATGACCGGACCCCGATGAATGCGGATTTCGGCGTTTCTTCGCGCTCTTCTAGGATCTCTAGGCGAGATCTGTCACGTTTTGCTCGCCACAGACGCATCTCAGGCTGCAGCAGAAAACGCTTCCATGATTGTGGACCCACGACGAATCCGAAAAGTGATTGGTCATTTACTCTCTTCAGACGGTACTTGCCACCATCTTGCTCGTCGGTCAACCCGACCGGGAGATCCGCAGCGGAGTTCAACCCATCGTACACAATAGCATTATCGCGAACAGTCGGCCCGAGAATCCGGTAATTCCTCTTTCTCAAGACGGTGAGAAGCTGTTCGAGGTGCTGGCTGTCCACTACGACCGTGTGTCCTACCTGAAAGGACGACCTTGTCATTTTTCTCGCGGCATCCGCTGATCGCCTAGGGCATTAATCTGTCTTGCGGGCTGCACACTATTCCGAACACGATTTCTGCATACATGATAGACTGATATATGCGCGCATTTCTGGAGACGAACACCTGGTCGAAGAAACGTGCCCCACTTGAACGTGCGCGGTATCGACCTCTACTTTGAAGCTCGCGGCCATGGCGACCCGCTCGTACTGTTGCACAGTGGTCTTGGATGCACGAAAAGCTTCGACCCACAAGTGCGAGAGTTCTGCAAACATTGCCGGGTCATAACTTACGATCGATACGGATACGGACAATCAACGCACATGTTTACGCTCGCAAGAGGATGGCTCGATGACAGTGTGGATGAGTTGTCGTATCTCCTCGATCAACTTGAGATCACGAAGGCGCACCTCTGCGGAGTCTGCGTCGGCGGAGCCATTGCGCTTCTCTTCGCAGCTCGGAACCCTTCAAAAGTAGGCAATGTTGCGGTGGCCGGGACTTGTTGCTACGGTGGTGAAGAGATGAAGACAAAGGCCCTGCGACTCTATCCTCGACCAGAAGAACTGCCGTCAGATTGGCTGAAGGAACTAACCAGGTGCCACGGACAGAACTATGCCAGAGAACTGTACAGAGTCTTCTATCAGGCAATAGAAGCAGGAAACGGTTACCCATTCAAGGACTACGATCTGAGGCCAGCGCTCGCCAGCGTGAAGAGCCCGGTGATCGTCATATACGGCGACAGAGACCAGCTCTTCGACATAGAACAAGCATTGGCAATGCATAGGCACCTACAAAAGCCAGAGTTGTGCGTCATTCCAAACTGCGGCCATCTGCCGAACGAAGAAAAACCTCTGGACTTCAACAGGGAGGTCTTGAACTTCATTCGTAGACACCAAAACATCATCGAGACACCAAATCATTGTCAGGCCAACAGAGATGAGAGAAGACGCGTATGAGGGACGTTGTCGCTAGTGCCTAAAGAAGGTCTTTGCTCGGAAGCCGTGTTCCGCAATCAACAAATAGAGTGTAAGTGCACGGGCCACCTGCATGAGGTTTAGACTGCGAAAGTAGGCGAACCTTGGTTAGTCCAACATGAAACGACTCAGCATACAGGGGCCGATCTCCGGCGGAGTGCTTCTTTCCTACAGGTGCACCAGCGAATGCAAGCACTGCATGTATGCCTGTTCTCACCGATGGCTGGACGACTGGATCTCTGAAGAGGACTTGCAGAAGATTCTGTCTCAACTGTCAGGTAGGATCCGGGGGAGCCCTCTGGGCAGCGATAGGATTGGCGTGAACTCTGGGCTTCATTTTACGGGCGGAGAGCCTTTTCTGAACTATGACCTTCTGGTCAAAGCTGTAAGGACTGCGCATGACCTGCGCATTCCGTCGACGTTCGTTGAAACCAATGCATTCTGGTGCACCGATGATCATAACACGAAGACGAAACTGCTGCAGCTCAAAGGGGCAGGCCTGCAGGGCATACTCATCAGCGTCAATCCGTTCATACTGGAACAGATACCCTTCGAACGAACAGAGCGAGCAGTCAGAGTAGCTCGAGGGATCTTTCGCGAGAACGTGATACCCTATCAGGAGTTCTTCTACTCTCAGTTCAAGAGACTTGGCATCAAAGATGCCCTGTCGTTCACGCATTACCTTGAGAAGACAGACATCGAGGATCTGTACGGAAACGTGGAGCTACTTCCGATGGGAAGAGCGGTCTATAGACTCGCTCACCTGTACCGAACGTATCCACCAGATCAATTCTTCGGCGAATCATGCCAGGACGAATTGAGCCGGGGCTGGCATTTCCACATTGACAACCATTGCAACTACATGACCGGCTATTGCGGGGGCATCTCCTTAGGAGACGGAAGAGACATCAACTCACTATGCCAAGGGATAGACCTCGACGAGCGACCGATTGTCAAGGCGCTCGTAACGGATCTCAAGGAGCTTTTTCAAGTTGGCGTGGAGAGATTCGACTACAAGCAAAGAGAAGACGGCTACGTTTCGAAGTGTCACCTCTGCATAGACGTGAGAAAACACATCGCAGACAGAACAGATGAGTTCAGAGAACTTAGACCAAGAGAATTCTACCTTCACCTGTACTAGGTTATCGTTTCAGGGACAGCTTCAGCTCACTTCTCCTTTCTCAACCAGCTCGCCCAGTTCAGACGAGACCATGAAATCTGGCCCGCATAGCTCTACCGCAGAGTTCTTCTAGTAAAAACGCGATTTCTACCACGATCCTCATGCTTAGGGCAGGACGAGCCTATTGCGGGAAGATTCTTCGCGTTGATCTTTCCCAAGAACGACTTGTAGAAGAACCGCTTAGGGAGGAATGGGTTCGGAAGTTCATAGGAGGAAAAGGGCTAGGCATACGGTACCTCTACGATCTGGTTCAGCCTGGTATCGATCCGTTCTCTCTGGAGAACGTCTTGATCTTCATGACGGGCCCGCTCACGGGAACCATCGCCTCCACAATGTCGCGCATGGCGAATATCACAAAGTCGCCTCTCACCGGGACGATGAGCGACAGCTACTCGGGAGGCTATTTCCCAGCGGAGCTGAAGTTTGCAGGTTTCGACGGAATCATCGTTGCCGGACGATCGAGTAAGCCGACATATCTATCGATCAAGGACGGCCGGGCCGAGCTTAGAGATGCAAGCCATCTTTGGGGTAAAGGAGTCTTCGAAACCACTGATACTATCGTCAAGGAATCTGGAGAAGAGGCCAAACGCTACATAGATGGACCGAAGGTCGGCTGCATCGGACCGGCCGGCGAGAACAGGGTAAGGTACGCATGCGTCGCATATGACAAGCACCACTTCGCCGGCAGGGGCGGAACCGGCGCGGTCATGGGATCCAAGAACCTGAAAGCGATATCTGTTCGTGGAACGAAGCAGGCGAGAGCGCTCAGCATCAACTCCGAGCCGGTATTCGTCGAGATGGTCAAAGAAGTGATCAGGAAGGACATACAAGAGAACCCGGATGAGGAGCAATATATCAAGGAGGGGACACCTGGCGTGGTCAACCAGAGCCAGGGCGCAGGACTCCTCCCCACTAGGAACTTCCAGACCGGCGTATTCCCTGAAGCTGATCACATAAACACGGAAGCGTTGTTCGATACCATCCTCGTCAAACATACGACAACTTGCTTCAGCTGTGCGATAGGATGCCGTAACATAACGAAGGTCAGGGATGGCCCCTACGCAGGGCTTGAGGGCGAGGGACCCGAGTATGAGACATTGGCCATGTGTGGCTCCAACCTCGGGATAGGCGACATCCGTGTCGTCA
>Ga0209725_1000998_pt1 | contig 16562 bp, 16 predicted proteins | sample I18A1metaG_FD_184145 | JGI IMG/M metagenome (GOLD analysis project Ga0209725, IMG submission 184145) | Lake sediment bacterial and archeal communities from Gulf of Boni, Indonesia to study Microbial Dark Matter (Phase II) - ​I18A1 metaG... | ecosystem: Environmental > Aquatic > Freshwater > Lake... | reverse complement strand
CCACCAACGCTCCCAAAGTAAACTTTCTTTCCTTCTATCACAAAATCCTGATTCTTGTCTCTGCCGCACAGCCTAACGCTTTTTGGCGCTTTTCTAAGAGACTCCTCAACAATATACTCAGGAAAACAAGCCGTTTGCGCTTTGAAGTCAACTCTTGCGCCAACCTCTTCTAAAAGCTTCAGAGCGCCTTCGTGTTCAATCTTCACCCCATGCGTTTCAAGAGCATTGAGTATCGCTAGATAAATATCGTGCAAGTCATCAGACGATAGAATTCTTAGCTGCCCACCGTCAAGCCCAACTCTCATCTTCTTCATCTCAAAGAGTAGGTATTAGAGAATCATGGGGCTTTAGAGTTTTCCAAGATTCAATAGAGAAGAAGCTGCCGTTTCCGAGAGCTGGTGTCGATGGGTCTGTGCTTTAACGTGAACTAGAAAGATCAAGAAAGATTTCTCTATCTTCTTTACATGCTCATCAATGACAAGTTTTTCTTAGCACCACTTTGCCAGCGCAATGCCCGTACCAAAGTAATGAGTGCCCTTTTTATTTTTCCAGCATTATAAAATGAAGTTTTGAGGGGTTTTATGAAAGTTTCAGTTCCTTTCTGAAGACGAAGAATAGCGCTCGACATACCCAAAGAGAACCTATTGATCGTCGCTAGTCCTAAATTAAAAAGGACAAGAAGCCACCTGCAGACGATCAAGAAAGCCCTTGCCAATCCAATAGGTAGCAAGAAACTGTCTGAGCTAGCTCGACCTGAGAGTAAAGTGGCTATAGCGGTTACGGACAGCACGCGGCCTGTGCCAAACTCCAAGATCCTCCCCTTGGTGCTTGGAGAATTGGAAGAATCCAGTGTAAAGAATGAGAACATCACAATAATAACTGCCACTGGCATGCATAGGCAAAACACAGAAGAAGAAATCAAGAGGAACATTGGCGAGAAGGCCGCCAAACGTTACAGAGTAGTAAACCATAACCCAGACGATCGAGCAAACATAAGGGAATTCGGAAAGCCCCAGCTCGGCACATCAAGCTTCTACCGTAATGTCGACAAGGAGGTTATCTGCACTTCAGTTGAACCCTCTCATCTGTCACGATTCGCTTCGGCTCGATTGTTATAGCACTACTGGCCCCGACCGCGAGCGCAAGTTACTGAAGCTGAATCGAATCAGAGTCGAGAGTCGTCTTCTTCAATTGAACTATCGGCTGAGATATTGGATGCAAACATGAATAGCTTTGTGAGCGACTCAATTCATTGGGCCCATTTAGGCAACCGTTTATATAAAGTCGCTATCCATTCTGATCAGAGAAAGGCCTTGACCGAAGATGTCCGCGCTATTCAGAGCAAGTTCGGGATAATCGGAAGAGAGATTGAGCTACGGAGAGCGCTAGTAGCGGTTAGAGCGGGTAAGCATCTTCTTATCGAGGGGCCTGTTGGGGTCGGTAAGACCGTTCTTGCCGAGGGTGTGGCGAAACATTTGGGCAGGCCTTTCTATCGGGTTGATGGCGACGAGCGGTATACCGAACAGAAACTGACAGGGTGGTTTGATCCTCCTCTGGTGATCAAAAATGGATATTCTAGAGACGCATTTATTCCGGGTCCACTCGCGCTCGCTATGGAGGCCGGCGGCGTCCTCTTCATAAATGAGTTGAACCGCATGCCAGAGGGGGTTCAAAACGTCCTTCTACCTGCAATGGATGAGGGGAAGATCGAGGTTCCGAAGATCGGTACGATAATGGCAAGGAACGGCTTCATAGTGGTCTCGACTCAGAACCCACGTGAATTTATTGCAACCAGCGTTCTGTCAGAAGCTCTGCGAGATCGATTTGAATTATTAACTCTCAACTACCAAAGCGAAGATGAAGAAGTAGCTATCGTCCGGACGCGTACGGGCATCAGTGATCTACAGCTTATCGGCTCTATTGTTAAGCTGGTTCGAGCTACTAGGTCTCACCCAGACATTAGAAGAGGGGCTTCAGTAAGAGCAGCCATGAGCATCTGTGTACTGGCTTATCAATTGTCTCCTGATAGAAGAGCCTCCATAAAAGAAGCTGCCCATATGGCTTTGCCGACACGTATCGAACTGAAGGATGATGCGAGGCAGAGCGTTCACGAGATAATTGATGAGCTGCTGGAAAAACATTGTTCAGAGAACCCGGGCATTAGATCAGGCACCCCTTCTTCAGCAATTGACTTCACCGAGCCAACGACTTCAAGAACTCTGGCGGCAGAAGCCTCAGGGGGAGACGAGACGATCAATCTTCTAGAGAATCTTGTCGACATAGTCGACTTGAAGAAGGCTCCACCGGATGAGTTGGGTTGGAGTATAGCTCAACGCTACACGGACGTCAAGAGGCGACTGAAGGACAAGAGGCTACTCCAGATAGCCAAGAGGATTGCTGTCAAAGCCATAATCTATAGGACCCTCCAACTCTTAGGGCCGACGAGAAGGCGTATGGAACAGGTTAAGGAGCCGTACGCTCCAGGGCAGAAAGGGGAGATTGATATCGAGATGACAGTAGAGCAGATGCTCGGCAAAACAGAGGTCGAGGCGTCGGATCTCATCATCGAACTAAAGCTTCCTAGAGAGATGGCCTGCATCATGATGATAGACGCGAGTCTATCGATGTCTGGAGATAAACTGGCTATGGCTACTGCATCGCTAGGAGTGCTAGCGTACAAGCTGAAATCGATAGACTACAGCGTCATAATCTTCGATAATGCGGCGCGGGTCATAAAGCAGCTTGATCAGAAGGTTGCGGTTGAGACCCTTGTAGGCGACCTGCTGGGCGTCCCTGCTATGGGCTTCACGAACATAGAGGATGCCTTGAGGACAGGCATTCGAGAATTGAGTAGCACCACGGTCAAAGATAAGGTCGGGATAATGATTACAGACGGCAACTATACAGCGGGGAAAGATCCGAGGGAGCTTGCAGCCCAGTACCCCAAGCTGTTCGTCATCATGATCAAGAGTCATGACTCAAAACCTGAGCTGTGCGAGGAAATGGCCGCCTTGGGAAAAGGCAAGGTTATGGCTGTAGACACTTTTGAAGAGATCCCACGCATCTTGAGAGATCTCCTAAGAGATCTCGCTTACAGGAGCTATGGCCGGCCAAGCTTCTCATCTCGAGAAGCTTCTTGACGCTGACGAATCATCCCTTCTTCCTAGGCAGCAAATATGTTGCTGTAGTGAACTCATGTTGAAAGCGGAGATCTGCTAAGCTATTCTGAATATCGGGTGCGTCCGATCCGGCATCTTTCCTTTTTCTATCTGGAGTTGTCCGAAAGCAGCATCCACCATAGCGACAGTCGGGAACACGTAGTCTGCATACTCAATCGGTCCATAGAGCACGAAGTCTGCTCCTGCCGCCAAAGTTATTGCGCTTGCCACAGCCATGCTTGGGTGCGTTGCCTGCTTGCCCATCTTTGTCCTGAGACCCCGCCATGTGCCAATAGCATTATGCGCCCCACAACCAGTCGGCAGCCCGAATTCATTCTTCAATTCGTAGATGGCGCGATAAGCCATGCCTAAGCTTGGTATATCTATAACCGCTGTATCTATGAGTAGTTTCTCAAGCCCAGCCTCTTTGGCTACTGGAATGAGCTTCCTTATGGCTTTTACTCGTCCTTCCGATGTGAACTCTCTTGTGTTGAAGGCGAGTAGAACAGCGTTCTTTACGTTGGCCTCCCTTATCTTATCGAGCTCCTCTTTCTTGTACTCGGGGAGGAGGGAGTTGTAGATAATGGGGTTCTTTAAGCCTACTTCTTTAACGTAGTCGAGTCCTGTGGCCCTGATAGAAGCGGTCACCCCATCCAATAGCAAGGGGCTATCGGTTTTGCTCGATACAAAGTCCAGAAATCTCTTGATAGCTTCAGGCGTAGAACCGACGACGTCCAGCATATGAGGGTTGCCAGTCTTATCGGAAAACTCCTCTTGGAGCTTTATGAGTCCCTCAGCTCTCTCTCTGTCAAACTCGCCTTTAGCTTCGTCCTTTAGAATACTGTGCTTATTGTAGAAGATCGAGCCGACGAGGACGGTCGGTCTCTCACCAGGAAGCCCACCGATCTTGACTTTGCCTATCTCGAACTTCACTTGCTCTGCGGTAAATTGCCACAATCCTGATACCACACCAAGCTTTCATAGGTACACATCTTTTAATGGTTTCTGCAGAATCTCCGTCAGTTTACAGGAGTGATACTTTTAGCGTTCTCTTTGATTCAAGTTAGCCGCCGTCCACTTAATGCTCATGCTCGGTTCCAGTGAAATAAGGATCTATCTTCTAGACGATTTGTTGAAGCGGCTCAGCAAAGACTGTGAGAGATGCGTCTACGGTCCAGCTAAGAGACGTTTCTTGAATGATGAATGCTGCAAGTGCATAGAGCGAGCCGAGAAGATCATCCAATCCATCGCACCCGACGAGAACTACATATCAAACCCTGAGAAACTCGACAAATGGCTGACAAGGAGAAACGCTCCTCAATGGAAAGTAATCCAGAAATAGGAGGTTTAGAGCTCACTAAAGTCATTCAAGTCGGCCAAATTCTATTCTCTTATTCCTCTTCTACAGATGAGCATGAACTATTCATGGTGAAGTCATGAAGTGATTCCAGCTAAAGTTTTCTTAATCTTATTTGCAAGTTCTTCGGAGAGTTTGCTTAGACCTCTGTATTCGCCCAACGATGAGATCTTTTTATTCTTAGGCCTAGAGCTATCAAAAGCGGGACAACTTCAATTCTTTTCTTTCGCATAGAGCATTGAGCAGAAAACCTGCTATTAAAGAGACTACAGCTGTTACAAGGAATGAGTCCAAGGCACGCGGTTCATTGAGGTAGAAGGCCATTATAACGGGTATCACTATCAGTAGGCCATTTATCTGCAGGATGAACCCGAGATTGGCCAGCACGGGCTTCATCGCATCATTCCTGCGAGTCCAAGGCTATCGGTTATGCTTCACATAACTTCTTGCACAAAGCAGCTCGTATTTACAGGCTCCTCATAACGCCATAAGCAAACCTGCTCCAATTCATTTAGGCATCAGAGGCATTTGTAACTGGAGCATAACCGTAGTAATGACCAACGTTGCGATTGAGATGATAGCGCCAGGCTTTATCTAATCAGGAGAGACAGGAGTGGGCGTTTATCCTTCGGAAAGCATGAAGACATCTGCCTCGCGTTTAACAATGCCCTTCTTAATCAAATCCTCTATTACTTTGTTTTCGATGTCGAATCTGAACCTGTTAAAGCTCTTGTAGGCCTCGTTCAGTAGAGCTCCGTGTATATCGTTGTAGTTCGCCTTTCCACCTCGCGCTTTGAGTATCTCCATGAACTTTGATGAATAAAACTCCTTCTCACCAGCCAACGTAACAACAACCTAACTAACTTTTCATATATTTGAAAATGCAGAACAATGCTAAGCATAGGCTTCCGATCGAAAGGGCAGCTGTCAAAATAAGTTCAGAGAAGGGTCGATAGAATACCAATCCCGCCGTAGCGCCAAAACTGAGGTAGAAGCCAAGAGCCCACAAAGCTCTTCTTGTTTCCAAATCATATCGCCAGCTTTCAGGCTTCGCGACCGGAGTGGTATCAATGGGTAATGGATTTATGCTTTGCGACATTTGTTCGAGATTATGTCTGAAAGTGACACATTTCGCTTTGGGGGTGACCTATTACGACGGGTTTTTAGCTCCGGATGGCACAATATTATAGAGGCGAGTTCTTTGCGTCTGGATGAGTTGGACCTCAAGATCTTGCGTGTCTTGACGGTGGATGGCCGGGCAACGCTCAAAAGTGTTGCTGAGAAGGTCGGAAGCGATGAGAAGACTGTTGCTAGACGAGTGGCAAAGCTAGTCAAATCGGGGGTAATTCGCAGATTCGTGGCAGAGATAGATTGGAGCAAGCTTGGAGTAACATGTGTTGCTCACATCGGTACAAGAACATCTGCTGACGCGTCGTTAAGACGAAGTCTCTTCGAAGCCCTTGAAAAACAGCCAAGGGTAGTTTGGGCTTATGCCACCGTGGGAGCTGACGAATATGTCCTGCTAGCTATGGATAAGGACGTTGCAAGTCTTAGAGAAAACGTTATCGAGCCTCTCGAACCACTAACAGCAGGAGTTTCAAGCTCGCTAGTATCAAAGACCATAAAGCAGGCCAACTATAGCCAGTTATTTGAACTGGTTAAAAATCAGTTCGCGAGGTAGTGGCGAAATGTACGATCAAGATGTAACCTATGTCTTTTAGTCTCTCTCATGCTACTTTTATCGTAGGATAGCATCTTTGTCTCGAAGCCTTTCGCTTCAGGTAGTTGTTTGAAACGTAATAGAGCTTAATGGGAGGGCGGAGTTTGCGAATTTCCTCAAGAAGAAATGAAAATGAATTCGAGCCTCTGATCAAAGAGCACATCGATGGGATGGTTCGTGATGCTCGTACCCTCACTAGGTATAGGCGTGCATTGATAGGGTTCGCGGACGCCTCTGATCCAGTCTTCCTAAGACTGAGGACATTTACTAATCCATTTCATAGATTACCGACGGATATCTTGCCGGGAGCGAGGACCGTAGTCTCATTCTTCATACCATTCGCGACAGAGATTGTAGTAGCCAATGGGAGACAACCATTTGTGGCTGAGGAATGGGCGATCGCCTACAGTGAGACCAACCAACTGATAGAAGAAATCTGCTCCTCGCTAGCGAAAAAACTCGGGAGGGGAGGTGTCAAGGCCAACTGGGAAATCCCAACGCACAACTTCGACAAGGAGAGCATGACGAGCTACTGGTCCCATAAGAGTGTAGCTAAGATGGCTGGACTCGGGAACTTCGGATTGAACCAGATGTTGATAACGGACTCCGGGTGCGCTGGCAGGTTTGGGAGCATCGTCATCGACGCCTTGATAACTCCTACACCTAAATCCAAGACTGAGAGCTGCCTATATCTTGTTGACAAGAGTTGTATCTCATGCGTCGAACGATGCCCAAATCGCGCGCTAACGGTCACAGGCTTAGACAAGCATAAATGTTATCAGTGTTGTCTAGAATCCGACAAAGTGTACTCGTACTTGGCTGAGAGTAGAGGTCTTCCTGGACCATTCGACGTGTGCGGGAAATGTTCTATAGGGCCTTGCTCCTTCAAAAATCCAGTCAAGGCTTGATTCGTCTACAGTCGACATCAAACAGGGCTTAGCTATCTTCCTGTCTTGTTCTCTTCGAGGAGCACAAGAGTCAGGGCTTGAAACAGCAAACGATGAAGAGGTTTTTGTGTGCTGGTGCGTTAACAAGGCTTAAATGGAGACACGCAACGCTAGACAATCATTAAGAGACGTGGTCAGAGTTTTGAGCGTAGCTAATTATGGGGCGCCGAAGGCTAACTTCCTAGAGGAGGCAAAGAGAATACTCGAAGCGGCCAAGGAGCGGGAGATAACATTGCGCTTGATGGGGGCAGCGGCCATACGAATGCGCTCTCCTAGCTCGGTGAGATTCCATGAGGAAGTGTTAGAAAGAAGCCTCTCGGACCTAGACTTTATGACTTATAGCCGCCATACGAGAGAAGTGCGTAAGCTCCTTCAAGACCTCAACTATGTTTGGGATGAGGTTATCGCTAGGGTATCTCAGTATAGGGATATCTTCCATGACACTGTAAACAAGAGGATATGCGATGTCTTCTACGATAGGCTGCATATGTGTCACACGATAGAGTTTAAGGATAGGCTGAAGATCGATTATCCAACGATTCCGGTCGCAGACTTGCTGTTGGAGAAGCTTCAGATAGTGAAGCTGAACGAGAAGGATGTTAAAGATCTGGTAGTCCTCTTTAAGGAGCATCCAGTTGCGGAGACCGATGAAAACGCAGTTAACTGCAAGTATGTTGCCAGTCTATTAGCTAATGACTGGGGTTTTTACTATACTGCAACTACAAACTTGAAGAGGCTGCGCGACGACCTCATTTTGACGTACGATATCCCACAGGAGGATGTGGATAGGATTAGGGCTAGGATAAACGAGCTTTTAGAGGCCATTGAGAAGACGCCTAAATCACTAAAGTGGAAGATGCGTGAAAAAGTAGGCACGAAGCAGAAGTGGTATAGGGATGTCGAGGAAGTTGTCCGCTAGCTATCTTTTAAATAAATAAAAAGAGGGGAGTTAGGGACCGCCTAAGCTGGCGGAATCTCGCTGAAGACATCAGAGATTGGTATTCCCTTTTTCGCTGCCCTGAACTGGTATACTAGTGCTATGACCAAGCCTATGGCCATCATCGCCGTGAAGAACATTATGTCTGGAGTTGGCGTCCCACCCGGTGCTAACGTTCCAATTACGAGGAAGACAAACAGCCCTATTCCAAAGAAACCCAAGATACCGAGTATGGTGGCTAGCGGCACCCCAGCTATCTCCCATGCTGAGATTGGCGACTCCTTATAGATCTTGGTTCTCACCAACGGCAATACTGCCACGGCTAAAGCCACGAACATGTCTGGAAAGATCCAAGCGAGGCATGCAACTTGATCCAGCAGTGTAAAGACGCCGTAGATCCACCATCCCCAACACATGATGCACGCGAGCACAGAAAGTATGAACACTAGAACGTTGGCGTATATGGGGCTGCGCAGTGTCGGATGAACCTTAGCGAATACGCTGGGGAAACTCCTGTCAAACGACCAAGCGAAGATAAACCTCGTCATGTACAGGTAGAAGGGTGGTATGTCGTTAAACAGCCATATGGCCGCTGAAGCCGCAAAGAACGCCGCTAACCCAAAGTTTCCTGTGAGCACCCCGGCGAATAGGGGTAGGCAAGGCGTGGCTGCCGGTGTTATCGTATACTGACTGGCAAATCCCTTGTAGGAGTTAAAAGTATAGGCTCTAATGAAGGGGTCGCACGCGCCAAACATCGTAGCGCTCACCGATGTGTAGTAAGCAGCGATCAACACGCACCCAAGCACTGTGCCCCAAAGCTGGGTCCTCGTTGGGGTCTTAACCTCACCAGCTACAGCTGTTGGCGGGGTCCCCGGAGACCCATAAGCCCAGATGGCTGCATAGCTCGCCACTGCCCAAGTTGAGTTCCAGTTAAACGTAGTGTATGTCGCCGCATCGAAGCCATTGGCGAGGGCAACGCTCATGACCTCATTATATGATCCTGCGCCCATAACAGCGTCCCACTTACCCGCGAAGGCTGTTGGGGAGACTGTTGCGAGTCCCCAATTCATGGAGTATGTGCCGATCATCATGATGCTGCCGATGAGTGGGATTATCCATATCGTTTGGATTATGCGTACGAGAACGCCTAATCTCAAGGAGCAGATTATTAGGGCTATCACTAAGAATATGATGCCAATCCAAACGGCGTTTATCGGCGCCATCATCCACTCGCCCGCGCTAATTACACCCGGATTCTTAAAGGCCATTCCAAGAGCCATTAGCATAAGCCCCCAGAAGTACGAGTCGTAGTAAGCGATTATGCCGCACAAAAGCCAGCCCCCGGTGAAGGAGATCCAACTTGCAAGGAAGCCCCAGCTCGGCGACACTATTCTACTGACGAAGACATAGGCTCCGCCGCTCCTGGGCATAGTGATCGCCAAGAGAGCGTAGCATGCGCCCACGATGATTACCGGAATTCCCGCCAAGAAGAAACCTAAGCCTACGTTAGAGCCCGGGTACATGTATCCATTCTTTACTGAGAGTAAGTTGATTCCACCGCCGATAGCGTAGGACATGCAGATTGCAATCAGACCAAAGGGTCCAACCTCTCTGACTAGACCTGTAGCCTCTCTTTCAAAAAGTGGGATTTTGACTTTTTCTACCAAGCAAATCCCCAAGGCTTATTTGCCCTAAAAGGATATAAAAGACTTTTTCGGGATGTGAATGGGTGTTAGTGAACGTTGACTAGGATCGTTTATTCAGGTGATGTGCATGGCAGTGAGGAGGTCTGGCTGAAGTTTCTCGCCTCCTACAGAGAGTTTAAGGCAGATGTTATCATGATGAACGGGGATCTAACCGGCAAGAAGATTGTTCCTATATGCAAGATGGGGGATGGAACTTGGAAGACCCCCTTCGTCTTTGGTAAAGAGTGGACGCTGAGGACGGATGATGAAATCTCTGAGTTTGAGCGCAAGGTCAGATTCGGGGGGATGTACCCGTATCGAGCCGCGTACGAGGAGGTTATGGAGCTAGCGAAGGATAGGAAGAGATGGGAGGCCCTCTTCGGCGATTTGATGAAAGAGGGAGTTGAAAGGTGGATGAAACTCTTGGAGGAGAAGGTGGACCCTAACGTTAGGGTCATCGTGAACCCGGGCAACGATGACACCTTCATGGTCGACGAGGCCATCAAGCAGTGTGAACGTGCTGTCTATCCTCTTGACAAGGTCGTGCAGCTAGATGATCATCATCTCTTGATAAGCTGTGAGTGGACCAATCCAACTCCGTGGAACTCGCCCAGGGAGGAGCCTGAAGGAAAGTTAGAGAAGAGGTTGGAGAGGGTGTTTAACATGGTGAATGATTATGAGAACTTGGTCTGCAACCTCCACTGCCCACCCCGCGACTCGATGATTGATATGGCTCCAAAGCTGGACGATAAGAGGAAGCCTATCATGGTGGGCGGCAACCCGATCATGATTCCTGTCGGGAGCATGGCGGTGAGGAAGATGATCGAGAAATATCAACCGCTACTGGGGTTGCACGCGCACATTCATGAGTCTGCTGGCGAGGCCATGATTGGAAGGACGCTGTGCCTAAACCCGGGCTCTGAGTACGATACAGGCGTCTTCAGAGCCTACATTCTGGATTTGTCTCCGTCTGGAATCGAGAATCACTGGAGAGTCTATGGCTAAATTTCACTCAACTAGTCGACAACGACGACGTATTGCTTTCTGAACCACTTAGGCTTTTTCAGAACCTTTATCCCATCATAGTTCACTTCATAAAGTTTGATGGTATGTTCTGACGGGTCCTCTCCTGAGGTCTTAAGGTAGCTTGAAAGAGTGTACAACAGCTTCTGAGCGGTCTGCTTCAGGTATTGGCGGACGAACCCGTACTTCTGCTTATGCTCCTCGAAGTATGCTTCAATCCTTTTCGCAACCTCCCTACCCGCAAACCTTGAAGCAACTATCATTACTGAAGCAATGAGCATGAGCATGAATAGGAATAAAAGGGGGTTCTCAAGGTATGTCGGAAACGCTCCTGTAAGGGACAGGAGGACAGCGCCGATCGAAACGGCCAGACTCGCTGAGCGTAGCATGGACTGGATGGTTAGAAGGCTGCCGATTCTTGGAATGACCTTGACGGTCGTGGCGATTTTCATCAAGGAGCGTTGAATTTCCTTCCACTCGGCAGAAATCTCGCTCCCGAGCTTACCAGCCTTTATGGGTTTTTCGAAGGGCGCGGGGTCGCCGAAGTAGTTTATCAAATATCCGTCGATGAGGACTATGAGATTCTTTAGGAGTGTGGTGTCTATGTCTTTGCCTACTCTAAAGTGCCTTGTAACCTCTCGTTCACGCTTGCTAGTCAAACCCTTCACACCGTTAAGTTATGAACAATAAATAGTTAAGTTTGTTCGGTTTCTAATTTCGCCGGGAAGTAGGGAACGAGCATTACAGGAAGTGAGTACGAAGGTGTTAAGCTAGTTGAACATCTTGCTGGTAATCCATGAATTCTCGTTGATCGCAAACTAACGGAAGCTATCCAATCCTCGCGATCCTCCCTTTCATCTCATTGAGTTCTGATTCATTACTCATCTTCAAATTTCTTCCAAATATATTGCAGAGATAGCTTCCGCCACTTTGCTTTACGATAGGGCAGATAGCCTTCCCGGTCAGATCTCCAGCCAAGATCAGAATGTCTGCCATTATGGGCCGCTGGACACTCAGCCATTTCCTCGATACTAAATCTGATCCATGAACATCTGTCGCAAAATATACACGGACGATTGAACTCCTACCTAGAGGATCAGTCCGCATTGAATTGGGTTCACTCCTCTCAAGACCACCAGAGGCCTGTAAGATTATCCAAGCCGAGCTGCCTCCCATGCTGCTTGACAATGTTGAAAAGCCGCAGAGGAGAAAAGGTTGATCTGGCAAGAAAGAGCCGAGAAAAACTATCGATTGAGATGTTGATCATGGTCCTCATACTGTCGAGAAAGGACCTCGAAGCCGTAATGACGATGAAGGAGACTATAGAGGTCGTTGAAAACGCTTTCAAAGAACTAACTATGGGCAAAGCCAGAATGCCTACTAGAGTAGGCTTAACCGTTTTCGACAGAGCAGGATGGATGGGTGTTATGCCCGCCTACTTGAGCGAGATCGGATCGCTAGCAGCAAAGATCGTCGCTGTGTTTGAAGACAATCCGTCAAAGCATAACCTACCGACGGTTCTGGCGACAGTAACCCTTAACGATGCTTCAACAGGATACCCGCTAGCATTCATGGAGGGTACATACATAACGGCAATGAGGACTGGGGCGGCGGGAGGGGTAGCAACGAAGTATTTGGCCAGAAAGGATGCGAGGGCTGTCGGAATCTTCGGCACAGGAGTTCAAGCTAGGACGCAGCTTTTAGCAGTCAATGAAGTTAGAGATGTAGAGAAAGTTTACGCTTTCGATATCTCAGCAAATCAAAGTAGAAAATTTGCTGAAGAGATGAGCAAAGCAATAGGCGTAGACGTCGAAACTGCAAATAGCCCAGAGGCCGTTGTGGAGAAATCAGAGATCATAGTGACCGCCACAACTTCTAAGACGCCGGTTTTCAACGGCAGGCTACTGAGACAGGGAGCCCATATCAACGCCATAGGATCTTTCAGGCCTGATGCTAGAGAACTCGACGACGACACCATCCTCAGATCAAAAGTTGTTGTCGACTCGAGAGAAGCAACTCTCGCCGAGGCAGGCGACATAGTCATCCCGCTTAAGGCCAATGTGATAAATGAGACACACATTTACGCTGAGATAGGGGAGATCATCGCAGGCAAGAAACGTGGACGAATTAGCGACGATGAGATAACTACCTTCAAATCGGTGGGGCTAGGCGTGCAGGATGCTGCCGCCGCCTATTTAGCATACAAGAAAGCGAGGGAGGCCGGTTTAGGCTTCGAGGCGGAATTGTTCGGGAAGGCGTAAGAGCCTATCTCTGTGCAGGTCACCATTCTTCATCCCATTCATCTGAAAATCTAGCAGAACAAGATGGAGATTCTACTCCGAATAAAGGAAGACATTGAACTCCATCTCAGATTTTCTCAAGAATTCTGTAATCAGCATCAGCTTATTCAAGTACCTCTTTTCATTAAGAAATCCCTGGCCTTTTGACAACGTGTTGTAGAAATAGTGCATCTCCTAGCCGAGCTTCAGCTTTTCTGAAGAACTATGTTTGCCCACAGAGCAGCGTAGTCTTGCGACGAGTTTTCCTGACAAGTATCTGGCAGATGAGAAGGCTCTGCTTTAAGATGAAACTGTCTATGTTGAGCCGTAGGCTTCTTATAGTTTTCCTGAGAGAGCATCTTGTTCGGACGTGTTCCGATTGAGGTTTGATCGAGTAATCTCAACAGTGGATACTCACACGGCTGGAGAGCCCACTAGAATAGTAGTCTCCGGTATTCCGAAGATTCCCGGTAAGACTCTCGGTGAAAAGATGGAGTACCTGAGGAATGAGCTCGACTTCGTCAGAAGCGCCATAATGAGGGAGCCTAGGGGTCACAATGACATGTTCGGAGCGATAATCACCGCGCCGACGATTCCGGACGCTGACCTAGGAGTCATTTTTACAGATTGCGGGGGCTACTTGACAGGTTGTGGCCACGGATCGATCGGTGTGGCTACAGCAGCTGTAGAACTCGCATGGGTTAAAGCCACAGAACCTTCAACAGCCGTCTTGCTAGATACTCCGTCCGGTCCGGTCAAAGCTAATGTTCACGTTCAGAACGGCAGGGTCAAAGGGGTTACAATCCGGAATGTTCCGTCATTTCTCTATAAGCCCAACGTTCAACTTTCCGTTCCTTCCTTGGGCGACGTTAGATTGGACATATCCTTCGGAGGAAACTTCTTCGCGCTTGTGGATGCCAGCCAACTCGGGATCAAGATCGAGCCGGCGAATACTGAACGGCTTATAGACGTAGGAATCAAGATTAAGAACGCGGTCAACGAGGAGGTGAAAGTTAATCATCCATTGCTGAAGTACATCAATAAGGTGGAGCTGGTCGAGCTCTATGGCAAGCCAACACACCCAGAAGCCCATTCAAAGAATATAGTAGTTTTCGGTATCGGACAGGCCGACAGATCTCCATGTGGTACTGGAACTAGCGCTCGGATGGCTGAATTGTATGCAAAGGGAAAACTCAAGCTGAACGAAGAGTTTGTACATGAAAGCATTGCCAGCACGATCTTTCGGGGTAGGCTCGTCGAAGAGACAAGAGTTGGCAGGTTTGAGGCGGTAGTGCCTGAGATAACGGGCAACGCCTACATCACAGGGTTTAGTCAACTCGTGGTCGACCCAGACGATCCTCTGAAGCACGGGTTCCTGCTGAAAGCATCCTCACATTGAGGCCTTAAGGTAAGATACGTGCATCACTATCTTCTTCTAGCCTCAAGTGGGTATGCTAAAGAGTGCTTGAAAATGCATTTCAAGCTTCTCTACAACATCCGTCGCAAAAATGGCTAGAGTTAGCGATTCTCTATTTCACTTTTGACAATGTAAAATTGCGTAACAAAAAGCGGCTGAATCAACTTACAATCTCGCTGGTTAAAACGAGCATAAATAAAGCAACAAAAGCCTGAAGTATTCCGTTAATAGGCCTCATTTTGGGCAATTCTTAAGAATGGTTCCAAGCACCGTCGTACAACTGGATTTATTTTGAGCTAGAAGAAAGACATTTTTGAGACATTACGTACCGGCGTTGTTGTGGGAGACGAGAATATCGTTAAGGAAGCCGTCCGAGGTACTGTACAACTCTTAAATACCAAGTGGCTCATGACCGCTATCACCGAAAAAGGGTTGAACGAGTATGGATCGAGCTAAAGAGATTATGGACAAGGCAGGTAGATATTTGATAACCAGTATGGTGTCTAGAATAGAGCCAGTGGTGATCAGTGAGGCAAACGGGGCGGTCATTAAGGATGTTGCCGGAAAAGAGTATATAGATTGCTTTGCAGGGATCTCAGTTGTGAATTCAGGTCATTGTCAACCCGTAGTCTTAGAAGCTGCCATCAGCCAAGCGAAAAGGCTGGTACATGCATGTTCCTACTTGTATTACATACCTCAAGTTGTGGAGCTAGCTGAGAAGCTGGCAGAAATTGCGCCGGCACCTCTGCAAAAGACTTTTTTTGGAAACAGTGGGGCTGAAGCCGTCGAGTGTGCCATGAAACTTGCGAGAAAATACACTAAGAGATATGAGCTAATAGCTTTGATGTGCTCGTTTCATGGAAGAACCCTTGGAACTTTAAGCATAACGGGGCAGTCTGGAAGAAGAAAGTTCGACATGGGTCCATACCTTCCAGGAATAGCGTTTGCATATCCGCCCTACTGCTATCGTTGCCCATTCGAAAAAGAATATCCAGAGTGCGATCTGCTCTGTGCAAGAAGGATTCTTGACACTATAGAATATTCTACTGGCAAGGGAATTGCGGCGTTCATAGCGGAGCCCGTTATGGGCGAAGGAGGTATAATACCACCGCCACCCGAATACTTCAAGACCGTGAAAAAGACGCTGGATGAATATGGTATCTTATTTGTGGCGGATGAGGTTCAGACCGGATTCGGTAGGACGGGAAAGCTTTTCGCGATTGAACACTATGGTGTAGCGCCGGATATAATGACTCTGGCGAAGGGAATAGCAGACGGTTTTCCATTAAGTGCATGCATAACGAGACAAGACATTGGTGACTCATTTGAGCCGGGGGATCACCTCTCAACCTTCGGCGGAAACCCAGTTTCCGCCGCGGCCGCGCTTGCAAATATCAATTTAATGTTGAGGGAGAAACTGCCTGAGCAGGCCGCTGAGAAAGGGAATTACATCATGAAGCGATTGAACGAGATGAAAGAGAATTACGACATCATTGGGGACGTTAGGGGGAAGGGATTGATGATAGGAGTCGAGCTCGTGAAGGACAGAAAAAAGAAGACACCGGCCAAGGATGAAACTAGAAAATTGGTTGAGCTGGCGAGGGAAAGGGGGCTCTTAATAGGCTCCGGTGGAGTTAAAGGATGCGTGCTGAGGCTTCAGCCACCCTTAGTTATTGAGAAAGAGCAAATCGACAAAGCACTAGATCTTCTGGAAACGATAATGAACGAAGTATAACGAAATATCTATGGGAGATCTTGGATGGCGGTGCCAAAATTAATCTTTGACTCTCTCAAAACATTATTCCGCCGATGCCGAACAGCCAACGTGAACAGCCATCAACCGAACAGAGCCGCTAAACGTCAACGTTATTTCCGATTCAATTACCACTATCCAGATTATTTATAAGGGATGTGTCTAGATTCAACTTGATTTTCAATTGAGGTGAGGTTGCGATGCCAAACCTGTCCTATAGAACAGGCATGATTAGGCTCTCACCCATTCGCCAAGTCGCAATGTTGCTCGATGAGGCTAGAAAGAG
>Ga0209725_1000997_pt1 | contig 16583 bp, 18 predicted proteins | sample I18A1metaG_FD_184145 | JGI IMG/M metagenome (GOLD analysis project Ga0209725, IMG submission 184145) | Lake sediment bacterial and archeal communities from Gulf of Boni, Indonesia to study Microbial Dark Matter (Phase II) - ​I18A1 metaG... | ecosystem: Environmental > Aquatic > Freshwater > Lake... | reverse complement strand
AGAAGGGAACAAGAGCGCCGGCTGCGACTGGAATTAGTCCGATGTTGTAGAAGAAGGCCCAGAAGAGGTTCTGCTTTATCTTCGTCATCGTTTTCTGGCTTAGCTGTATTCCGGTGACTACGTCGCGCAGATCATCCTTGATCAGGACTATTCCTCCAGTCTCTTTCGCTACGTCGGTTCCGCTTCCTATTGCGATTCCGAGGTCAGCCTGTGCTAGGGCCGGTGCATCGTTGATTCCATCCCCGACCATGCCTACCTTTTTTCCACTCTCTTTCAGGTTGTCGATCACTTTGGCCTTCTGATGTGGCAGCACATTTGCAATGACTCTCTCGATTCCAAGCCTCTTGGCAATGGCTTTGGCTGTTCGTTCATTGTCGCCAGTAAGCATTGTGACCTCTATGCCCGCCTCTTTGAGTCGTTGGATCGCCTCGATGGAGTTCTCTTTCAAAGTATCGGCTACTGCTATCAACCCGACAAGGCGTCCGTCAACAGCCTCTATCATCACTGTCTTGCCGTCCTCCTCTAGGCGTTGAATCTTGTCTTCGACTGTGTCAGAGGCGATTCCACTATCCTTCATCAGTGTCCTATTTCCAAGGAGGACCTGATGGCCTTCAATTGTGGCCGTAACTCCCTTGCCTGGAATTGCCTCAAACGACTCGGCGTCGCTGATCGGACTCTTTTTCTCAGTCGCAGCTCTAACGATGGCTTCTCCGAGGGGGTGTTCAGATCCCTTTTCTGCAATCGCTGCCAGTCGCAAGATCTCGCCATCTGACATGTCATTGGTCGGAACAACATCGGTGACTGATGGTCGCCCTTTCGTTAGCGTTCCGGTCTTGTCAAATACAAGGATCTTGACCTTCTCTGCGATTTCGAGGTGTTCGCCTCCTTTGAAAAGAATCCCGTTCTCAGCTCCTTTTGCCGTTCCAACCATGAGGGCTGCTGGCGTTGCTATTCCCAGAGCGCATGGACAGGCGATGATTATCACTGAGACGAAGGCGAGGAGGGCATAGCCTGGCTCAAACTTTCCCGGGAAGTATCGTTCTCCGAAGAAGTACCAGAATAGAGCGGAGAGGGTGGCAATGATGATCACTGCCGGGACGAAATATGCGGATACCAAGTCCGCAAGGCGCTGAATCGGAGCTCTTCCAGCCTGTGCCTCCTCGACGAGCTTGACTATCTGCGCGAGCACAGTGTCTTGGCCTACCTTTGTCGCCGTAATCCTGATCATGCCAGCCTTGTTTATCGTGGCGCCTATGACCTCGTCTCCGACCTTCTTTTCAACAGGGATGCTCTCACCTGTAATCATGGACTCGTCCACGGATGTGTGTCCGAAGGCTATTACTCCGTCTACGGGGATTCTTTCTCCAGGCCTGACGACAAGCTTGTCGTCGACTGAGATTTCCTCAACAGGTATCTCGACTTCTTCTCCGTTCCTGACGAGTCGAGCCATCGTGGGTTGAAGATCCATAAGGCGCCTGACAGCTTCGGATGCTCTTGACTTCGTTATGTGCTCCAAGTATCGCCCTAGAAGTATCAGGGTTATTATGATCGCAGATGTCTCGAAGTAGACTTCTCGTATCGGGAAGATCCCCGGCAGGAAGATGCCTATCGTACTGTAGAGCCATGCAGCACTTGTTCCAAGGGCGATCAGAGTGTCCATGTTGCCCATTCCTGCCCTCACTGCGTGGTATAGACCGCGGTAGAACCGGAAGCCCACTACGAATTGCACCGGAGTCGCGAGAATGAAGAGAACGATGTTACGAGTATCCATCGGCAGAATGTGAAAGTAGGTCAGCACTGCTATGGGCACAGTGAGGAGAGCTGAAACAAGAACCAATGTCTTCAGACGCCTAAGTTCCCGTTCTGGGGCTAGGAATTCGTCTAGACAGGACTTGCTGCAGAAGTAGTATGTGGTTCCGCGAACCTCTGCTTTGAACTGAGCAACTCTCTCATCGACATACATTCCGCAGATCGGGTCTTTTGCCATCAACGACACCTTTGCGAGGCCGAAAAATCAACCAAGCTGTGGTAAATAAACTCGTAGAATTTCTTACGAGACCCTAATGATACGCATGTCGTCAATGGAGTGCTGCCCGGAATACATTCACAATGTCCTTTTTTCAGGTCCAAGCTAACGTATCAGCCTTGATGAGTTTAGGAATAGAATGAAGTCTGGCAGGGAATGCGCAAGAGCGGCCATTAGTGGATTCAAGATTCCTATGGAGGCTAGGGCCATTCCTAGAATGTTGAAGATTATGCTGCTGATAAGATTCTGCTTGATTACGTTGAAGGTCTGCTTGCTGATCCTTATGGCTTCGGAGATCCTGGTGAGGTCGTCTGTCATCAATGCTATATCAGAAGCCTCAATCGCTATGTCGCTGCCGGCTGCGCCCATGGCTATTCCTATCTGAGCCTCAGCTAAGGCGGGGGCATCATTGATGCCGTCGCCGACCATTACAACTCTTCTTCCATGCCTGACGAGTTCCCTGACCTTCTCGACCTTTCTCTCTGGGAGCAGTTCCGCGAATACTTCTGTTATGCCAACTTGCCGGGCGATCGCGTTGGCAGTGTGGGAATTGTCCCCCGTGAGCATGATCACATCCATGCCATTTCGCCTTAGTTCATCTATTGTCTGCTTGGCTTCGTCCTTCACGATGTCAGCTACGGAGATCGCACCGCAAACATCGTTGTCATGAGCAACGACCATTGCTGTTCTTCCTTGCTTCTCCTCAGTTTCTATGTACTGCTCTATTTCTGGCGGAACTGCAATGCCTCTTTCCTTGAGGAGCTCCTTGTTCCCGAAGACTATTGTTTGGTTCTCGTAGGTTGCCGTGACTCCTCTGCCCGGAATCACGCTGCATGCGCCATGTTCGGGCAAATCTATTCCGTACTCCTCTGCCTTGCTGAGTATTGCATCTGCTAAGGGATGCTCACAGTGCGCCTCTGTCATGGCTGCGAGAGTGACGATTTCCTTATCGTCGTGCTGATCGAACGTCTTGATGTGTACTACTCTTGGTTCGCCTATGGTCAAGGTGCCTGTCTTGTCGATGACCATTGTGTCTGCCTTGCCCAGTTCTTCGAGGTAGATTCCGCCTTTGATCACGATGCCTTTCTTGGCGGCTTTGCCTGCGCTTGCTACCACGGCGAGAGGAGTTGCTAGGGCTATGGCGCAGGGACATGCCACAACGATCACTGAGATCGTGTAAGTGATGTTCATTGTGAGGAGGAAGGTTGAGGCGGCAACTAGGAAGACTATGGGCAGAAACTTGGAAGAGAACCGGTCTGCCAGTTTCTGTATTGGTGCCTTCGCTGTTTCCGCTTCTTCAACGAGTTGAATGATGCGGGACAATGTCGTGTCTTTTCCAACCTTGGTGACCGTTACTTCCATTGTGCCATGTTGGTTGATCGTGCCGGCATAGACGTCGTCGCCCTTCTTCTTTTCTATGGGAAGTGGTTCCCCCGTAATGGGAGCTTGATTCACAAGGGCATGTCCGGCGATGACAGTGCCATCTACGGGTATTCTCTCGCCCGTCCTTACAACAACGACATCTCCGTGAACGAGTTCGTTCACGTTGACTTCGACTTCTCGACCATTCCGCTTTACTAAAGCCATCTTCGGCGAGATCTTGATCAAGCTTTCGATGGCTGCTCTAGCCTTGTCCGTTGTGAAATCGTCGATGAACTCCGCGATGAGCATAAAGAATCCGATCACAGCAGCTGAAAGAAGCTGTCCTATGACGATTGAAGCCGCCATGCCGGTGGCCATGGCAACTTCTGCGGTTATTGACTTAGCCTTAAGCGCCTGAGCGGTAGATCTCAGGACCGGAATCCCTGCGAGGATGACTAGTATGACTGAGTCCAAGTTGAATGGAATGAAGGAGCGAAGCGCGCCAGACCAGGACACTAGTATCCCGCTGCCCACGGCCAAAAGATAGAAGAGTTCGAATCTGCGCTTTCGTCTCTCGCCTACGCCTTCTTCTTCGCTTACTCTGTAACCCAGTTTCTTGATCTCTTGTTCTATGTTCTCCTCGCGTACCTTTCCCGTGTCGTATGTTACGCTTATCTTCTCTGCGCTGAAGATCACCTTAGCATCTACAACGCCCTCGAGTTTTGATATGGCTTCCTCGATCTTGTTGGCGCATGCAGGACAGTCCATTCCCTCTATCTTTGCAGAGAGCCGTTTTGTAGGCATCATCTTTCCTCCATTACGTGTTCCACTCCATCTCTGATTACTGAGAAGACGTGTCCGTCCGCAATCCTGTAGTAGATGTTTCTCCCTCTTCTCTGCGATCTGACCAAGTCTATCTGGCGAAGGATCCTCAACTGGTGGGAAACCGCTGACTGTGAGACTCCGGTCTTCTTGACGATGTCAGAGACGCATAGTTCCTGCTTCTCTAGTGCCCTTATGATTCTCAGTCTCGTTTCATCTGAGAGCACTTGGAAGATTTCGGCTAGTTTTCGAATCAGGTCTGCGGCAGATGTTGTCATGAACATATGAACATTATTTCATATATATAAAGTGTCCTCGATGTCGCAAGGAATGGAAGTTCCTCGTTGCCCGTCTATGTCGGCCACTTGTGGTATTGCGGCCTTGGACTGCTTGTCCGTCCTAGTTTGACGACCGATGCGACGACACGGCTATTGTATCTTCGGCATTAGCCAGTGCTCGTTTCCATCTGGGTCTTTGAACATGGCGTATCTCATTTTCTCGTCCCACTCAGCCTTGCCGAGTGGTCTGGTGAACTCGACGCCTTTCTGCTTCAGTTCCGCATAGGTGGCGTCGACGTTGTCAGCGTAGAAGAGTATTCCTTGATTGCCGGGTTCAAGTTCCTTTGCCTCGCAAAGGTGTATACCTGTCTTGGATCCTCTGGGTGCGACAACTATCCAGTGTTGTTCGTCTTCTTTGACTTCGAATCCAAGCTTGTCTTTGTACCATTCCTTCGCTTTCTTTCCGTTCGATACTAGTACGGCTACGGTTGCGATTTCTGTTATCAATTCTCATCCCGGTGAAAGATGTGCCAATAACGATATTAACGATTGCCTCTGTTTCGGACGGATATCGTAGTGGACTAGCGATGTCGAGGAAACTGCTGCTTCCTGTGCTTTGGTTTACTTGGCTTTGGAACTTCTCATATCGAATGATGTTTACCGCTATCATGCCTGCGCTTCAATCTTCAATGCAGCTGTCTAACGAGGCGGTGGGCGTGCTTGTCGGATCTCTAATGTTAGGATACGCGGCTTCGTCGTATCCGTCTGCGATGTTGTCCAGTAGGTTTGGCGAGAGGTGGGTCATTTGTGGAGGAGTAGCACTGACCGCCTTGTCGCTCTTGGCTTTCTCACTCTCAGAGTCCTTCGTCAGCCTTGTCGTACTGGGTTTCTTGGCGGGCATGGGGCTAGGTGCCTACCTCCCGCAGGGGCTCACGCTTCTTTCAAAAGAGTACTCGATGGGTCGCGTGGGATATGTAATAGGTATACATGAGACTGCTGCCCCTGTCGGCCAGGCTTTGGGTCCATTGTTCATCTGGTCCGCTATTACCGCCTTGGGTTGGTCAGGCTGTTTGCAGGCATGGAGTCTTTTCGCTCTTGCCATCTGTGTCACCGTCTTTCTCCTTGTTCCTGGGAGGGGACAGGTTGTGAGAGGGTCCCGCGAACCAGTCAAGAGAATACGCATATCCAATGCCTTGCTTTTCTCAATCGTCGCTTTGCAGATGGCAGTGTGGTCATGTAACCTTGGCTTACTCTCGATGGTGCCTGTGTATCTAGCCCAAACGTTCCTTCTGGATGTTTCATATGTGGCGTTCATAATCGGCATTTCGCGCTTCACAGGTGCAGGAGGGCAGCTCGCGGGAGGGCATCTTTCAGATAGGCTTGGAAGGACTAGAGTCCTGCTCTTCACGGCTGTGTTGGTCTTGGTTGCCACGGCCTGGGTCACCTTGGTGCCCTTCGGCGGCTTCTATGTGATTGGGTTGTTCTTTCAGGGAATTGTGAGTTCTGCTTTCTTTCCGGTATTCTTCGCCATGGTGTCAGACATCACTGATCCTTCCAATAGGGCCAAGGTTATGGGATTGACGAATTCAATTGCAGGGTTCATCGGTGGAACCGTGTCACCGATTGTGATCGGCTTCTTGTCAGATCATTTCACTTTTCGCGTTGCGTTCTCCTATCTAATCGTGATGGGCCTGATGGGGTGTGTTGCAGCCTTGTACATACGCAGGAAAGACATTTCTGGCGCTAGGACCGGTGTACAGGCAGCGAATTCTGGACGGACTGCGGGTTGGAGATAACCATTGAAAGTGGGTCTCATAGGCTGTGGGTTCATTGGAGAGAGCCTGGCTAAGGCTATCGATAACGATCTGAAAGATTGCATAGAACTTGTAGCCATATACGACGAGGTCCGGGACAGAGCAGTTTCGCTTTCTCAGAAGCTTGCAGCCGAACCAAGAATCGTCGAGAGCTTTGAAGGAGTTGTCTCTGACGCGGCAATAGAACTGATCATAGAAGCCGCATCTCAGGCTGCGGCAAGGGCTCTCATTCCCAAGGCTATGGCAGCAAGAAAACATGTGATGGTCATGAGTGTCGGAGCACTCGCCGATGAAGAGTTCTACGAAGAGATCGTGAAGATGGCTTCGCGGATGAAGGTGAAAGTCTACATTCCGTCAGGAGCGGTTGGAGGGCTTGATTGGATCAAGGCAGCGTCGATAGCGGGCCTTGACAGTGTCATCATAACGTCCCGTAAGCCTCCGAAGGCCCTTGAGGGAGCACCTTACGTGGTCAAGAACAAGATAGACCTCGGAGCAATAAGAAACCCAACAGAAATATATGAGGGACCAGCGAGCGACGCCGCTTCTTCCTTCCCTGCAAACGTGAATGTTGCAGTTGCCCTAAGCCTAGCCGGAATGGGAAGTCACAGGACACGTGTTCGAGTCATCGCAGACCCAACGGTGAAACAGAATATTCATGAGATATCGGCCCAAGGAGCAGCTGGCAAGATCACCATAAAGGTCGAGAATCTTCCCTCCCCGACCAATCCTAGGACGAGCTGGGTGGCAGCTCTATCCGCCATTCAGAAACTACGTGAAATAGCCGAGGCCGTTTCTCTTGGAACTTGAGGCTCTAGGGCTGTCGGACCGTTCACGGATTGGAGCTGGAGAGAGCGATTTGACCGTTGGCGCTCGAAGTTAGTTCTCTCATCTATTCGGTTTCAGGTTCAGTGTTTTGTGTGGGGTGTTGCTGCGAAGTGATAAGTATTATCATTCTGAATCTGAGCTAGAGGAGGGGATTCACGTGAAGAAGGAGTATGAGTACATCTCCTGCTGTGGCAGGTACTATTGCCTCATGTGTGACTATTTTCGAGGTGGAAAGGTTCAGATGGCCAAGAATCTCTTGTATTATGTTGAGAAATCCGGTTCCTTGAGGCTCATAGCCCAGAGCCAGAAGGCATGTGATTACGATGAGTTTGTCAAGGGATTGAAATGGCTGGCTTCCCAAGATAAACCGTGCAAGGGATGTCGTTTTGGAGGGGGCTGGTCATGGTGGCCAGACTGCCCCGTTCGAGACTGTGTTATCCAAAAGGAGTTAGACTTCTGCTATCAATGTCCCGATTTTCCATGCAAGAGGTTGAACGAAGAGCCCTTGCTCACTTTCAAGAAGAGCATAGTTGAAACTAACAAGCAGATAGAAAGCATGGGCATCGAAGAATACGTACAGCAACTGGTAGAGAGGTTCCGGCGAGCTGTGGCCTCTCAACCTTTCAAAGTACAGATGGAGACATAGATGTCGAACGTGTTGAGAGGTTCCAAACCTACTGTGTGCCTGTGATGCGGGGTGGTGGGACTCGAGCTCCAATTCGCCGGTAAATCTCTATTCATAATGCGTTTCTGTGATGCATCTTGTTCATGGGTCTATGCCTTGAGGCTTTGAAGGCCTTCGCCAAAGGCCTGGGCCCTGAGCCTGAGAAGGTGCAAGTCCAAAGTGAGTTCGCTGAACCTCATTGAGCCTATGCTGCATCAGAGGAAAGAGAGCACGCCCGAACCAGAATCCTCAGCATAGCGATCAAGGAACTCATCAAGAAGGAGCTGCCAGCGCCACAAAGTTATTCTACTAGCCAGCAGCCGATAGGTCTCGTACATTTCCATTCAGTTGTCACATTTCAGACTTGCAGAATGAATCAGAGGAATTCTGTTTTCGCAAAGAATTCGCGTAGCTCGTCGTTGTCACGTGCGCGTGCTGACCATTGCTTGTAGAACCAGTCTAAGTAGTGATTGAAACCAAGGCTTTCCCATTTCTCCTTTGGAAGGAGCCCTAGATGCTCATTCTCATCATCGTACAGTGCTACAAGCTCATCAAGCTCTTCTTTGGATAGTCTCATGTATTTTCCATAGTGCACTATCCCTAAGTTGCGTAGACGGCCTTTCTTGAAAGCTGGTTTCACCGCTGAATAACCAAGACAGACCGCAACTATCGGAAAACAGAATTTCTCAGGCAATTCTAGTAGCCCGTATACTTGTCTAGTCTTTCTGTGCACGACGTTTGTGATTAATGAATCGATGCCAAGCGATTTCGCAGCAATCACAGCAGTCTGAGCCGCAAGGGCCGTGTCAGTGACTCCAGCAACAAAATACCCGATACCTCTTGGCTCATAGTCGTGGCCAAGATGCTTTGCAGTGTCAACCAGTCGAGTATAGTCGACACAGTAGACTATGGCCTTGTTTGCACCGTAGAAGAGTTCCTTCAGTGCTTGCTTCTCATCAACCACTGTGATGGAATAGCTCTGGCGAGCCGAAGCATTTGCCGCCCGCACTGAGCTTGTAAGGATCGCTTCTAGATCAGATTCTGCAATCTCCTTCTCTAGAAATGCGTGAGTTGATCTCAAGTCCTGAATGACGTCTAATGCTTCGTTCATATTCCCGTTCCTCTAGGTCATTATTGAGGATCACGATATAGTCTTATGGCGTATGCTCGCTCCCGTTTCGCGGTGCGGCAAATAGCGCGGAGAGTGGGATTCGCGCACCAGTTTACTAGTAAAAGCGCACATAAGCATTCACCATTTGATTCACCGTTCCTAGACTTGCACCTTACTAGACCCGAGTGCCAAACCGCTTCACCCTCTCTAGGTGGATGGGTCACAAATGTATCCAGTTTGACATACTCTTTGACTCCAAAAAAGCCATTGTACTCCTTCAGAACCTGCCTGAAAACTCGAAAAGTGAACTCTGATACGAGCGTATGGCCGGCTTCCTACGATGAACGCGCAGGCTTAATACGAAAGCATCCATTCTTCTTGGATATTCATAGATCAGCTGAGCATGTGCATTCAACTAGACCAAATACAACTTCATAATTGGTGCAAAGACATGAAGAACGTATGGGAAGAGATCCATGCGAGAGGCGAATTGTTGAAAATAGAACCTCATCCCGGACTGGGTAGAATCATCGAACTGTTTCAGAACAACAACATAGGGAGAGTCCTAGATCTGGGAAGTGGCGGTGGTAGAAACTCAGCACCTCTCGCGGCCAAAGGGCTCGATGTATATGCATTGGATCCATCTCCCACTGGCCTCGCGTACACTCTGAAAACCCTTGCCGAGAAAGGGCTAACAGCACATCTTACACTTCACGACATGAGTACTTTGCCCTATGAGAATGACTACTTCGATGCAATTATCAGTGTGCAGGTCATCCACCATAACAAATTGGAAGACATACGGAACACCATCAGGGAAATCACTCGGGTCCTCAGGCCAGGAGGACTAATCTGGGTAACGATGCCAGTGTCGAAATATGAGCCGAACACAAGACAAGAGGAGATTGAACCAGGCACTTTCCTGCCACTAGATGGTCTCGAAAAGGGCTTGCTACATCACTATTTCAAGATGAATGAGATTCCGCCCTTATTCTGCGGTTATTCCATAATCGACCTTCACATCGACCAGACAAATCACTTCTCATTGATTGCCAGAAAGCGTTAGAAATGAAAACAATATGACTGCTAGGCATATTGAGAGTTTTCGGCGGTCGAAATACCTTTCATCTTGCGCCCGTAATCATCTTCGTATCTCACAATGTCGCGTTCTGAAAAACTGCCGAAAGATATCTCAAGCAGTCGAGCCTTCGATCTTCCCTTGCAGCCAAGCCGATGCCTCACACTAGTCCCGACCATGACAGTTGATCCCTTCCTCAGCCCCATCATTCTCTTTCCGATCTCAGCGAAGAGACCGTGATCAAGAGCCACCCAAAGTTCCTTTCTGTGACTGTGTGATTGCAGGCTAGTCCTTTCGCCTGGTTTCAAGGTAAGTATCTTGACAGTGGATGGTTTGTTCAAGCTGTACCTATCAAACCATCCCCACGGCCTTTCCACACGCCTCATTCCAATCATCCTGCGATCCTCTGTCGGCTGTGAAAAGTCTTGCGTCCGCATTCGCTGTCTAGACAAGCGCGGCAGCAAGGAGGGAGCACACGCAGAAAACACTCATGGGAGGGGTTGCGTCTTCTCTGACAAACACTTTTCCCAATGCGTAGCTCCGACGACTTGATTTGCTGGGTGTGAGAACAAGAGAGTAGGTGGCTGACGGTGCTAAAGAGAAGCGACTGGACAAGGGAGAAGCTTGAGGATTTCATTAGCAGGATGACTGGGGTCACCGTGCCAGTCAACACAAGGCTTGAGGGTCAGCAGCGAGTCATGGACCTGAGCGAGGTTGAGAGTATACTTAGAGAGGCCAAGGTGACCGCCCTAGGTGACTGCTACTGCAGGAAGGAAATGAAGAGATGTGATGCTCCAGTCGATGTGTGCGTCAGCATTGACGGTCGTGCGCAGAGCAATGTCGAGAGAGGGTTCGCCAAGAGGGCTAGCTTGAGACAGGCGCTTGAAGCACTCACACGAACGCATGAGGCAGGGTTGGTTCACCTCGCATTCACGTTTAAGGATGATGGGAAGATAGGCTATGTATGTAGTTGCTGCTCGTGTTGCTGTCATTCGCTGAGTGCCATGATACGCTTCGGCATGCCGGGAGCAACTGTGGCTTCTAGGTACATAGCCACAAACAACGTAACCACATGCACGAACTGTGGTATCTGCGTTGACAGGTGCCAGTTCAAGGCGAGACGCTTGGAAGATGGAAGACTTGTCTACGATCAGACCAGATGCTTTGGTTGTGGTGTCTGCGTGAGCAAATGCCCCACCGGGTCTATTGTGCTGGTAGAACGCAGACAGCGCAAATCCTAAGACTCACATCAGTCCCTGATGTGGACAACATATCTGCATTTCTGGTCGCCGAAACCCCTAGCCTTTTCCAGTTCCACTCTAACTGGCTTCTTGAGAAGTGTCTCGAAGATCGCTTTCACCCAGCCCCTGGAGCAGTAGCAGAGGGTCCCTCTAAGTTTCACGACGTTGTACTTTACCATTGGACAGCCGCATTCTTGACATGTGCAATGGATAATGTCCCCATCATTGATCCATGTTCCGCACCACAGAATCTCTCTATTCACTCGCTCCGTAATCCTGTTCAGATCGGTTTCCTCTTCAGCTATTTTTCTGGCAATATCCAAGGCCGGCCCGTAGTATTCCTGCTTTGCGCAGGCATCCCCGCATTTTTCCATGATTCTCATCCTGACCTTGGGATCAAGCTGTTCTAGGCCTTGAAGAAGAGCATTGATCATATCTCCCGAGAACTTTAGCAGAGGAGGTTTCTTCATGATAGGATCTTTCGACTTGCTCATTCTATGGCATGCAACTCCTTGGTTGGATCACGTGTGTATGAACAAGGTGACGAAGTTGGAGACTAGAGTCCACGAGTCCCTTCATATCTGTATTTCCAGCCTGGTTGCCATTCTTTCTTGTTCCGCCAATCTTCTTGTATTGCTTGTTTCCAGGTTTTTCCTTTGAGCAGAACATCTAGGGCCAACTGGGGGGCTCTGTGGGCAACAATGGCCACATGCTTTCCATGGTATTCATCGTGCACATCAATCAGAAAACTTCTGATTCGTCGCTCCACATCCTTGTAGCTTTCACCGTTTGGAAAAGGTCGGTCAATGTGATCCGGCATCAGCTCGTCTATTCTTGAGGTTTCTTCCTTGGTCAGGTCTCCGTAATTGCATTCTCTCAACCTTTTGTCTTGTACTATTCTGACCCTATTGCCGAAAATCAGCTTGGCCGTGTCTGTGGCTCTTCTCAAGTCTGAACAGAAGATGACATCAAATCTCCTGTGTCGCAAGGACGGCGCCAGTTTGATGGCCTGTCTCCTTCCCAACTCGGACAGTTCTGCATCAAACCATCCCGAAGAGACCCCACGTTCGTTGTCTTCTGTGGTTCCGTGCGCGAAATAGGCGATATCTACTGGCATTTCATTCCTCCGGAAACACGTCTTTGGCTGGCGCGATCTCTATCAGACCATAGAGTCGTGGCCGGGGTCCAAGCGCTTCTGTCTTGGACAGTAGTGTATACTATGAAGACGAATCGCGGTTAGCTTATTAATACTAGTCTGTTTTCAATGCAACCATCGTATAGAATTGGCTATGGAGTTGCAGATTTGAGGAGAGAATACCCGAAACGGCCCTTCGTTGCAGTCGCTATAATCGCCATCAACAGGGGCAACATCCTTCTTGAGAAGCGGAGGAATGATCCCAATAGAGAAAGGTGGACAGTTCCGGGTGGCTTGATCGAATTGGGTGAGAGCACTGATCAGGCAGCAGTGAGAGAGATGATGGAGGAGACTGGCCTGGTGGTCGCGAAACTTAGACTCTTTGATGTCTTTGACAGCATAATTAGGGATGACACTGGGAAAGTCAAGTATCATTTCGTGAACATCTACTACTCCGTAAGAATCAGGGGTCGAAAGCTAAATGCAGGGAGCGACGCAATAGATTTGCGCTGGGTATCATTCGCCGACCTCAATCACTACGATCTGACGGATAAGTTCAGGGTTTTCCTATGCAAGAACAAAAAGAGACTCAGATGGCTTGCCTCATAGTCTCGCGCGCGAGTATGCCGAATCCCTCTGAGCTGCTCTGCTACCCTCAACATCTCCTCTGCATACGTCATGCTACCTGAAATCACTATCTTCATACAATCGCTCCTCTCTTGTTCCCTCCCATCTCAAGTCTCGGTTCGCAATGGTCTTTCTCTGTATGCGAGTGTACTCTACTCCGATCCGATCCTTCATGGACAAGTCTAGACAAGTCTCCTGTGGCTCTGACGAAATCGTTGAAGTGTGAGCTGTTGAGCGTGCCCTCCCTCTCAAGTGTAAGCAGCCCCTCATACTTCCAGTTATGAGTTATCTTCTTCAAGCCTTCGTAGAAGTCGAAGCTCGAGCGGTCGATGACCCACCTTTCGCCATCAAGCCTTCCACGCAGATGAACATTCGCTAGTTTGTCGCTGATTGATTGAAACTTGTCTAGTTCGTCGTATAGAGCTGCCCAACGAAGGTCAAGAGTGACATGTTCGAAATCCCTGACCAATGTGAATGGCGTGGAACCACTAAGATGAGTAGGAATATTCTCTACTGAGGCCTTGACATTCGGGAATCCGTCTGTGATCTCAGTGAAAAGAACGTGTATGCGATCTGTGTTGAAGCTAGTGGCCCATGTGTCCCACAGGTGAAAAACGCAGACACTTGCATTCAGCTCACTCGCAACAAACAACGCGTCACGAACAACTTCTCTCCCGCTCTCCAAATCAGAGTCTCGGTTTGAACAGAGATAGATTCCGATATCTCGGCTTGCGTGGACAGACAATATGGGTAAGCCCTGGCCTCTCAGCAGATCTGACACCTGTTGGGCCGTATACTTCGGTGTCTTTGTCCAGTCAGCGCATTCCCTGTCTGACAGGGGAGGTTGTTTGCTGTCCCATTCAGGCTCAAGTTGAAGCTCAAAGCCGTCAACAACCGATTTCGAGAAAACTTGTTTCATCACATCGATGGTGCCCTGCAAATCATAGTATTTCTTGTCCCCCAGACAAGCAAATGGAGCGCTTGAAAGGGAAAGAAGGCATCCCATGAGGACGCTCACATCATTTCTTTCTCGGGCTGATGGTTATCCGGTGATGCCAGAGCTTTGAGAGTTGCAGGCAAATCCTTTAGGTCTGGTATCGTCCGGTCAGGTTGCACAGTCATCTGATCTAGATCGCTTGGAACAGCGAACTCCCGTCCACGTGCAGTTGCGCTCTGTACCAGAATCGCTTTCATCCCTGCGTTCTGAGCGCCGTAGATGTCTGTCTTGAGAGTGTCTCCTACAAAAACGGTTTCTGAAGCTCTGACCTTCAAGATCTTCAACGCCTCCTCGAAAATTCGCGGACTGGGTTTCCTTATCCCCAGCTCTCCAGAGATTACAACAGCGTCAAAGAGACTGGTTAGGTTGAAACGCGCTAGTGTGTTAATCACTCCTCTTGCATATGGAAAGTTGGTGATGATACCTAGCTTATAGTCTCGTCTCAATGCTTTCAGAAGCGGCGGAACGTGGTCTTCGATTCGCATGTCTTCGACAAAGGCATCGAAAAAAGCGTCTGCCGCCTTGACGATGGGTGGGTCCATGTGACTGAGGTCTAGGCCAAAGCTCTTCAAGGTCTTCGCTAGTCTTACGCAGAAATCCACTTCCCTGAGGGACCGCTCAGCCTCTCTATACATAAGCTTGCGGACCTCAAAGTATACGCGTCTGAACTCCTCATACGGAGCTTCGAGAGAAAACTTGCTTCGCTTCAGGCTATCCAGCATTCTCAGAAGACAGTTGTCATAATTCCACCTATCAAACAGGAATAGAGTGTCACCGAAATCAAAGACAATTGCCTCAAACATGTCCTCATTCATCCATGCCCAGATCTTCGAAGTCAGTCAAATTCAGCAACATGTTTAGCTCTCAAAGAAAACATAGCCTTTATGAAGCTACTGAATTGCGAACTGCTAATCTCACCATCTGGCTCTACTGTAAGCATCCCCCGATATCTCCACTTGTCTGTGATTGTGTGTAACGTGTCATAGAAATGGAAGCCCGAATCGCTCAAGACCCATCTCTCGCCTTCCAATGTTCCGCGCAGATGAACATTCGCGACACGATTGATCAGAGGTTCAAACGCATTCAACTCACCGTATCTAGCAGCCCATCTCGTGTCTAGCGTAACATGTTGGTATCTCTTGATCAAGGCGATAGGTGTCTTACCGCTAAGACTCGTAGGTATGTTTTCAACGGACGCCTTCAACTTTGGAAACATGTCTGCGGCCTCTTCAAAGAGGTCTTGTACGAATGCTGGGTCGAAGTTCGATTCGAGCGTGTTCCAAAGGTGAAAGGTACATATTTCTGCTCCAAGGTCTTCAGTGAACGCAAGAGCATTGCGTATCAAGCCTCTTCCTTTCTCAATGTCTCTCTCTCTTCTTGAGCAGAGATAGTCTCCGAGATCCTTTCTAGCGTGAACTGACAGGATCGGTAGGTGTTGAAGCTGTAACTGCGACAGCACTTCCTCGGCAGTATAGTTGGCAGAATCTTTGCTGGACAGTGGGGGGTCTCCATCCCATTCTGGTTTGTAGAGAAGCTCGAAGCCATCCACAACAGACTCCTGCAAGATGCGCGTCATTACTTTGAGCGTGGAGGAGAGCCGGTTCGGCGTGTCGCTCTCAAATTCCGCAAGGCGCGCGCTCGATACGGAGATCAAGTTCATCATTATTTCATCCAGGTCAGTAGGAGTGACACAATCCAATTCTGTACGCTAGTATCAAGTTGCCTTTTCCTCCAATGCTATGGCTGCTCCATCTCTCCAAGAATCGCTTGGAACCAATCTGCGTATTTCGCAACGACAGAGATGGTTGAGGCGCTCTCTATTGCGACTCTACGAACCATGTCGTTCTTGACTTTCTCAATCGTGACATCGAAAATCGCATGCTGGTCATCTGCCTTCATATGTTGCCTAATTAGCCTAGCTCTTCCCACTATGCTCGCTGCAATGTTTGGTGGAGTCATAACAGAAACAGAGATGTGCCCATTGCGGCATAGGTTCCTGTAGGTGTCATGTCCATGCCAGCACACCAGCCTCAGCAACTCAGGAGTGACTGCCCGCAAACTTCCGAAGGGAGCTGTCCGAGGAGATCCATTCTCATCCACAGTGGCCACCACGACAACAGGGTTCACCGCTCCATTGGATTTGCGCAGGACTGCATAGATATCCTCTGGAAGCGTAGACGACTCAGACCAGTGGGGCTTCTCGCTCCTGTGAACCTGAGCTTCTCTCATCACCTGTCACCGCAATTTGGGACAAATCCCACACCAAATCCAAACTGACCAGTCTTCCAAGTCGCAGCTCCGTTTATTTCATGCTTTCTACCAGCATGTACGGGGTGATTCCGAAATCAGCATCTCTATGCTGGTTTCCACTATCATATCTCCAGGCAACTGCTGGTCGTTTCATTACCCGAAATGATCAATCTCGACTCCATTCGCCCTCCAAGACGCTGATATGAAGGATTCTTGACCTCGAAAAATGGTGCGGGGGGTGGGATTCGCGCACCAGTTTACCAGTAAAATCTGCTCATGAGACGTTTTGAGACAACTGGTTTCTTGCGAAGGAAGCAGATGGCTAAAATGGGTTATGGTGGAAGCGCGCGCAA
>Ga0209725_1000996_pt1 | contig 16590 bp, 15 predicted proteins | sample I18A1metaG_FD_184145 | JGI IMG/M metagenome (GOLD analysis project Ga0209725, IMG submission 184145) | Lake sediment bacterial and archeal communities from Gulf of Boni, Indonesia to study Microbial Dark Matter (Phase II) - ​I18A1 metaG... | ecosystem: Environmental > Aquatic > Freshwater > Lake... | reverse complement strand
TTCATGGTCATTGCCACACAGAGCCCGATCGAGTTTCAAGGTGTGTTTCCACTACCAGAAGTCCTGGTGGACAGGTTTCTGATGAGGTTGGGGGTTGGTTATCCGAGCGCCTCAGAAGAGATCCAGTTGACGGACCGTGCATATCTACTGGATAGCAAGAGGCCCAAGCAGGTTGCCTCTGCGGAACAGATCTCCTACCTCTCCGAACTGGCGAGAACAGTCTACATCGCCCCCCAAGTGCAATCCTACATTGTCGATGTGACGCGCAGAACACGCGAGATGGAAAGTGTCTCTTTGGGAGCGAGCCCAAGAGCTTCAATCGCTTTGACAAAGACCTCGCGATCACGCGCTCTGATCAACGGGAGAGTTTACGTGGTGCCCGACGACGTGAAGTATCTCGCAGCACGTGTGCTGGAGCATAGGCTGGTTCCTTCAGCACTAGCCAGAAGCCAGCAGCTACCGGTTAAATCAATGATCGAGAGCCTCCTCCAAGAAACCCCGATTCCTAAGAAGCCAACCTAGCCCGAGAGCTGAGAACCATTTGGAAGCGGCTTCAACCGGACGTCTAGTCGCATCCGCGGGAGTAGGCTTAGGGATCGTAGGTCTTCTTTTCTCCAACGGTCTGATCGCGATCTTCGCAGCGCTCCTCTTCGTGTATCTTCTCGCAGAAGGTATTTCGTTTCGCCGCGCCGTCAAAACCCTTGAAGGCTCAGTCATACTGAAGACCAGCCCAAGGGATGTCGAAACGACGGTCGGACTTCAAACAGTGATGGAAACGACCCTACAGAACCCGAGTGACCTTGGTCTTCGCGTCGTGGGGTTCCGACGGAATCTCCCTTCCGAGATCCGTCAAGAAGTCCGCGAGACAGTGCTGCTGTTGCAACCTCATAGCGAGCAGCTGGTCAGCACGGTTCTTGAGGCTGCATCACCCGGAAGATTCGAGACGAATGACTCAGGCCTTTGCATCGAGGGTCCTTCGCGACTGTTCAGGCAGTTCTTGACGATTCCAGACAGGGTCACCGTAGCAGCCCGGCCCGTAGTTGGCGACGTTAACCCTCTGCCTAGCGTAAGCGGCCTCTCCGATCTTGCCTCTGATCCTATTCGCACGGGAATCGGAACAGACCTTGCGGGAATGCATTCCGTCAGCTCTCTAGAGGATCTGGGCAGGATCGACTGGAAGGCGACGGCACGCGTTGGAAAGCTGATGGCTCGAGACTTCTACCTTGAAAGAGATCCACCAATAATGCTCCTCGTCGACGCTTCAGTCCTAGCCATTACGGATGGAGCGGCAGGATCGAACCCCAAGACATTGCTCGGCGAGCTTGCGAGTCTCTTGGCTAGCGTACAGCTTGCGCCTAGCCCCATCGGGATAATATTGTATGATGATCGAAGAGTGATCGCGAATATCGGGGCAAGAGTCGGCGTGGAGAATAGGGAACGGATACTGCACACGCTGCTGCAGAGAGCCAAGTACGCCCCGGCCGCTGTGTCCGTCACGCAGCAAACGGCCAAGCCTTGCTCTAGCTTGGCTGTGGAAACCCAGGCCATTACGAGACGGCTGGAGTCCGTCAGAAGTGAACCAATCTCAGAAGTGTTCGCCTGGTTTGCCCAGACTATTCTTCCCTTCTACAGGAGCGCTGCGTCGAGATACCTCACCAGACTGAGAAATGAAGGTGTGTTCAAGGCGTTCGAGGCTGTCTGCGATCCAGGTCAGCGAGTGCTCGTTATAGCGATCTCGGACGGAAGGAAGAACCTAGATGCACTCTACCAGGGAGTAAGACATGCATCGGCGCTAAACAATCGAGTCATAGTGGCTCTGGTTCACGTAGGGAGAAACGCTTCTAGTGAATGGACACGCGATTCAGACCCGATTGGAACGCGAACCATATTGTGCTCACTTGGAGAGTTATGGCACGATGTCAACGCAGAGATACTGGACATAAGTCGAAGCCGACCCAGAAAGCCTGCGACTGGCTTCCCTGAATGGTGATGCGACTCCAGAAATCGCGCCACCAGGGACGATGTCGACAATGCACATAATGTTGAGGAATCAGACCAAGCGGCAAGCTCGAACTTGCGGTGAGGCACAGTTCTCTTGAGAATCTGCATGCTTGCACCCGAGTTCCTTCCCATCTGGGGAGGCGTGGGAACCTACATCGTTGAGTTGGTTCGCCATCTCCCTGGAACCGTGGAGATACACGTCGTCACTCCATTCCGGGAAAGACTGGGACCGGCTCGAGTAAGGACTTCCGACTACAAATTCAACGAGTACTTCGGTGACAACGTTCATGTCCACTTCATTAGCTCAGCATCGGACACTTTCTTCTACAATGCGGCCTTCCAGTATGCATGTCTCAAACGCGTTCCGAGACTTCTGAAAGAGGAGGGCGTAGACATCTTGCATTCACATGCAGCTCATATGCCTGATCTGCTCCTCCAGTCCCGCAGACTGAAGGCTCCCACAGTAACAACTGTGCATACTACAATTGTAGGGCAAAGGGAAGCCTCTAAGAAATCTGGAGTTGGCTTTAGAGACCTTGAGCTGTCTGAGAAAGCAACGTTTGCAGGCTATCCTTTTCTTAGGCTGGCTGAGGCTGTCTTCTTCTCCGGAAGGAGATACTATATTACCGTCTCGAACTGGATGAAGATGCAGCTATTCCAACAATTTCCCGGACTCCGGAATTCAGGGGTTAGCGTCATCCACAATGCAGTGGACACGCGGTTTTTCAGTCCTGCCGAACCAGACAACGAAGCAATCGTGCTGTTTGCCGGCAGACTAATCGCGGCGAAGGGATTGAACTACCTGATCGATTCGGTGCCCAGAGTTCTTCAAAAGAACCCTGACGCCGTGTTTGTTTTCATTGGTCCAGGCAACCGAGAACCGTACGAGGCCAAGCTTCTCACGCTCGGGGTACCGAGGCGGAATTTTGAGTTCCTAGGCTACTTGACGAACCGGACAGATCTCTTGGATTACTATCGAAGGTGCACGGTCTTTGTGGCTCCCACCCTGTACGAGAATCTGCCCATACGGATCCTTGAAGCCATGGCTTGCGGAAAGGCAGTTATCGCGACGAATGTGTGCGGCATCCCTGAAGCTATCACGTCACAACGAGATGGCGTCCTTGTGCCGCCCGGGTCTAGCGAAGCTCTCGCCACGGCTGTCTGTGACCTGCTGCAAGATCCGGATCGTCGAGCGCAGATCGGCAGTAGAGCTAGACAGACCGTTCTCGACAGATTCGATTGGACTCTTAGCGCACAGCGAACTGCTACGCTTTATCAGCAGCTCGTATCCTAGTTCGTGAGGCATCGGAGTGGTTACGCACGGAGGGTCTAGGAACCATTGATGCAGTTGCCACCGTCCTTGATGCAGTCGCGATCAATATCGATACCTGACCTCTTTGGAGTCTAAGCGTCGATGTCCAATGCCGAGTATACACTTCACACTAGGAGGCAGAAGCTCGTTGACGTGCTTCTATTTTTCCACCACAGAAGAACACGCGCAATCCTAGTCAACTTGGCAAAATCACTTGCTTCTCCCTTAGGCATTGTCCTTGAGATAGGTTCCGGTGCCAAGTCAAGAAAGACCCTCTTCTCGATGTCTACCTTTATCTCAACAGACTTGGTGCGTGGAGACACTGTCGACATCTTGCAGACCGCTGCCCATCTGTCCTTTCGTGACCAAACTGCGCAATTGGTCTTGTGCGAGAACGTTCTTGAACACGTTTTTGAGCCTGAACGAGTCATTCAGGAAATTCACCGTGTACTCTGTAGGGATGGTCTTCTCTTTCTTGTCACGCCATTCCTGTTCCCGCTGCACGATGCGCCTCATGATTTCTTCAGGTACACCGAATACTCGCTTAGGCGTCTACTGCGCGATTTCTCCGAGATGACGCTCTACAAGATCTTGTGGTTACCTTGGCCGAAGCCTGTCTTTGGAAGATTTGTGCTCTACTACATTGCAATCGCGAAGAGGTAACTGCTGGCGGACATACGATAGTGACTCCTCGACGCGACATTCCGCAAATGAAAATAAGGTGCGCGCAAACTATGCGCCAGAACAAACATCACGGCGAGGATAAACGGAAACCCTCAGATTTCTATTGACATCGTCTTTCTATCCACCATATCATGTCGGTGGCGCATGCATTCACGTCAAACTTCTAGCAGAAGAATTGGCTAGGCGAGGACACGAAGTTCACATCTTATTCAGTATGGACGCATACAACATGAAAGGCAAAACTGCTCGCGCTGAGGCTGAGTCAGAGCGGATCTTCACGCATCCAATCAAGACTGGCCTGTCGCTCAGCCCGTACGCCGCCTACGTCCTCGGGTCATCGCGTCCCGTAATCAGGAACTTCCGCTCTCTCATGCAGGAAGTCAAACCGCAGATCGTTCATCATCACAACGTCTCCCTGCTGGGTTATGATATCCTCGCAAAGCGAGGCAACTATCTCAATCTCTACACGGCTCATGACTACTGGCTAATTTGCCCACAGAGTACTCTGCTTCGAGCGCGATCGAAGGTGTGCGAAACCGCCTCCTGCACGTTCTGCGGACTGCCAAACGGAAGGCCCCCGCAACTTTGGAGGAAGCTCGCATCATTTGCGAGCGCGGTCGAGAGCCTTGACGTCATAATCTCACCAAGTGAATACGCGAGAGCAAGAATTGCCAAGAAATTCGAAGCAAGGTCGACAACGATCCCAAACTTCGCCCCAAACCCGCCTCACTCGATCCCGCCGTCGGGTATGTCAGATTTCTTTCTATTCGTTGGTAGGCTCGAACATTACAAAGGCATACTCGGGCTGATCCGAGGCTACGGACAGATAGAGAAGCAGTTGGCTTCCAAACTAGTCATAGTCGGACAGGGTCCTCTTGCCGAACCGATGCATGATTCGATTCGCAAATACGACACCAGACACAGAATCGTCTACTTAGAAGGCATTGATCGCAGTGTTCTCTATGGGTTGCTGCGCGACGCAAGAGCCCTCATAGTTCCGTCGATTTGGCCGGAGAACTGTCCGCTTGTGGCGCTAGAAGCCCTATCCGTAGGCACGCCGGTCCTTGGGACAAACTTGGGCGGTCTGCCCGAGATCATTATGAAGATAGACAAGCAGCTAGTTTTCGGATCGCTTACCGAACTAGAAGACATTCTGCTGCAGTTCGATGCGATCAGATATACGCGACGCGACCTACGTGGTATCTATGAGAAGTACTACGCCCCAGCGGTCTACATGCAGGAATACGAGAAACTTGTGTCGTCGGCAACCAGTGGCTCATCGCAGAGAATGACTTGACACAACAGCAGAATTCTGAGTAGCAATGACTGTGCCGCAAGAAGATGCGACAAACCCGAGAAGCACATGCACAATGCTTCGTGCCGGCCGTCAATGGGAGATGCAAGGAAGTTTTCCGGAGAGAGGACTCAAGCAAGCGCTGTGGAGTATCGGGCGAGGGTTCGCTTCAGAGTTGATCTGAAAGCGCTTCTGATGAATACGTGGCGCTTGCCGTCAACAAGCGTAACGTCACCGACCTTCGACACGGTATGGAGGCCATCTGGGTATGGGCCTTGACTGTACGGCTCGATGGCTCCCGCTTCTTCTTCCTCGAATTCAGTGGGCGTGAGGATCTTGACTCGATTGAGCACGATCCTTCCGCCATAGGTTCTTGAGCAGTCCTGTGCGGGGCGGTACAGCTCTCCATCATGCATGAAAGGCGTACCAGCAGATCGTGAAGAACGGATGTCTTTCTTGACGGGATTGTTCGCGTGCTGCCTCCATGGGCCCAGAAAGTCTGGGGCACACCACAGGAAAAGATCGTCCCACTCAACACTGCATGCCAACCACCAATATCCATCGTGCTCGAAAACAGTGCTGTCTGAGGCAGGAAAATCCCGTATTAGAGTGGCAATCTTCACCCAGTCACAGGGGAGTTGCTTCGCCCTGTACAGGGAAACCTCCAGCGCCTGAGATGTCTCGGGGACACAGTATACTTGGCCTTCATGCTCGAACAAGTACGGATAAGAGCAGTGAATAGGCAAGTCGATTGCCGAGCCAAGACTTGCTGAGGCGTCAAGCTGATGCAGTTCGATGCCTACGATCCTTCCCTTCAGACTGCGGTAGTCGAATTCCTCGCACAGCACGAATGTCCTTCCATCTTGGACTATGCCAAAAGGATCCGCCAGGTACAACCCCGACTGAAGCGGGGGAAGCCAATCAATTCTAGGCTGGACGTTGGGCCTAAGAAACACTGCGATGGGTTCGCGAACGATGCCAATGTTCCAGTCTTCATGACGAAACAAACCGTTCCATGTTCTGGTGACAAAGTTGCTCCTCGATTTCGTGCTCAGCGAATCAGACCCCCGGTGACCCCTATGAAGCGAGGGACGGCCTGCAGGGTCAGCCAACGCAGCTTCGCTCCTGCAGGGGAGACGTGAATGGTGACTCAAAAAGGGCTCCCCGATATCCAATCCTATGAAAGCCTAGACATAGTATGACAAGGCAAGATTCCATGACTCACGACGAACTGAATTGATCTAACCTCCCGTCCGATTTGATGCGATAATTGTCCATCTCAGCAAATTCGAGTTGACCTTGCCAAGTTTCCTCAAACCCGAGCAGAAGGACTTATCAGACCCATCAGGAGGTCAGCTGACAACGTGCATCATGGTGGACTTGGGAATAGTCGGTTGCGGCGCCGTCGCCGGAGAGCACCTCAGAACCGTCAAGAGGATAGAGGATCTGAAACCGGTTGCGGTTTGCGACACGAACAGGGAACTTGCTTCGAAGACATCGAAAGAGTGGAACGTGGATCGATTCTACACGAATTTTGAAGAGATGCTCGAGGGCGAGAGCCTCTCAATAGTGTCAATCCTCACGCCCCCACGGTCTCACGCGCCTCTCTGCGTGGCTGCGGTCAAGCGCGGAGTGAACATCTTGGTTGAGAAACCCTTCACCGTTACTACTCATGAAGCGAACGAAGTTCTTGACAGTCTGAAGGGTAGCCGCGTCAAGTTGACGGTCGACCACAACTGGTTGTTCAACAATGCGGTGAAGACTGCTTTGTCGTATGTCAAGAGCGGATCAGCAGGGGAAGTACTCGGGATGTCGATAGAATGCCTCCACACAACGGATGACCATATGGCCGCGGACAGGAGGCATTGGTGCCACACCTTGCCCGGAGGAAGGATCGGCGAAATGCTTCCCCATCCTGCGTATGTCCTGCAGACTTTCTTGGGTGACGCCCTCACTCCACGCATAACTCTCGCCGGCAAACGCGGTCCACGCGATTGGATGCGCAGTGATGAGCTATACGTAGCGCTCCAAGGCTCAACCGGAATGGGTCAGGTCTATGTATCGTTCAATGCGCCCAGGCCTTCAATCCTCATAGACATCTACTGCACCCGAAAGGTTCTAAGAGTCGATCTCCTCAACCAAACATTTCTCAAACTGGGACACAGAACCTTCTCCAAGGCGCAATCCGGACTAGACGTCCTCGGTATCTCAAGTCGTCTCCTCCTTCAGACAGCACAAAACGTTCGGTACCTTCTGCACGGAACCGGAGAGGAAGCCATACACACCGTCTACACGTCACTCATGCAGAGCATCGCGACCGGCCAACCGCCGATGGTCACGCCGGAGGCTGCCTACAATACGGTGGATTTGGTTGAGCAAATCTGTAGAGACATGCAGAGCTAGTGTAGTGTGATCATCGGAATGCTCAGCGGAATCCGACGGAACATTCTCGTCGTCATCTTTGTGTCATCGCTTGCGATGATTCCCATCTACATTCGATCCCTGCTGTACTTCGATACTAATCCGCTGATTTTCCGCTTGGCCCATCTTGTCTCAATAGTCTGCATCTCACTGATATTGGTGGGAGTAGGATGGCGCGCTTCAGCTCGGACCCGCGCCCTGCTGGTGATTGCTTGGGTGTTGGTACTCAGATTCATGATTCCTCTAAGACTGGACGAAGGCATCGTGTCGAACTATCCTGACATGATATACGAAACGCAGATAGCAGACAAGATTCTGGCGTCGGGCGCGGTTAGCTTCCAATCGCCAACAACCTACGGTGTTGACTACGTATTCAATCCCATGCTCGAACTACTAGTGGCAAATCTTGGGATGGTTCTCGGAGTCCCCTTGGCGCCCGTTCTCAAGTACATAGGCCCTTTTCTAGGAGTCCTAACAGTCATCTTCCTCCTCGGCTTCTACCGGGGTTTCCTTGACGACAAGACGGCTGTAATATCCGTCTTCTTGGCGGCCAGCTGCTTTCACTTTCTCAGGTTTGATTCAGGCACAGTACATGAGACTCTGGCGCTCGTCTTCTTCTCGATGATTCTCTACAGCCTACCAAGAGCCGGCGCCGCATGGCGATCATTGTCGGTGGTTGCTGCATTTATGCTCGTATCGACACACTTCTTCACATCAGTGGTCGCGTTCTTTAATTTCCTTGCTGCTTCCGCTCTGATTCTGATCCTTCCAGGGATGCTTGGGCGCGGGCTGGACCGCATCCAGAGGAGTATTCTGGGACTGCCTATGATGATGTTGGGCCTGGTGATACTGTGGTACTCTTACATTGCAAGTGAAATGCTTCGCATCGCATTTCACCTCGGGCAAGAAGTCATTCTGGTCTTCATGTCGACGTGGCAGGCCATCTTCCCCTTGAGCCCTCCCAGTGCTGCTGGAGTGTCTGTGTGGGTGCGAATAGTGGGGGACATAAGCGTCGTCGCATTTGCGTTAACTGCGTCTCTTGGAGTGTGGGCCATTGTGGTCATGAAGAAGCATCGAGCGGAAAGATCTGCATTGCCGCTTGCTGCAGCCAGTGGGATGACTTTCATCATTGGCCTCGTATTATACACAAAATTAGCGACAACGACAGACCTTCTTCCAAGAACTTTCATCTATCTGTATTTCCTCGGTGCTCCGCTCTCGCTCTTGGGGATCCGCGAACTCTCACTGAGAGGCGGGGATATCCGCGGTCCGACGAATCGGAGCTTATTGATCTGCGCCGCTCTGATCGCCCTTGTTGCAATCGGGTCGACATACTACAACTATCCGCAATTCCTCTATGACAATACTTCGCCGCTCAATTTCGAGGACGTGAGGCTTCCTCTTGAGGACTGGAAGTCAGCGGGTCTCTTTGCCCGGGATCATGTCTCTCAGAATGCGGCGGTTTGGGGTGACAAGATCGCCTTCTCATTCGTTGGAGGATACGCTCAGAGAGAAGTGTCTCTTTTTCCTAGAGAGCTGCGAACTAGCCTCGTCGATTTCACCCGATCATATGTTCCACACGGCGATACGATTATCCTGAGAAAAAGTATGCCCTATGTTCCTTACTTGGACTACCAGACAGATGGACAGCAGTTCCAAGGAATAGTCGAGGAAGCCAACGCGTTCTACAGTTCAGCAGACGTGGTGATGATTGTCGAGAGATGAAATCATTTCGGCGTTTGGAGTGTCATCGTGGTCTGGCAGTCGGCGTTTTGCACTCTGGATCGGAGGGATAGGTCCTCTCAAGAATCCGCTCGAAGTAGCGAAAATAGCAGCCGCACTCCCGGACATTGATTTTGTCATGATAGGATCCGCTTGGGACAGGCCTCTTCTTGATCGGCTCAACAGGGACAGCACACCCAACCTGTTCTACCTAGGGCCTCTGGTAGGATCGGCAAAAACTGCGCTAATACGGAAGTGCAGTGTCGGCATATCAACATCCGCTTACGAGACATTTGGGTGGCCTCCTCTCGAGTTCCTGGCAGAAGGTAAGCCCGTGCTGGCCTACCCTCTCAAGGCGTTCAAGGAAATCTACGGAGACCTGATAACCTACTGCGATGACACCAACCAGCTTGTGCAACGCCTCAGAGAGCTGATCAACCACGGTTTCAGAGCGAACATTGACCAAGAAGCTGTCCGAAGATTGCTCAGCACGTACAACTTCGACAGAGCCGCCTCCAAGATTATCTCCTTTCTCGGCTCACCGTCATTCACTATCTTCACTAGAGACGTTGCGATCGGTTCAGACTGGGTTGCAGGGTTCCATATCGTCAACTGGCAGCTCTGGAAAAGCATGGCAGAACGCGCGAGCCGCGTGAGGATACTCTCTGATGGCATTCAGTACTCCAGAGACTTTGGCTTGCAAGAATCGACGAAGTTTACTCTTGGATCAGCGCTCCTGCTCGTCAAAGACGGGCTCAGGGCCTTGGAGAACTCGCCGAGGATGCTTGTGAAGCTGAGAAGAAAAGCCCTGAGACTGACGTTGCTTGTGATGGAGCCCGCTTTGTTCGTGTTTTACTATCTAAGGAAGATTCGAGAAGTACGCGCGCCATGGATCATTGCTGCCGGGCAATCCCAAATTCTTGCCGCGGTGATGCTGAAGCAACTTTTGCGTCTCAGAGTGGCGTGTATACTCCATGACGCACGATTCGCCTCATACCCGCTGACGAGTCAGCCCTTCCTGTTCAGGATATACCAGGTTGTTTTTGCGCGCAGTCTCCGTTTTGTCGACTGGGTTATGGTGGTTTCTAACGTCGTGCTTGAAGAGTTGGTTGGCTCTTGCCCATACTTAGACAACATCAGGGTCATCTGGCAGCTGCCTGACAGAAGTTGACGGGCATTAGGGGGCCCCTTCCATGTCTGCACCGACGAGAGAATCGCGCGTCCAGAGAGGAGAAGCCTGAATGGTTGACAAGCTGTTGGTTGCCTCGACGCATCTGCCTCCTGTCTCGGGCGGAGCCGAGCGCACGGCTTGGGAGCTGGCAAAAAGGCTCTCGGACAGGTTCGACGTGCATTTGCTGACAACCGGGGCGACTGGCACAGTTGAAAAAGGAGCTGTGACCGTCCACTACGTGCCTCGCGTCCCTCTACTGACACTCTTGTACTCCACAATCCAGCGACGCCAAATCACAAGACTGCTAGATGCGATTCGTCCTGCAATCGTTCACAGTCACATGCCGCTACCTTGGGCGTACGTCTTTCGCCACGAGTCGGCGAAGAAGGTCGTGACTTGTCATGGATCAGACGTCTTTCCCCACAAGGGATACCCTCGTAAGCTTTTCCTGATGTCCGCTATGAAGCATGCAGATCTCATGACAGCTGCGAGCTCTTGGCTCTGCAGGTACCTGCTGCGGAACTATGACATTCACGCCAAGCTTCTTTCAAATGGAGTTGACACGAAAGTCTTTCGACCCTTGAAGAATATCCGAAGAGCAGAGAATGTCGTCCTATTTGTTGGAAGATTTCTCGAGCGAAAGGGTGTCTTCGATCTGCTAGGCGCGGCTAGGTTGTTGCCTGAATACGAATTCTGGTTCGTGGGTGACGCACGAGTCAAGGAATTGGCTGGCAAGTCTGTGCTATCGCCCAACGTTCGACCAATCGGGTTCGTAGATGATCTGGTTCGCTGCTATGCTCAAGCAACGTTGTGCGTGTTTCCGTCGCATTGGGAGAACTTCCCGCTGGTGGGGCTAGAGGCTTTGGCGTGCGGGAAGGCCACGATCGCGACGACGCTAGGATTCTCAGAGTATATCCAGAACGGACACGACGGCGTACTGATACGGCCTCATGATGTCACAGGACTCGTCAAGTCCATAAGGTACCTGATGGAGAATGCAGGATTGAGAGAAGAACTTGAGAAGAACGCGAGGGAGAAAGCGATTCAGTACGACTGGGATCTCGTAGCTCAGAGATGCTGTTCCTTGTACATGTCCCTTTGATCATCAAGGCAGGGCGAAACTAGGGCCCGGGGAGCCTCAGAGATCAGGAAGGCTTGAGGTTACTTGGCAGCTATGACGAGTTGGCAGGCTCCTGAGGCAGATGCTGTCAGAATCTGCCTGACAAGGCGCCATGACAAGGACACGCCGTCAGCGGTTACTTTGAAGCGACCGTATGACGATGGGAAGTGTGCCTTCACGGTGCTCGGGTACGCAAGATCTATGCGCAGTATCCTTTTGTTCGGATCCCAGTTCGATGTGCTCAAAGGTGCGGACGAAGCCGCGACATAGGGACGGACTAGGTTGGCCGTCAAATCTTTGCGCTCACGACCGTTTTCGTCGAAGAGCACTGAGCCAAACCGTGCTGAACCATATGACCACCACGTTCCACCGACAAGGTTGCGATCCAAGAGGGCCGAGAAATCCCGTATGAACTGAGCCGCGTTAGGAGCGTTCACAAGAATCCCCCACTCCCCTACGAACACGGGCTGATTCCATGCCTTTGCATACCCCAGAACGGTTGCCTCAAAGTACGCTTGCAGTTTGGCGCTGTCGCCGTCGTAGCCGTTCGGTGACAGTATTTCTATCCCTGGATAGTGCGGTGAGAAAGCAACGTTGATCCGATCGACATGGCGTGAGAGAGTGGTTGACGTGAAGTGAATGACACATGGTTCCCAGAAGCTCATGTGGTTTGCGTCAACTGTTCGAATTCCATCGATGACCGTTTCAAGAAACTGCGCTTCTGTCTCCTTGCAGAACTGGTTCACGTCGTATACGTAGGAGCCGTCGCTACTGAAGACTGACGGCTCATTGAACAGGTCGTATCCTGCAACTATCATCTCACCAACGTACCTGCCAGCCACGTGTTTCCACATATCGATGAACCGAGCCTTCATCGGCAGATTCGTAGCAGAAGGTGATGTTCCATTCGGACCGAGACCACTCCAGAAATCTGCCACTGCACGGCTCTCGCCTTCAGCAGTATTCGGATATGAGGAGACGGCCCACGACGGGACTCCAGCGGTATGCCATGAATCAAAATAGGTGAAATAGGGAGACCAACTATACTGGTGCATGTCCAGGATAATTCGAAGTCCGTACTTCTTTGCCCACGCAATATCTCTATCGACGTAGTTCGTGAAGTAACTATCATCATACCTGCCTGGCTGTGGTTCGATGAAGTTCCAGGCAATAGGCAGCCTTACGATGTTGAATCCCCAGGAAGCCATCGTACGATAGTCGAGCTCTGTGTGCATGCTCCATAATCCATACTCGTAGCCGAAGAAATTGGCTCCGCGCAGCAGTATGATGCTGCCTTTCTCGTCAACAATTCGGTTCCCTTCCGCCCTTAGAAAACCTTCACCACTAAACACCCAGGCCTGATCGGTCTTTGGAGTGGCGGCCCCGGCGTACGCCGAGTGTAGCATGCTCGCCAACAGGATTCCGAGTAGCATGCTCATGGCGGTTGCCCTTGCTATCCGAAACCAACACATTGCGAGTGCACCGAGGCGGTGTCACTCGTCGAGATGTCTCGGGCGAGACAAGGCCATGCTGTAACTGCGGAAGACGATGTTCGGTTACACTGAAGGCGACTGTTACGCTTCACAAAACATCCATGTCCCCGCGCAAGCTTCCGCAGGAGTCAGTTTCAACACGAATCAAGAACACTTACGTAGCACATGGGCCTCTGAAATCAAACACACAACTACGACCGGTGGAGTATCTCTGGCTGAAGAAATCATCCGAACTATCCTATCATGACTCTGCCCTGATAGTCGGCGACGCCACTGATATTCCGTTAAGGAACCGTTCCGTAGACTATGTTGTGTGCAACTCATTGCTAGAGCATATCCCACCCCAGCGACGGACTCAGTTCGCAAGAGAGACGGTGCGTGTGACTCGAAGGGGATACTTCATCAGTACCCCGAACTACTGGTTCCCGCTTGAGCCTCACTACAACATGCCATTCTTCCAATTGCTCTCAGAGCGCCTCAAACGCCGGCTCAGACAAAGAGTGCCCATCGGCTATGTCTTTCATAAAGACGCAGAAGTTGTTGGGTTCTTGGTCACGAAGAGCGAGCCTAGGCGCCTATTCCCTCGGGCAGCCATTGGTGATCTCTACTTCACGCTGCTGCTTGCCGAAACTCTTGTCGCTTGGCAACAGCTGATTCCAATCGAAGGTTATGGGCGATTTCACAGAATGCATGCTGATTCCTCTTAGCAGCTAGGGTTTGTGAGATCGAGAATTGTTTTCGTCGCGCGCTATTCTGCCGTCTACGGCTCACCCAACACGATCTGAGGGCGAGCGGGAAGATTCTGCTCGTGGCTCTAGGCGCATCTATGAGAGGGCAAGATTGACTCAGCTTGATGGCGCTGGAGTCGGTGTCGTCAACTGGTCACCATTCATCCTATATCTGGTCAGCCTACAGTGCTGACCCTCAGGGTACCAGTTTGCCCCGGCCAATCATGGTTACAGGCGCCGCCGGCTTCATCGGCAGCCACCTAATTGATCGGCTTCTTACTTCAGGTGTAGCGGTGGTCGGATTCGATAATCTCTCGTCGGGCAGCACAGTCAACCTTGAGGGTGCAATGCGGAACGCCCGATTCCGTTTCTTGGAAGGTGACCTGTTGAATCTTGACGAAACCATACTTGCTCTCGGCGAATCTGAACTGGTGTTTCACCTGGCCGCGGACCCTGAGGTGAGGCTTGGCGCCGAAGATCCCGATTCGCACTTCAGACAGAATCTCAACGCAACATACAACCTGCTCGAGGCAATAAGGAGGCGGAGAACCCCCACAAGGCTCGTCTTTGCGTCGACTTCCACCGTGTATGGGGAGCCGGCCCGTATTCCCACCCCTGAAGACTACGGCCCTTTGCTCCCTATCTCCGTGTACGGCGCCACGAAGCTCGGCTGCGAAGCCCTCGCGACCGCATACACAGAGCTGTTACAGCTTCAAGTTGCGATCTTCCGCTTCGCGAACGTTGTCGGACCCCGCGCCAAACATGGCGTCATATACGACTTCATTACGAGGTTGCAGGCGAATTCGCGCACACTCGAGGTGCTTGGAGACGGGTCGCAGACGAAATCCTACATGTACATCGAGGACTGCGTCGACGCTTTTCTCAAGCCCCTCAACGCCGCTTTTTGGCAGAAGCCGGCGGAAGTCTACAACATAGGCTCGGAAGATCAGATCAACGTCATGCGAATCGCTGAGATAGTTGTGGAGTCCATGGGGCTTCGCGACGTGTCCATCAGAACCACACAGCCGCCCGGGGGAAGGGCTTGGCCTGGAGATGTCGGAAAGATGCAGCTTGACATCGCCAAGATCAAGGAGCTTGGTTGGAAACCAAAGCACAACAGCGAAGAGGCAGTCCGGTTTGCCGCGGAACAGCTCATCCGAGAGCTTCGAATCAGATGAACTGGTAGTCCTCCTTGGCTCACTCTGTGACAGATCGTGTCTCATGGTCGTGACTGCACGGTCCGGCAACTTTCGCCTGGGCGCTCGCGCTGTCAGATGAGTTCTATTGGGTATCCTTTCGGTTTCAGTTTCGCGTACTGAGTCTCTTGGTCGGCCGTTATGCACTTGATCTTCTTCACGGCTGCTAAAGCTACAGGGATCGCATCGTAGATCGTTACGTTTCCCCTGAAGGCGATTTCTGACGAACGGGATACGAGGTGTGCGTCTATGGGGACCTCGTGGAGATGGAGCTTATAGAAGTGATTCATGGCTTCCACGAGTCTGTCTTTGTTGTAGTCGGGTTTGTAGCGAAGTGCGTTGGCTAGCTCGCATGCAAGTAGTGGAGTTGTGATCAGCGCTACGTGGCCCCTTACATGCGAATCCCTGAGCTCTAATGCGGCGGGTGTTGCTTCTTCTTCGCTGAACCATTTGACGGCGACTGAAGAGTCTAGGACGGCTTCGAGGCGTCGCGCCACTTGCGTATCTCCTTGGCTCCGCTCCAGCCCGGCGTCTTGCCGGAGGTCCGGAGTTTATCGATCGCTTCTGCAGCGGTGGCCATCTCTCGCTGGCGTATGGCTTCCTCGAAGGCCTTGCGGGCGATCGAGCTCCAGTTGGTGCTCTTTTGCTTCTTCATCTCTCGCTTGAGTTCTTCTGGGACAATTATGGTCACGTTTGCCATAGGTGTGGCCCGGACATGTGTTAGAGAGGCGTGTGCTATAACTGTGTTGGCCTAGAGGCAGCGGACACAAGATGCTGTGCATGGCGAGGTCTCAGAATGCCCAGATCTTTCGGTCGGTCTGTTTCATGTACCGTGTATGCTCGTCTGTGATCTTGTCGAGTCTGCCGTCATCGATCGCGCGCATGATATCGTCGTAGTTTGTCACGTCGATCGCATTAGACAGGTCTTCGAATGGCGCATGAGAAAGAAGGGACTCGTATCCTCCGATCCGGGAGTTGCGGAAGAGGAGAAGATGCTCTCAGCGGCCCTCTCTATCATTCGGCGCAAGCAAGCCAGCGCCACCCAACCACCTGAAACCGTATTCGCCCCCGCAGCATGGGCTGTAGAAGAGAAGACCTAGGCAGCAACCCGAAAAGTGCTAACCGAACCTACGACGGTTCACCGCGAGCAAGGCGTGGCAATCTACGCTTTGCGAAATCTTTCTTCTAGACTAATCAGCTAGGCTCACCTGAAGTGCTTGGGTGCCTTCGGAAGACTGGCGATTTCGTTTGGGTTGTTGACGTCTCCGCCTTGCAGTACTGTTTGAAGAACTCTCAACGCGTCGCCTGGGCGTATGGCGCTGGCAAGCTTCCTAAAGAGCATCTCACTCTTGGCGACCTGCTGAGCAAAATCGTACTTTGCGAGGAATTCTAGGACTCGAGTAACCTCCTCAATCGGCTGCCCCAAGCTGTTTGCCAGATCGCTGGGG
>Ga0209725_1000995_pt1 | contig 16593 bp, 14 predicted proteins | sample I18A1metaG_FD_184145 | JGI IMG/M metagenome (GOLD analysis project Ga0209725, IMG submission 184145) | Lake sediment bacterial and archeal communities from Gulf of Boni, Indonesia to study Microbial Dark Matter (Phase II) - ​I18A1 metaG... | ecosystem: Environmental > Aquatic > Freshwater > Lake... | reverse complement strand
GTTCTGGGAGCCGGATCAATGGGTCACGGAATAGCGCAACTGCTGGTGATGACTGGGACCGAAGTCACCATGGTCGATATCAACGACGACATCTTAGGAAAAGCACGCCAGAAGATCCAATGGAGCCTCGAGAAATTCGTTGAGAAGAGGACCATCCGAAAGGAAGATGCTGAGGCGGCGCTAGCACGTCTGCACACTAGCACCAACATGGATGAGGCTTTCAAGGATGCGGACCTTATCGTTGAGGCAGCTCCTGAGAACCTTGAGATGAAGAAGAAACTCTTCGCACAGATTGACAGAATTGCGCCCAAACATGCGATCCTCGGATCCAACACGTCAACGTTGAGTATCACAGAACTCGGCAAGGTCACGAGTAGACCTGACAAGGTCGTGGGACTGCATTTCTTCAATCCCCCGCAGATGATGCCTCTTCTTGAGATCATCAAAGGCGCTCAGACCAGCGAAGAGACAACGAAGTTTGCGCTGGACCTTGCCAAGAAACTTGGAAAGACCCCTGTCCTAGTCAAGAAGGATGTCAGAGGTTTCATTGTCAATGGAATCCTTGCCGCCGTCTTCAATGAAGCTTTCTGGGCTGTCGACCGGAAAGAGGCGACGAGGGATGAGATTGATTCGGCGATGAAGTACAGGGCAGGGTTTCCAATGGGGATATTCGAGTTGGCTGATTTCGTTGGCCTAGACATACTCGACAGTGTCGCCAAGGAGATGGAGGAAGCCTTTGGCGCCCGAGCCAAAGCGTGCCCGATCTACCAACCGCTTGTACAGGCAGGCAAACTCGGCCAGAAGACAGGAGAAGGCTTCTACTCTTGGAGCGCCGGACGCCCCAGAATACCGTTCGAGCTGGCTGACAAGTTCGACCCGAACAGACTCTACACGATGGCAGCCAATGCTGCAGCGTGGTTGATCCACGATGACGTAGCCTCGCCTGCTGACATAGACACAGCAATGAAATTCGGCACGGGCTGGCCGTCTGGTCCATGCGAGCTGGCCGACAAAATAGGAATAGACGCCGTGGTCAACAATCTTAACGAACTTCACAAGGAATATCCTGAGCCGATGTACGAACCCTGCCCACTCCTTCTTGAATACGTCAAGAACGGACGGCTTGGAAAGAAGACAGGCCAAGGATTCCACAAATATAAGTGACAGATCCACCGCAGTCATCGGCTGAACGGGAATAGCACCTAGCGTAGTCTGCAGAGAGTTTCTTATACAGGGTGCTGCGACACCTCTTTCACCAGAGGTTTTCAGGATTGAGCGAAGGGAAGACGTACCAAGACATCATCGTGAAGAAGGAAGAAGGAATCGGCTGGATCACACTGAATCGACCTCACAGGCTCAACACCATGACGCTCGACATGATGAATGAGTTCATTTCTGCGTTGGGCGATTTCGAATCGGATAAGGAAGTGAAGTGCATTGTCGTCACGGGTGCAGGAGAGAAAGCCTTCAGCGCCGGTGCTGATGTCACGTCGTTCACTGGCATAACGCCATCAACAGCCGTGGACGCTTCATTGAAAGGACATGAGCTTACGGCACGCATCGAGGGCCTGGGCAAACCCGTGATCGCGTGCGTCAACGGGTACGCGTTAGGAGGAGGACTTGAGCTCTCCCTCGCCTGCGACTTCAGAATCGCATCTGAGAGCGCTCAACTTGGCGCGACTGAGATAAAGCTCGGACTGATGCCCGGCTGGGGAGGAACCCAGAGACTTGCCCGCATCGTGGGCATCGCAAAAGCAAAGGAACTGATCATGCTAGGGAATCGAATCACAGCAGAAGAAGCATACAAGATCGGCCTCGTCACCAGAGTCGTCCCAAGAGACAAGCTCATCGAGGAAACCATAACATTCGCAAAACAATTCGTTGAGGGACCTCCCATCGCACTGAAATGCGCTAAGCAGGCGCTGAATTACGCAAGCCAAGTCCCTCTCGACATAGGACTCAAATTCGAATCCGAAGCGTTCGGTATCGTGCTTTCGACCAAGGACGTGATGGAAGGCGTATCCGCGTTCATGTCCAAACGAAAGCCCGAATTCAAAGGAAAGTGATTCGCGATGCCAGTAGATTTCAACTTCACCGAAGAGCAGGAGCTTTTTAGAAGAACGCTCAAGGACTACTTTGCAAAGGTCCTGACACCGAACTCTAAAGAGATCATGAAAGCAAGAATGATCACGCCCGACGTTCACAAGGCCATGACGAGCCAAGGCCTCCTCGGCTTACTGCTCCCAAAAGAGTTCGGGGGAAGTGAATCAGACTACGTGACCTTCACGATCGCGGTTGAAGAGTTGACCAAAGCTGACCCCACCGGTCAGGCGGGAATCCCGATCTGGTACGGGGCTACATGTTCTCGCATCATCGCTGCATACGGAACGGCCGAGCTGAAAGAAGAAGTCCTGCCGAAGGTCGTGAAGGACGGATGGATAACTCCGCTTCACAACACGGAGCCAGGATGCGGCACCGACTTCACAGCGATCACCACAACCGCGAAGAAAACCAACGGAGACTACGTGATCAGCGGCGAGAAACAGATACTGAGCTGCGTCCCCGAGGCCATGAAATACGGCGGGGGCTTCATCACCAGCGTAAAGACGAAGCCTGAACTCGGCTCGAAAGGCATGAGCCTCATCTTCATTCCTGTAACCTCCAACGGTATCACAACATCAATCTTCGAAGGAATGGGAATAGACCTCGGCGGAGTCAGGTACGACAACACGAAGGTGCCCGAACATTGTCTCATTGGATTCGAAGGCACCGGGTATCAGCTGACCTACGAGTCCTTCGTCCACGCCCGCGTTCCTACCACGATGGCGATTGTGGCAGGTGCGGAGAAATGCCTCGAGGCAGGAATGGAGCATGTGAAGCAGCGCCGCGCCTTTGGACGACCCATAGCGGGCTTTGAGGGTATCCAGTTCGAGCTTGCTGAAGACTACGCCAATGTTCTGGCGGCGCGATGGCTGTGCTACCGTGCTGCTTGGCTTATTGACCGTTACCACGACGGCAGAGCATCCTTCTATGATGCCATGATGGCTGCCTCGTGCGCTAAACTTGTCGCGTCCGAGAGTTGCATGAAAGCCATCAGCGATGTCGTAGAATGGTTTGGAGGTATGGGAACAACAACAGACTATGACGTGCAACAGGCGTTCAGAACTACAAGACAGGCCATTGTTGCGGAAGGAACGAGGAACGCTCAGAAGATTGTCATCGCTCTGCAACTGCTAGGCTCTGAATTCGCTGCTTGGAGAAAATGGGAAGAGGCAGGAAAATAGCGAGGCACGTTCTCCACGAGAAGCCAATACCCCTTCCGCTTTCTTTCAAGCGGTAGGTCGGTTACCCACCGAAGCCATTGGACAGCGACTCGCCCCAATGTTTTGAACATGCTCGAAGCATGCAGCGGGACTGACCAGCCCCCTGCTAACGTGACCCGGGCTATCCTGCTGTTGTAGACATGACAGACATGGGCTGATTCTGCCGCAGGTAGCGTTTTATACATTCAACTGCTGTACCAACATCGGTGCCTATTCTTTGGAAAAACCGTGGTACAAGTTCTGGCCCGAGGGCGTCCCGAAATCGATCGAATACCCGAACATCAGTTTGGCTGAAGCGCTAAAGGAATCAGCTCGAGAGTATCCCGAAAATGCAGCAATGATCTACTTCGGCTCACGCATGACGTACAGCGAACTCGACCAGTTGGTCGACAAGTTCGCGACCGCACTGCAAGACCTTGGCGTCAAGAAAGGCGATCGGGTCGGAATATTCCTGCCAAACATTCCGCAGTTCGTGATTTCCTTCTACGGAGCGCTCCGTGCGGGAGCTGTCTGTGTCGCGTGCAGCCCTCTCTACAAGGCGAGAGAACTCGAGCACCAACTCAATGACGCTGGCGTGGAGACCTTAGTTGCCATGGATACGCTGTATTCGATAGTTCAGGAGATCAAGGCGAGAACCAAACTGCGGAACGTCATCACGACCAGCCCACGTGACTATCTTCCGCCATTGCTAAGGCTATTGGCACCACTGAAAGGCGTGAAGTCGCACAAATGCCCTGGGGCGCTCGACTTCCTCTCACTTGTGAAGAAATATGGTCCAAATCCGAAGCCAGTCACAGTGAAGCCTGAGGACTTGGCTCTTCTTCAGTACACAGGAGGAACGACGGGCGTACCCAAGGGAGCCATGATCACCCATAGGAACCTAGTCGTCAACGCACGTCAGTGCGAGGTTGAACTGCCGATCCATCGAGGAGTAGATCTCAACGTCACCGCCCTGCCCCTCTTCCACATATTCGGCATGACATGCGGCATGAATGCAGCTGTACTGACAGGCACAGGTATGCTGATGATTCCCGATCCACGCGACCTCAAAGGCTTGCTCAACGCGATCAGCAAACACAAAGCAACCGTTTTCTGTAGCGTCCCGACGATGTACATTGCTCTCATCAACAGGCCTGACATAGGCAAGTACGACTTGACAACCCTTCGTGCTTGCATCTCCGGGGCAGCGCCGCTACCAGTGGAGGTTCAGAAGAAGTTCGAGCAGTTGACGGGGGGCCGTCTGGTGGAAGGCTACGGCCTCACAGAGTCGAGCCCGGTCACGCACGTCAATCCGCTTGACGATCCCAAGAAGAACAGGCCTGGATCGATTGGTATTCCATTTCCGGATACTGACGCCAAGATCGTCGACCTGGAAACCGGCTCAAAGGAGCTCAAGACAAATGAGGTTGGAGAGCTGGTGATCAAAGGCCCGCAGGTCATGCAAGGCTATTGGAATAAGCCGGATGAAACCAAGATAGCGTTGAAGGACGGGTGGTTGTACACAGGCGACATCGCCAAAATGGATGAGGACGGCTACTTCTACATTGTAGACCGGAAGAAAGACATGATCGATGTGTCAGGCCTCAAGGTCTGGCCTCGTGAAGTCGAGGAGGTCCTATACGAGCACCCTGCGATCAGCGAGGCCGCGGTACTGGGAGTGCCGGATCCATACAAAGGAGAGACCGTGAAGGCGTATGTTACACTGAAGCCGGGGTACGAAGGAAAAGTATCGGAAGAGGACATAATCAAGTTCTGCAAGGAAAGGATAGCGAGCTACAAAGCGCCAAGAACAGTAGAATTCAGAACCTCGCTCCCGAAGACGCTGGTAGGCAAGATCCTGAGACGAACACTGAGGGAAGAGTTGGAGTCGAAGAAGTAGTCCTAAATTCTCAGGCGACCCAAGGAAGAAGGCTCAATGATGAGTCTCTGGCGTCAACGAAGCGGAGCCCATTAACCCAAGGACTGAGCTCGGAAAGGAAACTTCTGAAACGAAGCGCAGAAACAACCGGCACGCCCTCGACGATTCTTGAGGATAGATCAGCAAGGGTCAACACGACCGGAATTAGATGCACCATCCTCCAGTTGCCGATGCGAAGCCTTCCAGAATACATTCGCAGAGCTCGCGAGAGGGACAGAACTCGTAGCATTTGATTCCTAGCTGCAGCAGTCATCTTGCTGGGCGCCCATCCGTGATGCCAATGTTTGCAGTCTACGCACAACACGATAGGCTCCTTGGCGCCCACGACATCGATCTCGTGTCTTCGCCCTTCAGCTCTGAAGACCAGACGATTCAGAGTTGAGAATCCTTCTCGGGTGAGAATTCGACTGGCGAGGGACTCGAATTCCTGCCATCCAAGCTCCCGTGCAACCTTCTCTGGATCCGCTCCCGCGCTGATTGCGAGTTCTGCGATTCTTAATCGCTCTTCTGGGCCGATGAGGATCGTGTCATCTTTGAGAGTGAGTGCACCAGTCTCTTGCAGCTTGAGCAGCGATTCCTTGACAATAGACCTACAGGCTTTCGCAGATGCGGCTACATCATGGATCTGACATGGACGGTTCCGTCTTGTCTCGTGCAGCAGTGCGATGTGCGTGATGGCGCTAGTCATCGCGTTTTCTCAGTCACAAAGGATAATGTGACTCTCTCCAAATTCATTCGGAGACGAATGTAAGGCACAGAGGCAAGTGACAGTATTGCTCCCTAACTCCGTCAGAAGATCATGAAACACAGCGCAAGCATTGCCAGTGCTACGCCGAAAAGGATCTTCCTTTCGGTGGAGAGCGATGAGACATCGTCCAAAGGCTCGATTCCAACAGATCCGCCGCGGCTCAACATGAAGATCAATATCAGTAGCGCAAACGGCCAGTATCCCGCCAAAGCCAACACGGCCAGGCCGATTCCTGTTGCGATTCTGTGTCCTCGCGGGCCAAGCGTAGCCCTCATGATGTGACCCCCGTCCAGCTGCCACGCAGGGATTATGTTGAGGAAAGTTATGAGAGCTCCAATTTCTGCTGCAAACGCGACTTGCGTCAGCACCAAGACTTGTCCCGGAACTGTCGTCCGAATGTCAAGGTAATTGAGCAGTATCATGAGCAAGGGTGTCCTCGGCCATTCTTGCACAGCCAGCAGTTGCTGCTCCACAAGCTTCTCGACTTGAGCCTCTGCAACAACAGGGGCAGTAAGTATGCTGACGATTGCTACAACGATGGTGGCTATGAATCCTATCATGGGCCCGCTGAATCCAAGGTCAAAGAGCTCGTCTCTGTTTCCGGGAGGACTCTTCAGAGAAATAACTGCGCCGAATGTTCCAAACGGCGGCGGGCCTGGGATGAAGTAGGGAAGTGTCGAGTCCATGCCGTGGCTCTTGGCCGCTAACCGGTGGCCTGACTCGTGAAGCGCGATGATCCCAAACAGAGATCCGGCGAACATCACGATTTGCGCGTTGAGATCCAATCCTCCGAAGACTGTTGTTAGGAGCTGCGGATCCATCGAGTAGGCGAGACTGTAGCTGGCGAAGAGTATGGTCGCTATCGTAGCGAGCATCAGCACGATGTTTACGAGCAGATTGGAGGGACGCGCTCGAATTCTCTGAAAGACCCTCACCATGAGCTTATCTGGCTGGGAGCGGACTGACGCGCACAATTGAAGCGGCTTCAGATCGCCCAGCAAATCCTTGAACTTCTGCTTCACAGGCTCCTTTTCCACAGTGAAACTGGGGATCCCGTACTGATCGACATACGCGTCGATCACATTGAATCGAAGCTGGACGAGCCTTCTTATTGCCGCCAGATCGGGGTGAGCGCTGTCTTGGGTCGAGAAGACCCACGAGGCAGATGACAAGTCACGATCCCTACAGTTCGAGGCCATGGATCGCGGGTAGACTCCACTTAAACGTATTCCTCGCCATCGGAGGCTGATCAAACCAAAACGCTTCCTATCCTCCATGGTTCTGGAGCCCACGGCCGCAGCCGACGGACCCTGTAGTTCACGCGGGAGTGCTCGTGTTTGCGCATCTTCCTATGAGGCTCGGTTAAGTCGTAGTCCATCCGGACTAAGAAGCGACAACGAATGGCGTCAAGAGTCGAGATCATTCTAGTTCCGGATCTTAGAAGTTCGGCAGTCAACGCAGCCGGTCTTCTTCAGAGCAGGCCGGATCTGGACGTACTCCTCCTCGATTTCCCCGAGACCTTGGAGGATGAAGTGATCAAGCTTGCAGAGTACCAGATCACCTACGAGCAACTGATCCGCACGTTCAGGGAGAAGCGCATCCTGCCCGAGCCGTTGGAGAGCTGGACCTACACCGCCGAACCAATTCTCAGGGCTCTCCCGAGACTAAGGCTGATGAGGCCGGAACTAGAGATCTGCTGTTACACGCCGGCCGAGTCGCCTTTTTACGCGATGGAGAACGCCACGAAGATCGCACGCCTCGCTTTCCGAGTCAAGGCGACAGGAAAGGTCGAAACTGATGAGTGGAGAGACGCTATCACAAGTTCCTTGACACGAAGCCGCGAGTTGCTTGATCTCGATGTTCCCAGGTTAGCCCTCAGAGGCCGCGGCCGAAACGCGGCCTGTCTGGCAGGGCTCAACCCGTTCCGTTTGAAACAACGGATAGCCGACTACTGGGATGTCGCAACGGTGAGATCTGCTGAGCCGTTCTATTATCGGACACCTCTGGAGGTCCTATTATGCCTCTCCTCTAGGCGTGAGCTTTCTGACGAGCAGCTTTCAATGCTTGCTCTGGCCCATGTGGAGTACGTCTACCGTTACGTCTTGAGGTCTCGAGACCGCGACGAAGCTCACAGCAGGTGGATTCAAGAGAAAATCTTGGGAAAAGAACCACGGCAAGCTGTCACGAGGTCAAAGCACGATTGAAGCTGCCGCAGGCTCCTATAACTACTATGACTCAGCATGATGACGGAGGACCCATCTAATTGCGGTCTGGTGGAGAGAAAGCAAGTGAGGGCGCGAACCTCCCACTCTGGCTACGCCTCGTCAGCCCCACTCTCTAGGGTGGGAGACACACGATCTCGAGGATACAACCCACGAGCTTCTCCGTGTCCATGTAGGCCCATCCGTAACGTGGGTCGTCGGAAATGCTCTTGTCAACTTGGAGCGCTTCGATGCCAACTTTCTTCCACTTCGCCAGCTCCTCGTCGATTGGTGGCGGACAGAGGTACGCCAAGTGATGAAGCCCCTCACCCCGTTCCTTGAGGAACTCTGTTAGGAGGGAGTTGCCCTCGACGGGTTCGACGAGTTCTAGGGTTATTGGGCCGATCTTCGCGTTCGCGAACTTTAGCTTGTATCCCTGAGGCCTCCCGCGGACCCTAGCCTTTGATGCTGGTGCCTCGTACGGTGTTGCCACGAAGGGGCCGATGCCAAAAGTTCTGGCGAAGTTCTCGGCTGCCTTCTCCACATCTCTGACTAACAGGCAAATGTGGTGGAAATCCTGCAGCATCACCATGTCGTTGGGAATTGTCTTTCTGTCACTCACGGTCATCGAGATCGCGAGAGGCTATGTGTTATGGTGGCCTGATAAGCTCACCTTATGATGGCCTCCATGCCGTCTCGATCGCACGGAGGTGCAGATGACCGTCATCGCACGTACTTGGAGGGTATGCGTTCGCGATCTCTGAAGGCTCCGCTGGCTAGGGTCAGGCCTGTTCGAGATCCACTGGTCGAAACGGTAGCGAGCGCCTGAGTCTCTGTCAGAATGCTATGTGCTCGAAGTCGTGGAGACGTACCACGAACGTCTTGATAACGCCGAACCGTAACGGTACTCCAAATGCCTTATAGTACCCATGTGATCACATCTGCCGTCAGAATTCCAATGCTGACGGAAACGAAATTCTCGCTGAGGCAGTTCAACACGGACGATCTCGAGTCCGTCATCGAGATCAACAAGACATGCCTCCCGGAGAACTACGCCTCCTTCTTCTTCATGGACACCTACCGAAGCTGCCCGGCTGCATTCATAGTTGCAGAGATTGGTAGCCGGATAGTCGGCTACATAATGTGCCGGATTGAACACGGTTTCTCTGACATTAAACGGCTCAGATTCATTCGCAAAGGGCATATCATATCTGTCGCGGTGCTCGCGGACTACAGACGGACTGGCATTGCCTCGGAGCTTGTGAAAAAAGCGCTTGAGGCGCTACGAGAAATGAAAGTAGACGAATGCTACCTCGAGGTTCGAACGACAAACGAGACCGCCCGCAAGCTGTACGAGAAACTTGGGTTCTTTTTGGCGAGGAGCGTGCCGCACTACTACGCTGATGGAGCAGAGGCACTGTTGATGGTGATTCCTCTTCACAATGGCAATGATGTCTCTTCCCACGACGTCGAGAAAGAAACAATGCAGTAACATGCGCAGACATGCCTAGTGATACACAAGTGCTATCTGGAGTGAAAGCTCCCAAGTGCGTAGGCGTTATCATTGGATTGGCTGGAGACCATAAGAGAGGACCTACGCAAAGCCACGATCGTCCGCATCCCATCAAAGCAAGGTTACTACGAGTATATTGTGAACCCCCTGAGTTCTGGAGTTCCTGAAATCCCAACTGAGGCGTTGTGGGGTTGCGCATTCGAAGTCGCAAGGGTCGCCAACGTGAAGGCGTCCAACAAGATCATCACTCCTGAGGCGATGGGGATACAGATCGCCACGGCCCTAAGCCTAGTTACAGGAATCCCAATGCTCGTCATCAGGAAGAAGTCCTACATGTTGCCTGGAGAGATCAAGATTGTGAAGAGAACAGGCTACGCTGAGGAGGTTATGTACGCGAACGGCCTGAACCCAGGAGACACGGCACTGCTTGTCGACTCAATAATCGCCACAGGCGGCACCTACATTGCAATCATAAAGGAACTTGTCTCACACGGAATTGTGCTGGCAGACGCAGTCGCGGTGATTGAAAGGGTGGAACTGGGCGGCGTTGAACGGGTCGAGAAGGACACGGGAGTAAAGGTCAAGACTCTGATAAGACTGCGACTTGAGCAAGGAAAGCCCCACATAGAATGAACATTCGTACGGGTAGCCCACCTCCGTGTCGGGTAGCAAAGGTTAACTGTTCAGAAAGCCCAACTCGGAAGCATGCACATGACTGTCAAATGCCCTAGTTGCGGATACGATAACCGCAAGGAGGCTAACTACTGTCTGAAGTGCGGGCTCAGCATCGTCGAGCCTCCTCATCGGACGCGTGAGGTGATGAGACCTCTGCCAATGGCTACGGCAGAGGCTGCGTCTCGGGCGCCTAGATGCTCATTCCATCCCGTTGCCGCTGCGACCTGCTTTTGCGGTCGATGCGGTCGCCCACTGTGCAGATCGTGTGCTCGCTTATTCTTCACAATGGTGCTGTGCCCACTCTGTTCGGTCGGCCCGGTCCAGCCTTTTCCGTGGCTTCCGTTCCCGGCGACTAGGCCTCCCTACCCGTTGACCATGTCAATTTGGTGACGTGGACAGAGCCCTCGCCGCTACCCCCGAGAGGGCGCCAAAGCCTCTCTTTCTAGCGTAGACGATGAGAGATACAAGAGTCGGTACATGAATGACGAGAATCTCGAAGTCGAGGTTCAGGAAAGCTTGTCCAGACAGCCTAAGAGCCAGCAGGAGCACCGAGACCGTAGCTAGGACGACGACGGCGTAGCCCCAGTCCCTTGCCGCACTAGCCTCCAGTGTGTGCCACTCCGCCCGAAACTTGTTTTTCTACTCTTCTGCCTTCAACACAAGCTTCAGAGGTATGTTTTGGCTCGTCCCATCCGGGAGAGCCCTTCTGATGCTTATTGGGAGTGCGCCTGCCTCAAGCTCCTGTGTCGCGATATCTATGGGAGAGAGACTCCCCGGTTCGATGTCGACTAGGACAGGCGCTCCGAGCGCGATCTGAAGGGCACGGGCGCCGACAACTCTGGCCTTCTCGAAACGCGTCAGTTTTCGAGGGCCGATCAAGGCGGGCTCTTGGCGCCTACTACTCGCCCGCTTCTTCACCACTCTCTTCTGGCCCCTTCGGCGGCCCTTTCATCTCTTTCTTCGACGCGGCGATCACGTCGTCTATCCTGAGGATCATTCCGGCAGCTTCGCTGGCGGATTTCACCATTTGAAGCTTGACCGCGAGAGGTTCGTAGATGTTCTGCTTAGCCAAGTCGGCGACCTTCCCTCTGAAAGGATCGACGCCCGCCCAGACAAGGCCTTGGTCGTGTTTCGTCCTCAGCTCGACTTGGATATCGATCGGGTCTAGTCCAGCATTTTCAGCAAGTATCATGGGCAACGACTCAAGGGCCTCGGCAAAGGCTTGGACTGCAAGTTGCTCTCTGCCTGCGAGTTTGTCTGCGTATGCTCGCAACCGTTTTGCAGCCTCTGCTTCAGGTGCGCCGCCGCCTGCCACTACCTTCGGGCTGACGACCACGTCTCTGACAACGCAAAGCGCATCGTGAACAGCTCGTTCTGCTTCGTTCACTATTCGCTCAGTGCCGCCCCTTACCAGGATAGTCACAGCTTTCGGGTTCTTGCAGCCTTCAACGAAAGTCATCTTGTCGTCGGCAACCTTCCTCTCCTCAACCAGCTGCGCGGTGCCGAGGTCCTTGCTTCCGAAGTCTTCGATGCTGGTTACCACATGAGCTCCCGTTGCTTTCACAAGCTTCTCCATGTCTGACTGTTTGACGCGGCGAACCGCCAGCACACCTTTCTTCGCTAGGAAGTGTTGCGCCACATCGTCGATTCCCTTTTCGCAGATTGCGACATTTGCGCCTGCTGACACAATCTTGTCGACCATGCCTCGCAGGATCTTCTCTTCTTCGTCGAGGAAGGCTTTCATCTGCTCTGGGTTCTTTATGTTGAGTTTTGCGTCGAATTCTGTTTTCTCAACTTCCAGCGGACAGCTGAGAAGCGCGATCTTTGCATTCTCCACACGCTTTGGCATGCCGGGGTGAACAACTTCTTTGTCCAAGAGGACTCCTTGGATCAGCTTCGTGTCCGACAAGGATTCGCCGGGCTTCTTCTCGACCTTTACGTCGTCTATGTCGACCTTGTAGTCCCCTTTCGCGTCCTTGTCTGCCACTTCTAGGACTGCTCGGACAGTTAGGTCGCTTGCCTCGTCCTTGTATTCTGCGAGCATTTTGGTTGCCACGGCGACGCTTGCGACCTTCTTGAGCATCGACCTGTCCATGGGTTCAACTTTGATCGCGAGCTCTTCCAGAATGTCGAGCGCTTTCTCAGCGGCGATCTTGTACCCATCGACTATGATGGTCGGATGAACGTCTTTCTCGATCAGTTGCTCTGCCTTGCCAAGCAGTTCTCCGGTGAGTACGACCGCACTTGTCGTCCCATCCCCGACTTCGTCATCCTGAGTCTTAGCCACCTCTACCAACATCTTCGCGGCTGGGTGCTGGACTTCCATCTCATCAAGGATCGTGGCGCCGTCGTTCGTGATCGTAACGTCTCCGAAACTGTCAACAAGCATCTTGTCCATCCCCTTTGGGCCAAGGGAAGATTTTACAGATTCAGCGACAATACGCGCAGCGGCAATGTTCGCGTGTTGCGCGTCCCTGCCTGTGGCGCGTGATGCCCCTTCCTTGAGAATGAGTACGGGTTGTCCCACGAATTGAGTGGACAAACGTCATAACCTCACTTTTTGAAGAGTACCGAAACGAAAAATTGGTCTTTATTTAAGTGTTGCGTCAGGCTGATCGACATCACCTGACATCGAGGCTCACTACGTCTTGCCGACTCTGCTTGCGTCGCTGGAGCAGCCAGAGGAGTCAACGAACACCATACGCTTCCTGTTCAAACCATGGATGCTTCCGCTGGCTCGTTTCCGCATAGTCATCTTCCGTCGCAGATTCGATGTGGAACACCCTCTTCGACGCTCGGCCACGCTTTGGTACTGTCAGATCTGGCGATCCGAAGACCGCACGCGTTGTGAAAGGCAACGTTCGTGACGAGAAACGCTTTTAGATTTTCCGTCATCACATACGAGGACTGCGTGGCAATGACCTCGATGCGGGATATGATACCGATCAATCAGCCCTCGCTGGGAAAAGAGGAGGTCGAAGCCGTGGTTGAGGTCCTGAAGAGCGGAATCCTGAGCGAGAAGAGCGGGAGAGGGCCCAACGTGCTGCAGTTCGAGAAAGAGTTTGCGAAATTCGTCGGAGCGAAACACGCGGTCGCTGTCTCCTCTGGCACCGCTGCGTTGCATTCGGCTTTGTTAGCGGCAGGCATCCAGCCCGAGGACGAAGTTGTCATCCCATCCTTCACGTTCTCCGCCACTGCGGGTGCGGTTGTTCTCGCGGGGGGAAGGACGTCATTCGCCGATATCGACGCCGACACCTACTGCGTGACGAGAGAAACGATCGAGGTGGCGCTTACCCGTCGGACCAAGGTGATAATGCCAGTGCACATCTATGGACTCTGCGCTGACATGAATCCCATAATGGATTTGGCACGCAGTCGCGGGATCGCCGTCATCGAGGACGCCGCCCAAGCACATGGTGCAGGGTGCAACGGACAACAAGTCGGTTCCATCGGCGATGCAACATGCTTCAGTTTCTACCCCGGAAAGAACATGACGACTGGAGAGGGGGGAATGGTGACGACAAATGATGATGATCTAGCTGAGCAGGTGAGGATGATCCGAACACACGGGGAAGAACGCCCTTACTGGGTCTCCAGGCAAGGCCACAACTATCATATGCCTGAGATCTCAGCCGCGATCGGAATCGTCCAACTGAGGAAGCTCCCGACTTTCTTGCAGGAGCGGAGAAAGAATGCTGAATACTTGACCGAGAAACTGAGTGTGCTGGGGAAGTTGATGATGCCCAAAGAACCGGCCGGCCTGAAACACGCGTGGTATCTGTTCACGCCGCGGTTGCGGGGCGCCAATGCTGGAAAGCGGAACAAGCTTGTCGAGAAGCTACGTGCTAGGAATATTGCAGCGTCCGTGTACTACGAGTCCCCCGTGCACATGCTCCCCTTCTATCGTGACTTACAGTCTACACGGAGAAGTGCTCTGCCAGAGACTGAGCGGGCCTGTCGTCAGGTTTTTTCTCTCCCTGTGCACCCCCAGCTCAAGCCAACCGAGCTTCAATACATTGTGGATTCGGTCAAGCGTGCGATCTAGGACAAGCTCACTGCCGCTCTGCTGTCGCCCGTCATCCCGGAAATTTCTCTAGGAGCTCCTCAAGATCGGGTTTGGTGACCTCGCGCACTTCGTATCTGACACGCGCGGCAGGCTTCGTAATCTTCATTATCCTACGAATGTCTATCGGGGTGCCAAGTAGCACCGAATCGCAAGGCGTCTTCTCTATCGTCTGCTCCAGCTCCCTGATCTGTCTTGCTCCATATCCCATTGCTGGCAGGACGAAGCCGATGTGGGGGTACTTCTCATATGTCCTTTTGATCGAGCCAACGGCGAAGGGCCTTGGGTTCACCAGTTCGCGCGCTCCATACTGGTGTGCTGCTATCGCTCCCACTGCTTCCCTCATCTGTCCGTGAGTCACGGTTGGACCATCCTCCACAACCAAAACAGACTTCTGCTTGATGAGCGAAGGTTCGTCGACATGGATGGTTGATGCAGCCTCGACTACCGTAGCGGCTGGGTTCAGTTGCTTAACGTTCTCGCGGACCAACTTGACGCTTTCTGCGCGCGCACTGTCAACTTTGTTGATCACCACGACATCAGCCATCCTGACGTTGGTTTCTCCCGGATAGTAGGAGAGTTCGTTTCCGGCCCTATGGGGGTCCGCCACGACAACATGGAAGTCCGGCTTGTAGAAGGGCAGATCGTTGTTTCCGCCGTCCCAGAGTATCACATCAGCCTCATTCTCTGCCGCCGCCAGTATACTCTCGTAGTCGACACCTGCGTAGACCACGTTTCCTTGATCTATGTGAGGCTCGTACTCTTCCCGCTCCTCGATTGTACATTGCTCCTTGTCTATGTCCTCGTACGTAGCGAATCTCTGAACTGCCTCGGTCTCTAGTTCGCCGTAAGGCATAGGGTGGCGAACCACGATCACTCTCTTCCCTCGGGCCTTCAGAATTCTTGATATCATCCTTGAGACTGTGCTCTTTCCCGCTCCCGTCCTGACCGCGCAAACTGACACCACAGGGACCTTGGCCTTGAGCATCGTGCTTCTGGGGCCCATGAGCATGAAGTCTGGCCCTTTCGAACTCACGAGAGCCGCCTTATGCATGACATCATCATAGGAGAGATCACTGTACGCAAGAACGACAAGCTCCACATCCTTATCCCTGATCAGCGCAGGAAGTTGTTCCTCCGGCAGAATCTGTATTCCTTTGGGATATAGCGTGCCGGCAAGGGTTGGTGGATAGATCCTCTGTTCAATACCAGGTATCTGCGCGGCGGTGAAGGCTACGACCTCATATTCAGGGCGTCTCCTGAAGAATACGTTGAAGTTGTGGAAGTCCCTTCCGGCAGCCCCCATTATGACGACCCGTGTTCTTTGGGCCAACTGCGACCCTTCTCCGCAAGCGAGACTACCCAGCTGCATCAAGCCTATATCTGTTCTAGGACCGGCAGAGGCTGAACTTCCATGGCTAGCAACATCTCACGAGTGCCGGTACGTTTCACGCTTGAGAACGGAAGACAGGCAGATGCGGAACTGATACGGTTCCAGGCGCCGAAGACAGTGGACGCTCTCCTCAAACGGCTACCCATTGAGGGTAGGGTCGCCCACTGGAAAGAAGAAGTCTACTTTGAAGCCGGCATCACTATGGGGCTTGAGAAGCCCAAGTCCAAGGTCGACGCTGGAACCATCGCCTTTTGGCCTATGGGGTCCGCGGTCTGCGTCTTTTATGGGCAGACTCAACCCTACAGCCCAGTTAACACTATTGGCGTTGTCAAGAGCGGGATCGAGATATTCAGAGAAGTGGCGGAAGGAGCAAAGATCCGTCTGGAAAGAATCTAGGCGGCCGCCATCCGATAGATGCGTATCCTCGCATTTCCGCCGACGGCTGTGACTAGCCTCTTTCGCTCCAGTTCCTCCAGCATGTCCTTCGCGACGCTTATCCTTAGATTGAACTGAGAAGCGAGCGCATAGGGAGTGATCGCGCCCATCTTGGAAAGCTCGGAGAGGAATCGCGTATCCTCAAGACTTGGAAGATCTACGCCACGTGCTTTCTTCTCAGCAGGTGGCTTCCCCTTGGTTTTCTTTGCAGGCTCAGCTTTCTTGTCTTGCTGAACTTGAGACTTCTCCATCTGTGCTAGGCTCTTCTTTTTTGCGCCGCCCAATCGAATCACTTGGGTGTGAAAGCAAACCGAGTTCAATAAA
>Ga0209725_1000990_pt1 | contig 16618 bp, 21 predicted proteins | sample I18A1metaG_FD_184145 | JGI IMG/M metagenome (GOLD analysis project Ga0209725, IMG submission 184145) | Lake sediment bacterial and archeal communities from Gulf of Boni, Indonesia to study Microbial Dark Matter (Phase II) - ​I18A1 metaG... | ecosystem: Environmental > Aquatic > Freshwater > Lake... | reverse complement strand
CCTTCTCGTTTCTGGCTCTTGACATTCCTGAGGCTGGCGAACGGTTCAAGACCCTATCCACCCTCGGCAAGGCAGCCAGCGTAGTCGACACCGCCATCGGGAAGCGGACCCAGCGACCATACGCTTCCACAGGTCCAGGGGGGAGCGAGCTGCTGACGCTTCGTCTGCCGCAGGGTCTGTCGAACATTGTAACCGCCTACGCGACTAGGAGCGGCAGATCGGTCAGTCAAGTCTTAGGGATGTTTCTCGACCGCGGCCTAGTCATCTACCTGAAAGGCGAAAACGCGCTACTTGGCGCAATCCGCTCCCTCGGCGCATAACGACACGCCCCCAGCAATACGAACAGACGTTGAGAAGATCATGTACTCAAAGACCGAGGAGACGGCCAAGAACATGGAAGAACGCAGGCGAGTCATGAAACTACCGAACCAACCGCTCTTTCCTCTTGTGAAGAGGAAGTCGGCTTTATGTGTCGAATGCGCGATTTACGAATGTGGCGGTCATGAATATCCAAGGCCTCGTGTTTACAGTCACCGATTGGAGCCAGCTTTCCCCGGTCGAATACAGGGGCGAGGCAGGCACATCGTTCTGTCGCACATTTGAAGCAGGGAATGTTCGGGTTCGCATGGTCGAATACTCGCCCGGCTTCAAGTCTGACCACTGGTGCCCTCGAGGTCATATCCTGCTCGTCTTGGAAGGAGAACTCGCCATCAGGCTCAAAGATGGCCAAGAATTTGTGCTGATATCCGGAACCAGTTTTCAGGCCGGTGATGATGAAGCCAACCCTCACCTAGCCTATACTGACAAGGGGGCGAAGGTCTTCATCGTGGATTGAGAGAAGCGCACTTCGGTCATGCACAAGAAACATCACGAGTCCAAGTTCTGATATGCCGCAGCAATTGTGACGGACACGAGACTATCTCGCTCCGAGGGTTTAACACACCGCAACACACAGCAACTTCTCCAATCGTATTATCCTGACGGTGAAGCTCTTCCGCTAAGGACGAAATGTGCTCGTGCACTAGCCCCACCAAAAGGAGAAGCGCGGTGCAACAACCCCCCGACGGAAGTGGCAGCCCAAGAGAGAATCGTGCAAGTATTATTCGAATCTCGGGTACCTGCTTGCTTCTTGGGCAGTCTCGTCCGTGAATCGTATTGGCTCTGTTGCTGGGCGAGAAAGATCGAGCGTCCGGAAAGAGCTCTGAACAAAAGGTTCAACATAGGTCCAGTGATACTCGAAGAAATGGAAACGATCCCGTAGAAGAAGGCTTGCTCCTACCAGCGCACCTGCCCCACGTCTGCTCGAACATCGATGGAAACAGCCAAGAGCAGAATTCTAAGACTCTCACCCGTGATAGGCGACGCGCTGTGGGGCCGAAAGCGAATGCGCGACGTGGCTGGTTAGGGCAACCAGTCAAGCTAGGCGAGAAGAAGTGGGTTCTGTTGTTCGTGGGGCTACTCGTGGCGCTTACGATCCTACTGTTCCTGCTGTTTGTCAGAGCTGGTTTCCCATCACCGTCGCCATGCGTTACTGATCGTGCATTCTTGATGGAGCATCCGCGTGAGTGCGCTCTCGGAACCTATGATCCCGCTGGGTTGCAGTCCATGATTGACCAGCTGTATCTTTCGGGTGCCCGGTGGGCCGCATCACTGCTAGTAGCGACAGCCTCAGCGTTCTTCGGGGCCCTCGCACTGACAATACTCGTGTACAAGCTACTCAACCCGTAGATCCGCACACAATGGTGCCAATCCATATGTGCGTCGTTGCTTGCAACCAAAATGAGGAAGTTGAAGCCCGAAGAAATATTCGTTGTCCATCCAAGAATCCGCTTTGCTGAATTGGCGAATCGAAACGGTCAGATTCTATTCTCAAAGATGCGCCAAGGAATAGTCGGTCATACGCCAGAGTCTGTCGATAGAACTGATCTTGAGGATCATGGACGATACTTCATTGAAACGGCTGAACAAGAGGTCAAATGGAGCGGAAAGCTAGAACATATCGCAGTATCATACGAAAAGCATGTCGTATTGATCATCCCTCTCGACCAGAGGTATGTGTTGATCTCGGTAGAGAAGAACGTCCAAGCAGAATCCTACACCAGCATATGCAAAGCGATTCGAGCCCTGGATTGAGCAAACAGTACGTCTTCCGCTATTCCGCAACAAGTTGAAGAAGCTGCCAAGAAATTACTGCAGTATTCCTACAAGTCCAGATTCGGTCGCTCGCACCATTGAGATCCCACACAAAACCACCAAATACACATCGACGAGGATGCACATTCACAGGCGATGACGGGCACGAAGAGAGGGAGCGTTTTTCGTCGTCGTCGCGCACCAGCTTACCCACACACACGTTAGCTGGTGCGCACATCAGTACGATCATAGTATGTCATGTCCTCCGTACTTGCGTAAGTCATAACTAGGTAGCCTGTTGCTCTCACGTTGCAGGGATTCGACATGGGAATGCTGGATAGGATGTTTAGGGCTGCGAAGTTGGATTCCTCTCTGTACGAAGAGGTTGAGAAGGATACCAAAGCGACAAATCAAGCTGTACTCGTCGTTGTAATAGCAAGCGTCTGTTCAGGTATAGGTACTGCAATTGCAGGACAGATGACCGGCGGCTTGAGCGGTCTTATCTTTGGTCTAGTGATGGGGGTGGTCTCTGCCTTGGTCGGCTGGATTATCTGGTCCTTCATCACGTACTTCATCGGTACGAAACTGTTCAAGGGCCCTCAGACTGAGGCCACATATGGGCAGCTATTGCGCTGCATAGGTTTCTCCGATACTCCGCAGATACTGGGAATCTTGAGTTTCATTCCGGTGGTGGGCTGGGCAATCAGTTTCCTTGCCGCGATATGGAGCTTGTTAGCGATGGTTATCGGGGTTAGGCAGGCGCTTGATTTCAGCACGGGAAGGGCGGTCGCGACCTGCATCGTGGGATTCATCGTGCTAGTGATAATCCTCGGCTCAGTGGCCATGCTAACAGGAGGGCTATTCGCCCCATCCCCCGCAGGGCTAATGTAGCCTCGCTAGCACCTCCGCGAAAGCACTCGCAATACCCACCCGTCCGGTGGGAACTTCGGAACAAGCATGTTCCGGAAACACCATAATGATAGGCGTGCCTATGGGCGTTTCCTGAGGGAGCCCTGACGTTCGACTAAGAGAAGACACCGCCACAAACGCGGGCATCCCCCAGCAGTCTTGGTCCGGCTTGGAGAGAGAAGTGTGTGGATCACTTGGTGCGCGACGACGACGAGCCTGGGATCTGCCCAGACTGCGCCAAACAACTGAGCAAGATGCTGACCCGCTGGCGGCAGGTTCTTATTGGCAACTCGTCCATTTGTGTGCAGGTTCGGCTTATGTCAAGAGCGGTAACTCAAATCGTAGTCGCATTGCAGAACAAGCCAGGTGCTCTGGCCAAGCTCTGCTCAACGCTAACGGACGCGGGAGTCAACATCTCCGCTGCGGCTGGCTGGTTGGAGAGAGGTAGAGGCAAAGTCAGGCTACTGGTCGATAATCCAGACAAGGCCAAGGACGCCTTGAAGGCTGCGAAGATCCGATTCTCGGAAGAAGAAGCAATAGCGATAGAGCTGGACAACAGACCAGGCGCGCTTGGCGAGGTCGCAGGGAAGCTCGCTCAAGCCAAGATCAACATCAAGTACGGATACGCGACAACTTCAGAGGGATCCACAAAAGCAACGGTCATTCTGGCAGTGCCCAACGTAGCCAAGGCTCTCGGAGTTATCGGCGGATAGATACCTCGATACAAGTGCCCGAGGATCCATATCCCCACCAGGCGGCTTTTCGCGACAACTGACAAGCGACAGCCACGGTCCCTGCGCTGAACTTTCGTGACAGCACCCTCTCCCGGCGCCTTGGTTCAGTTCAATGAGACCAACGAAACAAGCGGCATAGTACTGGGCCTGCCGCTCCTTGCAGACAGACTAGTGAAAACGAGGGAGAGAAGCGAGGCAGTTCTTCTACGAGGATGCAAAGTCTGAAATCCCGAACGGGTGCGATAATACAGTGACTTCCTGGGATTCATTGACTACCTGTGTGGAGTTCGCTACTTTCTCTGCTGCAACGTAGCGCCGAGGAGGGGCGCAATGACAGCAAGTACCCAAACCGGGCATTGCGAGAAAAAGGAGGTGAGTTGATTGGCTAGATTCTTGGTGTTGTGGCGTTTGAATCCGGTAGCACCATGGCCTACAGACCCTTCCAAGTACTTGGAACTGCAAGAGAGGATGTGGGCGGGCACAGACGGACTCATGAAGAAGGGCGAGATCGAGGAGTGTGGGGAGTTCCCAGACGGAACTTCGGGATACGCGATCGGCAAAGGGGAAACCGCCGATCTCTACAGAGACGTATGCATGTTCCAACCCTACCTTCTCATGGACGTGCATGAGATCATACCATACGAGAAAAGCAAGGAAATCATAAGAGCAGTCTTGAAAGCTGAAATCGCAGCAGCACAGAAGTAGACCTCACACAGCTAAACCCGCCCTTCATTGGTAGTCTCCATCGCTCAGAGGGTTGTTAGGGGATTCTTCCCTACCCACACACATAACTCCTTCTCCAACTCCCCCTATCACCGAGTTGCCAAGCCTGTAATGACACGCAAAGACTGAAATCCTGAACGACCGACGTGGCATGCTGGGTTTCAGAGATTCACTGCCCACCTGTCTGGAGTCCGCTGATTCCACTGCTTGTCGACGTAGCGCCGAGGAGGGGCGCAATGACAGCAAGTACCCAAATGGAAAGGGGTGGCATCTTTCATGTCGGAAGAGAACAAGGCGCTTGAGCGCCGAATGTATGAGGAGATCTTCAACAAGAAGAACATGGCCGCAATAGAACAGTTCTACGCCACAGACTGGGTCTGCCATCCGTCGCTTCCCGGAATGCCCCAGGCCTCGAAGGTATGAAGCAATCGCATACGCTCACGAACAAGGCCTTCCCCGATATGCAGGCGAAACTGGAAGACATGGTCGCGGAAGGAGACAAAATCGCTTGCCGTTGGACCGCAACCGGCACGCACAAGGGCGAGTTCATGGGCATACCCACAACTAACAAGCAAGTGACAGTAACAGGGATCCACATTGACCGCATCGCCGACGGCAAGATCGTGGAGACTTGGAACTACTCAGATATGATGGAAGTAATGCAGCAGCTGGGCATGAAGCCTCGCACGCGATGATGGACGAGTGTGTGGAATGCGGCTTATCTTGAAAAGGAAAGGAGGCGATCTCTGGACAATTTGATTTTGAAGACGAGGGTCTCGGTGCCGTTGTTCTTTCTTTGGTCGTGGGTCTCTTGGTGTGTGACTTCATGAAAGACGTTGCATAATGTGTCTTGGCTGGGTTAGTCCGTCGAGACCCTGGTCTACGCGACCGAGTGTGTGACTGGACAGAATCCTGAGCTGCTAGAGCACTGGGCTCCTGCGCCCGGATGAGTGAGTGCAGCCTGACGCCAGCCCGCAAGCGACAGAGACAGATGAGACCCGAAGCGATAGATGCAGATAAGCGGAACTGCGAAGACTTAACTCCATCGCTGACTATGGAGAGAACGGCTGGCATCGGACAAAACTGGGATCACCACCTAGGACCACAACGTCTTTCGTAATTGATCAGGCTGCTCTTGCCTCTTGAATCGCGAGTTTACAAGAGGAATAGGAGTCACTCGAACGGCCCCGCCAAGAATCCGCCCAAACCACCAATTCAGCGAATTTTATAAATTATAATTTCGGCGGCGGCGGCGCACCAAGCAACCCACCACCACCAAAAAACTACCTGAAACGACGGTTTGCGATGCTCATACCAGTTGACCCACCACCACATGAAACGACGGCGCCGCAATGTGCAGCCAGGAATGAACTTTGAACTTCGACTGTCTCAAGCACATCGATCAAAGGAAGGATTTTTCTGATGAGATGTCGCTATTGTAAGCGGGTCGTTAATGACAGCAGCCAGCGACGAAGCAGCCGATGAGGAAGAGGAAGTAGACTCCTATCCTGAGGAGGAGTTGAATCGCTCAATGCGGTCGACCTCGGCAGTCGCGATGGCGTCCTCGAACTCTGCAACGAGTATTCCGATTGATCGTCGACTACTTTGACCCTGACGCGACCTCTGAGATCTCGATCCTTGCGAGAGTCGTGCTTCAATGCTGACGCGTGAAAACCGTGGGCGTGGAGAGGACGTAGACATGGCACCTATTCTCAAGTCTGTTGAGCTTCCCAACCAGGTGAGGCTTCCCTATGTAGAGCAGGGAGATCCTTCGGGCGTTCCCCTGCTGCTCCTGCACGCCATCGCAGACTCCTGGCACGCCTTCGAGCCTGTTCTAGCTCACCTGCCGAACTCCATTCACGCCTTCGCCCTGACGCAACGGGGCCACGGTGATGCGAGCCGCCCCGCGGCAGGTTACCGTGTCCATGATTTCGCGACTGACCTAGCAGCGTTTATGGACGCGATCCAGCTTGACGCAGCCGTCATCGCAGGTGGTTCCAGTGGTGGCTTCGTCGCCCGGCGCTTTACGATCGACTACCCCGAGCGCACCATGGGGCTCGTGCTCATGGGCTCGCCCGCCAGGCTGGCAGACAAGCCGGTTCTGCAGGAGCTGTGGGACTCGACCATATCGAAGCTGACCGATCCGATTGACCCGGGCTTTATGCGCGAGTTTGCAGCGAGCACACTGGCCCGGGCGGTACCGCAAGCATTCTTCGAAACCATCGTGCAAGAGAACCTGAGGGTCCCCGCGTTCGTGTGGAGAGCGACGTTCGAGGGCCTTATGGCAGATGACTCTTTCGGGGAGCTCCACAAGATCAAGGCGCCAACCCTGATTATCTGGGGCGATCAGGATGCGATCCTTCCGCTAAGTGATCAGGAGGCACTCGCAGCGGCGATCCCGGGCTCGCGGTTCGTGGTGTATGCTGGCGCCGGACACGCGTTCTACTGGGAGGAGCCCGACCGCGTTGCGTCCGATCTGGTGGCCTTCATCGAAGCCCGCCGCACCTGAGTGTGGTGTTGGTGCGCACCACGATACACACACAAATTACCTCAAACGACTCAAATCGGGACGCCCGCACTAAGTGTACCGGCGACGAAAGCTGATTTTGCCCCTGATCTTTCGGAGCGACTCAGCCTTCTGCAGGAACGATTGACCCACGACAAGATCCATAAACGCTTCTACCGGACCCATGATGTACACCTGCCCCAGAGGAGGAAGAAGAGGGAATGAATTCAAGCAGAAAGACCGCAAGAATTGCAGGAGTATTATTCATAACTGCGACGGCTGCAGGCATACTGAGCTTGCCATTTTTGGCACCTATCAATGCTTCGAATTATCTTGTTATCGTTTCTGCAAATGGAAGCCAAGTAACAATAGGCGCCCTTCTCTTGTACATCGGTGCTGCTGCAGCTGCTGGGATCGCAATTTCGCTGTATCCAATACTGAGGAAACATGATGAAGGCCTGGCACTTGGAGCTGTTGGTTTCAGGCTTATTGAGGCAGTGTTCTACATTGCTGGTGCAATGGCCCTACTGGTACTATTGACATTGAGCCAGGAATTTGTGAAAGCTGGAGCTTCGGATTCGTCTTATTTTCAGACCTTAGGTCTGTTGTTGTTAGCGGGGTATCGCGTGGCGGGCAACGTGGCGTCGCTGTTGGCTTTTTCCATAGGTGCTCTGCTATACTACTACATATTCTATCAAACAAGACTGGTTCCTCGGTGGTTATCGGGTTGGGGTCTTGTTGGAGCCATGTTGAGCATGGTATCAGGTTTGTTAGTCATGCTCCGTCTCATCGATCCTTTCTCGACGTTCCAAATCGTTTTGAATCTTCCAATAGCCCCGCAAGAAATGGTTCTTGCTGTATGGCTGATAGTCAAAGGATTCAATCCGTCTGTAATTGCTTCCGAGCCTCATGTGGGTAGTTGAACAACCATGGAAACCCGAGCCACAGTTCGAAGCAAGCCACAGACGTCATACGCGGTCTACAAGAAGCTGTGCAAGCTGACCATCGCGGGAGGGGTAGCATTCTGGGCAATTACCATCGCAACTTCCCTGCTTCCTATCGCTGCGGAGTTCAGAGCTGCCTTTTCAATTTCTTATATTCAAGTGGTTCTTGTTGAATCTTTGGTTGGTGGTCTGATTATCGGATGCTTCGTCAGCTATTCCTTGCTACGTCATTTTGATAAGATTCCAACAAAGAATCCAATTCTAAAATCCGTGATACTAAGCATCGTCGGCCTAACCATCGCCATAGTCATGGTCCAAGGTGCCTCAAGTCTTCTTGGGCCGAGCGACGCCTTGCGCTACTTCCTCATCGGCGCAGCACTTAACGTACCAAGGTTCCTCTCTCTTGGGGTAATCATTGGGTACCTATACGAAAGGCTGTACGCAGGACAGCACAGTTCGAGAACAAGGTCAGGATGGAAACTTGAGGGGCTCCTGTGTCCTTGAATTCTATGTCGGCTATCGCACCTACCAGCTGAGACAATCCCTTCTTTATCGCAAAGGCTCTGAGATCATACCCCGGCAGACCTAGTTTCCTGAGGCACGCGTCTTCGATCTCTGGCTCGATGATAAATGGGGCCGGAAGTATTGCCCACCCCTGTGACACGAGCACCATGTATTCTGCAAGGCGCTCTCTTCTTTCCTGACTGAGGTTCCTTGTGATCTCGTCGATATGAGTGATACAGAGCGGGAAATTTGACTCGCCCGATTCAGATGGTGTGTCGCTCGCTTGGTGCGGGCACTCAAATTTGAACCCTCATAGGACGGGCGTATTTTCGTCGTCGTCGGTACACTTCGCGCGGGCATCGTAATTTGAACTCTGAGTGTGCGCGCCGACCGCTAATGGCACACACGCAAATCAAACCAAATGACGGCTCAAATCCGAGAACTCGCACCATGATAGTCACACACAGAGAGCCAGTGAATCCCAAACCACAAGCTGACTAGAACTGGAATCGCCCAGTTTCTCAGGTTTCTGGGTGGTCAGGCAGAGTCTTCTAGCGTGAGATCCGAAGAGGGCCAGGAACTAGCCTCGGATTCACCAAAACGAACCGTCAGTCTCGCCTAGTAGACAGGGCGGAAGCTCTTGACACTTTCGCAAGATGAACGTGACCCTAATCCTTAACGCGATGGAAAAATACATGACACACATGCGCTGAGGCGACAGAGTGGTAGACAGCTTAGGTCGCATTCAAGATAGAAGGTTCACACAGGGGGGATGCATATTCGAGTCCTGATGATCGGTTTCCCGCAGAAGATGTACCTCAACCGTACCATCGCCAAGCATCTTCCAGACGACATTAGCCTCAAAGCGGTCTCAGCTCTGCCCGGCGATCGGGCCCGTGTATTTGCTGACGCGGGCTACGCAGTCAGGACGATAGGGTTGGCCCTTAAAGCCCTGATCTCAGAGCTGATAGAATTCAAGCCTGACATCGTGTTCACTGATTATCCGGCTTATCCGGCCTGGTGTGCGAAGCTGTACTCGCTGCTGCGGTTGCATCACGTACCCGTTGTTGCGTGGCTGCTTGGGGATTGGTGGACCGAACATCATGCCCTCGTCAGTACTGCTCGTTTTCGGAGGAAGCTTTTCAGTCCTCTGAACATGTTTGGCTGGTCGACAGGGCTGAAGTTTGCGGACCGAATTCTCCCGGTCTCCAACTGGCTCAAGAGAATCGTGGATCATAGGTTTCCAAACAAGACCACTACAGTTCTTCCTCGCGGTATAGATCCTGAAGCTTGGGTTGTTGAGGAGAACTCCCAGTACGCTTTCGAGAGACCGGCAGTGGGCATCGTTCAGGACAACTACGTCTTCCCAAAAGTGAAGGGTCTGCTTGAGTTCTCAAGCGTGGTGAGAAAGATGCGGGACATTAATTTCTACATAGCCGGCGGCGGCACATACACCCCTTTGGTAGAGAAAGAATATTCGGGCTTACCAAACGCGCACATGATTGGACGGCTCAGTTATCCTGAGGGTGTGCGCCGTTTCTATCGATCGACAGACGTGTACGTTCTTGCGTCAGGTCTAGAGTCGGCCTCGAACACAGTGCTGGAAGCATCACTTTGCGAACGCCCAGTCGTAGCGTCGAGAGTCGGGGGAGTTCCGGAACGCGTCTTAGAAGCACAAACCGGCTGGACGGTCCCGAATGGCGAAATCAATACATGGATTGGAAGGATAGGCGAGTTGGTAGAAGATGAGAACCTTCGAAGGAGGATAGGTTCAAATGGTCGAAGGTTCGTGCTCGACAACTTCAGTTGGAACATCATGGCCTCTCGGTTGGCTTCTATCTTCAGAGAAGAGCTTGCGTTAGGCAGTCATTCATATTCTCCAGATCGGATCCAGTGACAAATGCTGGCGTGCGCGAGAGTTTTCGAACGTGTAAGGTCATGGGCGAAACGTTTCATGTTAATTCGATTTCGAATTGATCCTCATTCCAATTTTAGGAGTGGATGCGGCTTCCTGACGCGGTATCTTCTATTGTGTTCTTCTATTCGTTTTGCTATTCGTTCAGTGGCCTCCCGAAACTCTTCTTGACTGATGTCTTTCCTGAACCCGATCTGTAGCCACTGATTCCCCCATTGCCCCCAGTCAACCTCGTTCTCTCGAATCGTACCCTCGTTGACCAGCGTCTGGTAGATCTCTGTTCCGGGCACGGGGGTATACCTAGCCATGGTGACAAAGGGCGGATCTATCTCGTCGATAAGCTCGAACGTTTTCTCGATGTCCTCTTGAGTCTCGGTGGGGAGACCGAACATGAAGTATGCGGCCCAGTAGAGTTTGTGACGGTGCAAGACCCGCGCCATTTCCTTTACTGCCCGAAGCGAAACATCCTTCCCTATCTCGTTGAGAATTCGCCGGCTTCCGGACTCCACCCCTACTCTGATCGTTGTGCACCCAGCCTTCTTCATCCAAGAAACGGTTTCATCGCTGATTAGGTTTGGCCTGGTGGTGCATTCCCATTGCACGTCGACCCTTTCTTGTATGATCATCTTGCATAACTCAATGGTCCACTTTGGGTTGACTGAGAAGGAATAGTCTCTGAATGAAAAATAGTCTGTTGAGTACTCTTCATGAACCGATTTGATTTCAGCAATGACTGAAGATGGGGACCGGAATCTTACCTTGGTTCCCCAGATGTTCTGATTCGGGCAGAAGGCGCATTTGTACTGGCATCCTCTGCTTCCCATAATCAACCCGAAATCCACCGGCCTGTAGGTTTCCTTGTTCGCAAGTAGATTCCGAGCGGGGACACTGAGATCATCAAGGTTCTCAATCAGACCCCGATCATTGTTGTGGTGTATTTTGCCGTCGCTTTTGAAAGACAAGCCAGCAACGCTATCGACCGGGTCAGCCTTTTCAAGGCTGTCGGCGAGCTGACAAACCGTTAGCTCCCCTTCTCCGCGGGTCGCAAAGTCAACATTGTCATCTTTCAGGAGGTCTTGTGGACGAGCTGTGGGATGCTCGCCGCCGACGACGATCGGCACATTACCACATACGTCTCGGCATATTGAGGCGATCATTAGCGCGGAGGGGACTTTCACCGTCAAGACGCTGATGCCGACTAGATCTGGCTGGAATCTCGATATCTCCCGCCGTATCTCTGACCAGACAGGATGTTCCCAGTTCTCGATCGCATCCAGATACTTGTTATATTCCTGACTTGTCTCGAGATAGGTTCTGGACTTTGCACTAGGATCATGTTCCGCATCATAGATTCTGACGACATGATTGCGCGAGAGGAGAGCACTGGCTATGTAGGCAAGGCCTAGGGGGTAATAGTGCCTATAGAAAGCCATGAACCTGTGAAATGGGGGCTCGATAAGAAGCACCTTCATTTGATGGCCAACTCAGATACCTAAGTCCCGCCGGCGATACAGTAAGCCGTTGATCGATCTCCTTCATCTCTTGATCATTAGAATCTTTAAGGGCGTAGAACCCGTCTGCCTATTCACAATTCGCCTTAGGAATGGAGACTCAACAGGTGGCGTCCTAAGCCTTTTGGGTTCGCTTGCTTCTGATCGGATGGTGGCAATCCTCCTCCAATCGTGCATATTTCTTAGGTCACTGAAATCTTCGCATTCGATCTACCTCACTTTGAAGGTAGCGAATAGTAACTTGGATTGACACTGTGATATATGTCCGCACGGCATTTCGAGTAGAGGTAATGGGCCGATACTTATGACTAGGCTCGCATATGTCATCACGCCAAGACTTCCCCGTAGAGATCCTCAAGCATCGGGAGGACGACTCCCCAACTAAACTCATCTTCAACGACTTCGCGAGCGGCTAGCCCATTCTTGCGCTGCAATTGTCTGTCGTTCAGGGCTTCCAGCAGTCTCTCCGCCAGCTCGCCAGATCTTCCTGGGGTGAAATAGAGCCCAGCTGGTCCGAGAGTTTCTACGATTGACGGCAAGTTCGATGCTACTATCGTGTTGGCCGATGCCATTGCTTCCAGGAGGGTCATCGGCAATCCTTCTTTGAGAGACGGCAGAACGAAGATCTGCGATTCTTGAAGTATCTTTGCAACCTCTGATTGTTCAACAGTGAATCTAAAGGTGACCATGTCTGATATGCCCAATCTGTGAGCGCGACCGATGAGCTTGTTCCTCGACGGGCCGTCTCCAACCATGAGGACACGAACAGTCCTCTTTTCACGTAGCGTTGCTACCGCCTCAAGCAACGTCTCCAAGCCCTTCTCAGGCACGAGTCTTCCAACGTAGACAATCATTTGCCGTTTCGTCCCGCGAGGCCTGAACACGCTTGGATCGACAGCGATCGGGATCACCTTGATGTTTCGTTTGCTTACCCCGAGATCTGCTACCTCACGCGCCTCGGACTCTGTGAGGCACACAACACGAGAGGAATTTCTTAACGCCCAGGACCCCACGCTCCGCAGGTACATCTTCTGAGATAGATTGACGAGCCAATTACGCAACGCGAAGACACCGTGAACAGTTGTCACGACCGGCTTGCCCGTATCAAGGGCGGCCCTTACAGATTGAGCCGTTGTCCAGAACAATTGAGCGTGAGCGTCCACCAAACTGCAATCCCTTTCACGAACGATCCCGTACAATGACGGTATTACTGGATTCTGCATTCCCAGCGAGTCCCAAGGCATCCAGACCCTGTGAAGTCTCGTGATGGCGTATCCTTTCCTAAACAATTCACGCTCAGGCTGGCGTCCTCTTCGAGTCGTTAATACTTCCACGCGATGCCCCAAATCTGCCTGTCTCACAGAAAGTTCATGGCAAAACACTGCGTGACCGCCGACCACATCGGGGTAGAGCGCATGCGTTACCCGACAAATCGACAGCCGACGCATAGGAACCCTCTAGAATTTAACACCCATTCTTCTGGGCGAGTGAATCAACTTGCGCTTCCTCCAGCTTTGTCCCTGTATGAGAAAGAATGACCTTCGAGGCAGAGGCATCAAGGATTTCATCTATGCTCCGGATAATTCTGCTCTGTTCACGAAGCGACACGTCCATTTCCCTTGAGCTTCCGTTTGGCAAGAGTCTCAACGCATGTTGATTTGCAGTCTTCTGTGCAGAGGTAAGTAGAACGACGATTTCGTGCGTCGTCGTTCTTATGAATTGCGGTGGTCCCTTCATGCATCCGATCGAAGTCGCATAATCCTGTGGAGATTCCGATTGTTTGAACCATCTTCACGAAGAGTAGGGATGTTCTCGTCGTCGGGTCAGCTGGTGCGCACCACCACCACACACAGAATCAACTACAAAAGCTCATACGATGCTTTGAGCTCGCCCCACATCTTAGCCCTTTGTCATCGCATCAACTATGACTATCCGTAATTAGTTTTCGCTCATGGTTGGATCGTGATGAAGAGGCTGGCATTCAACTATTCGGGGATTCCCCCATATTCCTTACTTCGCCCGTACCAGGCGCCTTCCCTACTCACACAACGAGGATTATCCTCACGATGCGATCCAGGGAGATAGCTCCTCGTACGTTTGATTCCTCTTCAGCATCCAGTACGTGTATGTGCCCAGTTTTCTGGCAACGGCCAGTAACGCCTTCTTCTCCCCTCGCTTATGCCTTAAGTTGAGGTAGAATTTTCTTAGGTGAGGGTCCTTCCTTATGGCGACCCGTGAGCATTCTGTTAGATTTCTTCTCAACCATTTGTTACCCTCCCTTGTTATGTGGCCTGTGACGGTGGTGTCGCCGGATTGATGCAGGGAGGGTACGAGGCCGAGGTATGCGCATAGATGTTTCGAGTCTGGGAAGCGGTTTACGTCTCCTATCTCGGAGGCTAGGAATAGGGCTGTGTAGGGGCCGACGCCCGGCAGTGTGTCTAGGAGTTTTGCGTTTGGGTCTTCTGGAACAGTCTTCGCGATCTGATCATTAAGCCGTTGAATGATCCTCTGTACGAGTTCAAGTTCATCCAGCCTGATGTTTATCTCCTGTAGGCCTAGTTCTCTGAGCGTTCGTTTTCCTTCAGGGCTGAAGGGATGTTGGACGGTTATTCCTCTTCGTTTGAGGAGCCATCGTATTGAGCCTCTGAGTTCTCCGCTTCTGAGGCCGTATCTTACCCTGTCGTTGATGAGTAGTCTCTTTTCTCTTGTTTCGAGGTCTGGCATGTATGATGCAGGTAGGTAGTTGGTTCTGAGGAGTTCTCCTAAGATTCTTGCGTCTGCTCTGTCATGTTTGAGTTTTGATTTTGCTATGAGTTTCACTTTGTTCGGGTTGGCTACGGAGACGTGGCAGGATTTCAGTGTGGAGAGTTTGTCGTAGATTGGGTAGATGAACCCTGTTGATTCTATTGCTACATGTTTCTCGCCGGGTAGTGAGTCTATGAAGGTTTGGAGGTTGGTGGTTGGTAGTCTTTTCTCGGTTAGGAGAGTGCCTGATGGTTCGAAGATGGCAACTTGGGATTCTCTTTCATGCACGTCTGCTCCAATATACAACGCGGCTGGTTGAGTCATATCCTTTGATCTTGTCCGCCGCACTTTCAAGGATAGTCATAGGACTCACACAATGAACCAGGAAACTCAGCAGGGCCTAGCACCTTAACCGTATGCCCTCGACGATCTTATATGGAGATCCAATTCCATCTGAACCATGGTCAGACTAAGTTACTTTCACAAGGAGGTGAAAGATTGAGAAAGATTCCTTCCGCCCTAGCTGCCTTCGGTCTCGCACTAGTCATTCTCATGGCAAGCGTGTCCAACGTTGCAGGTCAATCCTCGGCTGGCTGGCGTGCTCCATACACGACCACCGGCCTACCGGCGCCAGCAACAATACATCTGGCAGTTCTCAACCAAGGCGGTATGCAGAAAATCTGCGCAACCTTCTACGATTCAGGCGCTCAACCTGGACCGATGTTCTGCACGGGAGCGCCGTGGTATAAGGGACAATTGCCACATAACGCAGTTTGGTCGATATCTTGGACGGTTGCAGGCGCGATACCGGCCGATGGAAGCATCAGAGTTTATGGCGTGAACAAGTTAGCGGTAGCGCCAACAGGCTTCATAGTCTTCGGCGCCCCGGCCGGCTCGTTCTCGTTGACATTCTTCCCTAGCGGCGACTGACATGGACTTGACTCGCGAGCCAATCAAGGGGGTATAACAAGTCTCTAGTTTGTTATGCCCTACCCTACCGAAACGTGTGGACGACAGGTTCAGGATCTCGCTCAACGACAGCCAAATGATCTTTGAGAAAGCGAAGAAGGCTCGACCCTAGTGGACCAGTCTACCGTTCTGGACATGCAGCCGGAGAATCGGAAGGGCGTGCTCTCCCTAGTCCTCCGTGTCGAAACTTGCGACCCTCCAGGATCTCGATTACGGACGCATAGACTGGCTCATCGTCAAGCCACGCCGATACCTGGGTGATGTATCCGCATCCAACTCTAAATCCATGCGAGCTTGGCTTGCGGACTTGGTAGCATCGAATTCTCGCGCTCGTACCTGCCACAGAAAATCATGGGCTATCTGAGCAATACGGCAGCGTAGGGTACAATTTGCATAGTGGATGTTTGTAGGTTTGTTCGGTGGTCTGTTGACCAAGCTGCGGTTGTGGCTGTACTTGTGGGGTAGTTCCGCACACCGTAGGGTACACTTTGCATAGTGGATGTTCGTAGGTTTGTTCGGTGGTCTGTCGACCAAGCTGCGGTTGTGGGTACGGTTGTAGCTGTGCTTGTGTCGTGCAGACTGCAGGATAGTCGTTTGCACAGTTGTAGTCAAATGAGACACAGACATTGTACTGCCAGCCACAGAGACTCGTATGAATACTGGGGAAGTATTTTCCACCATAAGGACAAGTGCACGTGTTCGCGGCACAAGCGCCAATGGGGGTAACTGCCAGAACTGCTAGGGTTGGGATGATCAATACAAGAACCAGGATGCATACGGTTGCTGATCCAACTTTCGTTGTAGGTTCACCTCTGATGGGATGGGCACTATTCTCATTGCGCCCCTCCTCGGCGCTCCTCGACGAGCAGAGAAATCAGCGAACGCCAAACAGGCAGACCGTGAATTTCAGAAAGCCAGTATACCACACTGTTCGTTCAGGATTTCAGCCTTTGCATCTCGGTAGCCCGGTCGGGCACCCGAATTTGAACCCTCATAGGAGAGGAGGGACGTAGGAGAGGAGTAGG
>Ga0209725_1000988_pt1 | contig 16629 bp, 16 predicted proteins | sample I18A1metaG_FD_184145 | JGI IMG/M metagenome (GOLD analysis project Ga0209725, IMG submission 184145) | Lake sediment bacterial and archeal communities from Gulf of Boni, Indonesia to study Microbial Dark Matter (Phase II) - ​I18A1 metaG... | ecosystem: Environmental > Aquatic > Freshwater > Lake... | reverse complement strand
TGCGTGTACAGCTTGACTAGAGCTGTCCTGATCCACGAGTGGGTAGGGCTACTCATAATAGTGGTCGCTGTCGCGGGCTTAGCGAGTACCCTTTGGAGCATCGTTCAGAACGCCTACTTCTATGAATGCCCGACGCCACCGGCTGAGATTCCGGAGAAAGAGAGGGTCGCATGTCCGAGTCTCTTCCAAAGAGTGAGCTGGAATATCCAAGGCCTCTTCATAGGTGGCGCCATGCTGCTCTTCGGTCTTTGGACGTACAGGAAAGGGAAGGAAGGCGTCCCACTAGTCTCAGTAAGATGACCTGACTACTACGATTCCGGTGCACTTGCCGTTCCAGGCAAGGACATAGATTCACTAACAGACGGAAACTCTGAATGGCAATACAAGAATGATTCTGAATGCTGGCCGAACGCGGCACGCAGTTTCGCTTCTCTCTCACACATGAAGTCGGGTCACACCGACTTTATCTCTTGAATGGTCAGATACGATGACTTCACAATGCGAAGGAGAAAACCTCCACAGCAGCGAGTTCGGATCCTAAATCCCTGCTTCTTCCCAGTAGTGCAAGAAAAGATCTTCACACCACTTGTGGAATCTCGGCTTCCTGCTGGCGAATCCGGCGCTGAAGTCTATCTTTCCTTTGGCGTCTGGAAGACAGAGCCCGGCTAGTCTCTCGTTCATCACTATGCAGACCCTGACTTCGCTGAGCCGCCTCATTTCTAGGGAGCCTGTGGGGGCTGGTTCAGGAAGCTCAAAGCCTGAGGGCAATGTCAGCTCTTCAGGAAGCAGGATCCTGAATTCGATGCGTCTCTCGATACCTTTCCTGATCATTGGTATGCTGGCAGTCATGACTTCATCCGTAAGGATCCAAACGCGTTGCTCTGCCTCCTCCATTACCACCTCAACCAAGTGCAGAACCTGCATGACACCTTTCCCAGGCTCGCACTCTTCGAGTTCGCCGACCCTCTCAATGAATCCGGGAGGAAGCCATGTCAGTTCATGCTCTTGGAAGTAGTCCCTATTGGTTATGATGAAATTGTAGCCGGGGAGCAGACGTAAGGTGATCCGGCCAAGCGGGGTTACTTGGTAGAAACCTTCGCCATCCTTCCTGACCAGCTTGGCATCCCTAAGCCTTGATAGATGTCTTGATGTTTCCTGCATCGACAAGTTCAGACGCTCTGAAATGTGGGTTAGCTTCAGTCGTTCCCTCTCAATTAGAGATAGAGTCTTCAATCTGTCGCTGTGCGCGAGTTCGAGGAAGAACTCACTGAGCTTCTCCAAGCTGGCTCTCCTAAGCATCATTGCTGACAAATCATGATTGATACTGAAATTCCAGCATCCTTGCTTAGCAGGCTAGATAGACAAGTTGATTGTTAAATGTGTGTTGGAGGTGTTGGAGATGGTCGAGAAGAAGCTCGTTGTAACGGTGCTTGGGACGCTCGGAATAATTGTCTTTCTAGCTGGTCTGTTCACGCCACTCGGGCTTTTTGCACCTCACTATGCCTTCTTTTGGGCATTAGCGTGCTGGGCAATTGCCGGTGGAATTCAACGCTTTGCGAAGGAGGAAACGAAAGGTGAGGGACGAAACTGAGCACTGGTTCTCCATAGAACTGAAGTCGAAGGAGTTCCTGAGAAATCTCATGATTTCGAATAGGACAGGCGAAACCGTGCTTCTTGAAGGCTTCCTCGGTGAGCTGGTGGAGATGAGCCTCGTTGAGGGGGGTCTGCTGGAAGTCAGAGGAAGCAACGGGGTCCTAAGAATGGACGTGAACGAAGAGGACTTGGAGACACTACTCGCTCGGTTAGCACCTCGAATCGTGAAGAAAGGAAGCAAAAATGAGAATCGCAGCGCTCGTTACCCAGAAGCCGAGCAGAGCGCCGGTATCTCTGAAAGTTGGAAAGGAGATCTGAGATGAACGTCGGAAAGTATGGGAAGGCCTTGCTTGCAAGTATTGGGGTTTTCGCCGCCACACTCTTCACGAACATGAACATGGATTACGGGTTCACATTTGCGTTTCTCTATGGCTTGATTCCTGCCATATCCGCCTTCGCGCTTTTAGTTGCTAAGAGAATCACTCCGCTGAGGAGAGCCGTATACCTGATCTTCACTTTCGTACTATGGTTTGGGTTCGACCTGATAGCGCTGCATGAAAGGGGCTCGCTCATCCTACCTGTGAATCCTTCGACCTCAGGCACAGTCATCTTACCCTGTCCGGCTACGATCCCCATGATATTCTTCGGCTGGATGGCTTATGGTCGAGAGGTCTTTGTGCCAGGCTCCAAGGTCATCTTTCCTACAACATTCAACTTCTTCCTGATCGTGTTTGGACTCATGCTGCTCCACGGCGTCCTATTGGGTAGGGGGTACTGCGGATGGAGCTGCCTCTTCGGGGGCTTCTTGGAGGCCACAGCTTCAGGAAGATCCTACGGCAAGCCCGTCAAGCTGACACTGGAGAAGATCATGAAGAGGCCGAGCAAGTTCGAATCACAGAAGGAGAAGACCGGCCTAAAGGGACTCTTCGGTGTCAGAGAGGAGGTCAAAGATGTAAAGTGGGGCTTTCTCCTAGCGATCGGCTTGATCTCCACGATAGCGCTACGACCGATCTTTTGTGAGATCTGTCCAAGCAGAGTCTGGAACGACTATCCGAACCCTGCATCCGGCGCCTACTTCTGGTTGTCCATGTCGGCTATTGTCGGCCTATTCGTTGTATTCTGGTTCGCTCTTCCGGTCTTGACTAGGAAGAAGCTCTGGTGCAACGCGATATGTCCACTAGGTGCTTTCGTTGGACTATTGGGCGTGCTTAGTCCATTCCAGGTGAAGATTGACAAAGAGAAGTGCAATAATTGCATGCTCTGCGCAAGAGTGTGCAAGGAATACGCCATGACTGCCGACAGAGTTGCGGGCTCGGGGAAGGCTGCTTTTGAATGCACCAAATGTGGACGCTGCATAGACTCGTGCGCCCAAGGAGCCGTAGACGTGTACCTCCGCGGTACTTCAAAGAAGATGAGATCTTGGTTCATCCCGATTAGCCTGATCTTCACTTTCACGTGGCTTTCTGTGTTCGTGTGGGCGATTGTTACGATACTGCCGTCGATGCTTTGAGTCCAAGGGTGGCTATGCGACGCTTACGACCTTGATGTCTGGGCTGCTACTTGGGTTTGGTGTTGGAACCTCATGTATGGTCTTCTGTACACCTGTGCTGGTGCCGCACATAGTGGCTGACCATCGCGGCGGGAAGCGGGGACTTCTCACTTCTATACTTTTCAGTCTAGGTAGGTTGATCGCCTACCTCACTTACGCTCTAGCTCTCGGCGTTGCGGGAGAAACTCTTTCCGGGGGAATCCGATCTTCCACATCTCCAATGCTGATTGGCATGGGGGCTTTGCTGATCATCTACGGAGTCTCCATATCCTACGGACACTACATATGGCCCAACGTGACATCGAGAATCTGCGGTCATTTTAGCTCCCACAACTCCACGTTCGTTTTAGGAGTTCTCATGGGTCTGACTCCCTGCCTTCCCCTAACGATGGCGATGGCGTATTCGCTTACTCTTCGAGACCTGTTAGCTACTGTCGCCTTCTTCATATTCTTCTGGTTGGGCTCTTCGACCTACACACTTGCCCTCGGCGGAGCCACCGGAGCCATAGGACAGCTAGCAGTCGCAAGAATCCAGATCGGAAGGATCAGGAGGATAAGCGGCATAGCCTTGTCCACAACTGGGATCTTATTCTTCTCGGAAGGAGTCAAGTTCCTATCTTGACCCGTTAGACCATGTCACGGGCAAACAGAGCGGTTTTTCGTGGGAACCTTGAGGCATCAGGTTCCGGCGGCGATTCAGTTTCTCTCGCGTCTTGTGGGCTGGGGCTCATCTTATGGTTAATAAGCCGCATGCGGCTTGATGCGGACGCATGGATGCGAGTGTTGCTTGCGGTTCTCGTTTCTACGATGAGAGTGTGGGTGATATCCACATCGCGATCCCGTAGGGGCTCTACTTGCAAGTCTTGGCGTTCATGAACGCACGCCTTGATCTTGGGTCTGTGAGGAAAAGGCTTCCTCCACCTATCGCGTCCGGCCACATATTTGGCCAGCTAGTCTAGATCGTCTGTCGCTTTGGCGGTAGCGGGGACTGAGCGTCTAGTATATCTTGTGGGTTCCGACAGCTAGGAAAACCACGCATCTTTTCTCGAAATCGACTTGAAAGATCAACCTGAACTGTTTTCCAATCGCGTAGGAGAACGTGCCCTCCCAGCGACCATGAAGTCTGTGTCCAAGCTTTGACGGGACTTCAGCGGTCAGAAGATTCTCGATCGCCTCATCCACTCGCTGTTGAGCAAGCCTGTCAAGACTTTTGTATCCACGTTTGAAAGTTCCAGAGAAGATCGGGATCCAAGTCAAGAATCATGACTCATGGAGCGCGCCCATATGCTGCTTGATAGGTTAGGGGGAATGAAGCCACTCCAAGGCTTCTTCTTTGTTCTTGAATCTCCTGAGCTCACCTTTCAGGAGTTCGCGCTTGGCCGATTCAATGTCTTGCTGCAAATCTTGACTAGACATGACCTCGAGGGTTGCCCAAACCTCATTCTCGGGTATTCCGTTGCGCATTGCGTCGATCACGAAGCGAATCATCTCTTCGAACGTCGCCTTGTCCAGCAACAGGGCTTCCATACGCATCAACAGACAGGGTATGCTCAAGCTATTCCCTAATTATCTTGTCGCTTCATGTATTGTGCTAGCTTCTACGGTTACTGTATTCCGACGACGTTGCGGGTTGGATTGCGGCTAGCTAACTCTCCTAAGGCAAAATGAACTGAAAATCGAGAGCGAGAGTTACCAAGACCATCCTCCTGAATCCCGCTCAGAAGACTCGACCGCGAAGGTACTATCGCAAGTATGTGGGGTTTCGGGCTTGGACAGACTTGGCTGTGTCAGACTGGCGTGGGGCCACGGGGCTATCCGCTGTCTTTGACCCGCCTACTACGCATTTGTAGTATGGCGGATATGTGTACCTTTGCGGATGGAAACTCTGAATTGGTAGCAACGTGATGCTGTGCACAAGGGTTCCAATGCCTAGGATGTACACTCGAACGGGCGACAAGGGGGAGACCGGGCTCTTCTCAGGCGAGAGGGTTCCGAAGAATTCACTCAGGATTGAGGCGTACGGAACGGTCGACGAATTGTCGTCATGGATCGGATACGCTCGATCCTTGCTGAAGGACAAAGATGTTGACGAGGTGCTTGAGAAAGTCCAGCGAGACCTCTTCCTCGTTTGCGCAGACCTTGCAACGCGTCCAGAGAAAGGGAGACCGCAGAAAGCCGCCCAAGTCACCGACACGATGGTCAAGCACCTCGAGGAAGCCATCGACAGACTTGACGCAGAGTTGCCGCCGCTATCGACGTTCATAGTTCCAAGCGGAACTATCGCAGCCGCGGCGTTGCATGTGGCCAGGACGGTTGCGAGACGCGCAGAGCGTAGAACAGTCACTCTGGCACAGCAGGAGGGGGTGAACCCTCAGCTCGTCCCCTACTTGAACCGGCTGTCTTCCCTGCTATTCGTGCTCGCTAGGATAGTGAACAAGCGCTCGGCTGTTGAAGAATCAAAGTGGTCATCACGATCCCAGCAGGGCTGATCTAGCTCCGAGCATGAGCAGCGGTTTAGGGCCGCGCCTTCCTTCTTCTACGAACTACAACCACGACTACTAGCGCGAGCAGGATCACCGCTACCGCGATCAGCGGGATTGGAAGCTCAGCCGCGGCGACCTGAAGGTCAACGGTGAGAGTGTCGTCGAGGCTGTTGTTTGATTGGCTCCAGTCGAGGCGTAGGTCCATCTTGTACGTTTGAGGCTGCGCCTTTGCGTCCACGTCGACCGTAAGGTATGCTGTCTTGGATTCGCCTGGCCCCATGGTTCCGAGGAAGTCTGTCAGCGTACCTGTGAAGTAGTTGCCAACCCTCAGCTGGACCCTTACCGAGTCTGCATTCACGGTTCCAGCATTCTTGATCGTTACTATTATGCTGACGCCGGAGTCGCCCGCGCGGACAACCTTGGGCTCCACCTGAACAAGCTCGAATCTTACCTTCTCGCTCACGTAGAGCGGGATCTGTCCGATCTCGACCTGACCAGAGGATCCAGAGGAGACCGTGACCAGTCTAAGGCTGTAGCTTCCGAACTGAGCTGCGTCGCTCACGTCGAGGTAGAAGTCAGCCTCACTGATCTGGCCAGGCTGCAAAGTCCCGAGAAAGAAGACATCCGAGCCTGCCGAAGACTGTTTGAACGGCTCTTCCAACACAAGGCGCACCTGAAGGTCAGCCGTTGAACCCGTGCCGGCATTCACCAGCCACGCCTTCACATCGATCTGGTTGTCGCCAGGGTATACCTTCGCCGGCACCGTGAGGACATGCTGGACGCGGACATCACCCGTCCAGACGGGAACATCTACGCTGAGAGTCTTCTCCACAGGCAAGAGTTCTCTCGCAGTCTTGTAGTTGACAATGAGAGTGAGCCTGTGAACGCCCGCGACTGCGTCTGAAGCTACTGTCAGGACAAATTGCACCGTAAAGGTGAAGCTTGGTTGGATGTCTCCTGCGCTGCGCTCAACTGTGTCGGCGGAGACTCGATTTCCTTCCACGTAGTAGATGTAGCTGAACGGTGGGGCCAACACCAGCTTGGCGCTGACATCGCGGGCCGCCGCGTCTCCCGCGTTTGACAGAACGATTGACAAGGGAATGTTGGTGTCTCCCGGATGCACTGACACGCCTCCGAGCGGATTCGTTCCCCAGTACACGCTCGTCACGACAACATCCGGCCCAGTAACAGCTTGAACGTTGCCGACAAAAGGCGCGGCCAACGAAAGAGTCATGAGAATCAAGAGGACTGATGCCCATCGAGTCAACATCTTACGCTCCCAGCGCAGCTCGGATTGAGGCTTCGATTGCGTGTATATCAACTCTCCTGCCTCGCCATCTGCTTTTGATTCTAGATTGTTCGTTTGGACAGGATGGCTGCAACTGGTAACAAGAGCGCGCTGCTCAGCGCGAGGACGAGTATGTTGAGCGTTATCGCGTCGAGTCCGACCCCCAGATAGATAACCCGCCTAAGCGCGTCGTTTCCATAGGTCCAAGGCAACATCCACGCCATCGCGCGCCCTCCCGGAGCCAACATTTCCGGCGACTGAACCGCTCCCGAGAGCTGGAATAGTGGAAACGTTATCGCGATCTCGAGGATCGTCAGCGTCGAAGAACTGCGAACCTTTGTAGAAAGCAACAAGCCCAGAGACATCGTAAAGATAGCCACGAGAGTGGTCGTGAGGTAGACCAACGGTATGCTGCCTCTGATCACCAGCCCCGTGAGGGCAAAGATGACGAGCATGAGCGTAGTCCGAACCGCGTTGAGAACGACCGTTGCGGATATCTTACCGCTGTAGATTGAGAGAATACTGGTGGGTGTAAGAACCAAGCGAGGAAACGTGCCACGCTCCCGTTCTCTGGCTATGGCGTTCACGATGTCATCAAAAGCGCCCAGTATCGTGATCATGCCCAGCATCCCGGGCAGAAACGTGTCGCCGGTCGGAGGACGCCCTGAGATAGGTCTAAGGATCACTTCCACTGGCGAGTCGCCGACACCCAACGGAACGCCAGCTATCCCCAACAGTCCTTGGGTAGCGCTACTCACGGCGCTTTGAACCAAGGACGACGCGGTGATCTTTGAGTTGTCGGTTTGTACAACAATGAAGGCCAGTCGATTGTTGAGGAGCGCGTCCCCGAAACCGCTCGGAATGATAACCGCTCCAGTTGCCGCCCCCGACTCAACCGCATGCAAGGCCTGCGCTTCTGTCTGGAGGAATTGAGTCACATGAATTATGGGCGAACTCGTTAGCCTATCCATCAGAATCTTCGATACCGATGACCCGTCTAGGTCTGATACAACCACGGGTATATTGTAACTGGCCGCGCTGAACGCCGTCACTATGACGACGAAGAGTTGGATCAAGAGTATCGGAAACATTATCGTAAGCGCTAGGGAAAGCGGGTCTCGGACGAGCTGTCTCAGTTCCTTGATGGAAACGGCTGTCGTGTCACGAACTAGGCGGTTCATGTAGCAAGCCTCTCTCGCGACAAGTGGAGGAGAAGATACGAAAGGCCATAGAAGACTACTATCGACACCAGAACAAACTGCAGCTGGCTGGTCAGACTGAGCAGGGGTTGTCCGACGAGTATGGTGGCTCTCAGCATCTCGATACCGTAAGCCCACGGCAGCAAGTATGAGATTGTGCTTGAGATCCCTCTCAGGAGTTCTCTATCTATTATGAATCCGCTGAAGGAGAAGAGGAACAGCACCAGGAAGAATTCTATGATAATGACAGCTCTCACGCCAACCCCTAAGGCAGAGATCAGAAAACCGAAACCCATCGTTAGCAAGGCCATGAGAAGCGAAAGCACTAGGACTGTCCCGAAATCCGTGTTCAGGCTCGCTCCATAGGCATAGATACCGATCCCGAAAACAATGAACGTGCGAATCACGTTCAGAACCAGGTCATACGTCGTCTTGCCGAGAATCATGGCGCCAAGACTGATGGGGCTCAGAAGCAGACGGGCATAAGTTCCGTCTTCACACTCTCGGGACATCCCTCCTGCAATCTCATAGAATGTCGCGAAGATTATTACCAAAGCTAGGATGATCGTGAGGCCAAACGCGAAACCAGAGAAGGAAACACCCTTCTGTATGATCTCGACTTGCGAAGGACCGCTACTGAGCAGTGGCCTCACCTCAGCTGTTGGGCTGAAGCCTTGCAGGCTTTCTTGCAGACTTGAGACAACGCGGCTGCCCAGACCGTTTACGCTGTCGTCTTCGTAGACTACTATGTTAGCGCCGCCGTCGCTTGTCAAATGCTCCTGGAAACCTCGAGGCACTATGATGACTGCAAAGATCTTCCCTGTTCCCAGCATTGCGATAGCATTCTCTTCCCTGTAGCCTTGAACCAGATTGTCAAAGTCTCCTGAACTCGAAAGCGCGCCGTAGAGACGGTTTGAGGCAACTGTCAGATCGTTGTCAACAAAAGCGATGGGGATCTGGGCTGTTGGAGAAAAAGTCTCGCCGGCTCTACCGCTTGCTCCTCCAAGGGAGACCGTGAAGAAGACCGGTAGAATCACAAGTGAGATGATGATAGCTGTGCGGCTGCGCCTGAAGAGGCGAAACTCGTTTGCCATAACGGCCAGAACGTCGCCGAGAAATCTCCGTACCGGCATTACGCTCTCACGTCTTAGGTCGACCTAGGAGTTGCTCGTTCGTTCAATTCATTCTCTTCTCGATTTCTCGAGAAAACGGTCGATCTCTTCTTCGCCGCCAGTCAATCTGATGAAGGCTTCCTCGAGCGTGGGGCCTTTCGTGTTGATGGACCTGATCTTAGCGCCCTGTGAGAGAAGGATCTTGGTGACATGCTCGGCAAGCTCAGGGTTGTGTAGACATCTGACCTGAAGCATCGGATCGTCGTAAGAGACATTGCAAACGTCCGCCAGGTTCCGGATCGACTCAACCTGCTCTGGCGACAGGCCCGGAGTTTCGACCTCCATCACAGACAGCTCGCTTACCTTGCCTTTCAATTCCCTCGGCGAGCCAACTTGGATCAGCCTTCCCGCGAAGACAATCCCGACACGGTCGCAGATCTTCTCAGGCTCCGTCATATAGTGAGTCGTCCATATCACCGTCACACCCTGTTTGCAAAGGCTCCTCGTGAAATCTTGGAGAGCGGCTGCCGATTGTGGATCGAGACCAGAAGTCACTTCATCTAGGAACAGGATCTTTGGATCGTGAAGAAGAGCCGCGCTTATCAGCGCTTTCTTCATCCAACCCGACGAGAGCGCGCTCACTTGACGCTTTGCTTTCTCTTCGAATCTGAACATGTCCAGCAAATCGGCTATTCTCTTCTCAGATTCTCTCGTTGGAAGACTGTAGAGTCTGCTAAGAAACTTCAGGTTCTCTTCGATCGTCAGTTCCTTGTAGAGCATCACTCCTTCCGAAACAACGCCGATCTGGCGTCGGACCTTGGCGGGTTCTCGCAATAGGTCGTGACCCGCGACAGTAGCCGTTCCGCGCGTAGGCTCGATCAGAGTACAGAGCATGCGTACCGTCGTGGTCTTTCCGGCACCGTTAGGTCCGAGCAGACCAAACAATTCGCCTTCCCTAACGTCCAAGTTCAGGCCGTCCACAGCGGTGAAATGGCCAAAGACTTTCGTCAGGTTCCTTGTGGTAATAGCGCTCTGTGGCATGCGACGGTTCCTCGCGCTTGACGGTCTGTTCAATTCAATTAAGGTTTTGTGCAGTATCCGATACACGTGCTGCGTTACGCGTTCCGCTCTTGCTTGGCCAGATTCCTAGTGCTCGCCCGCCGCTTTCGGGTAGCCCTCATCTTCCAGTTGAATCGTGGTGTGATCGATTCCAAACTCTTCTCTTAACATGTGGATCAAGTTCGTGATCAGTTCCTTTCTGTCCATGCCCTCTTCCACTACAACGTGGCTGCTCATGCAGCACATCTTTGTGTCGGCGATCGACCAGACATGAAGGTCATGGACGTTCCTTATTCCCTTCACTCCAACTATTCTGCGCTCGAGCGAGGCTACGTCGATGTGAGGTGGGACTCCCTCAAGGAGAACGTTCACGGAGTCTCGGACTATTTTCCCGGAACTGTACAAGACCAGGACGCTTATCATGATACTAGCTATAGGGTCGGCCACGTACCATCCGGTGAAGAACATGATCAGCCCAGCCGAGATTGCCCCTACGGAGCCCAGCGCGTCAGCTACCACGTGTAGATAGGCGCCTTTGAGATTCAGGCTCTCGTTCCTTGATCTTGAAAGCGTTGCTGCAACTAGTCCGTTGGCCATGAGGCCAAGAACGGCGATGACTAGCATGTTCAGGCTCTGGACGCTGGCGGGTTGTTGAATCCGCTGGATAGCCTCGTACAATATGAAGACCACAATAGCCCACAGGAAGATGCCGTTCAGGAAAGCTGACAGGATCTCGACGCGGTAGTAGCCGTAGGTTCTCTTCAAAGTCACAGGCCGCTGCGCTAGCCAGGCAGCAAAAAGTGCGTACCCTAGGGCGAAGACATCGGTGAGCATGTGGAAAGCGTCTGTTTGAAGAGCTAGACTGTTTGTTAGAATTCCTCCGACTAATTCGATGACGAAGAAGGATGCAGTTATGCCTAGGGCTATTGCCAAAGCGGTCGTAGCTCTTGAGACGCGAGAATCTACGCGCATTGGGAACCTTGCTCTCACCGAACTGGCGAGCCAACATTCGCTGTCAAACTTTTATACCTTGACGTTGTCACGGCTGTCGTCATCAGCGACCACACGCATCAACCGAGGAAGCATGGAGATCACTTGTCTAGCCTAATCTACGCTGCTGTGAGCGTCGCATTGGTCAGTTTGACCTCACTGGTCGGCATCTTTGCCATATCTCTGAAAGAGAGCATGCTCGACAGAATACTCTTTGTCCTTCTCAGCTTCTCAGCCGGGACCATCCTTGGCACAGCCTACTTGGATTTGCTGCCTGAGACCGTGGAACTCTTCGGTGAAGCACAACTTTCCGCCGCAGTTGCTTACGTGACAATCGGGTTTCTCGGTTTCTTCTTTCTGGAGCGATTCATCTACTGGTACCACGGACACGTACACGGATACGAGTCCGTTGTGGAAGAGAAGATGACCGTAAAGAGATACGTCTATCTCAATCTGATCGGAGACGGAATCCACAACTTTCTTGACGGAATGATCATCGCAGCCGCGTTCCTGATAGCCGTTCCAGCAGGCGTAGCAACAACTCTCGCCGTAGTCTTCCATGAACTCCCCCAAGAGATCGGGGACTTTGGAGTTCTCGTATATGGCGGCTTCACACGGCACAAGGCCCTGCTGGCCAACTTCGTTACTGCCCTGACGGCTTTCGGGGGAGTCCTCGTATCATACTACTTCTCGTTCCAAATAGAGAACTTCTCGGCTCACCTCATAGCCTTTGGAGCTGGAGGCTTCATCTACCTTGCAGCTTCGGAATTGATCCCCGAGATGCAGGAAGAGAAGAACATACGGAAATCTGTCGCCCAGTCCGTTCTGTTCATTCTCGGAATAGCCCTAATATGGTCGCTAGTAATCCTGATCCCTGCCTAGGCTCGAGAGCTTGCCATACGGCAATCGGAACAAGTCCGGAGAGGCGGCTAGTAGCTCTGGTTGACGTTGGACTGGAAGGATCGTTATGAAACCATTCTACGAGGCGGCATCACTACGAATATATAACGAGGACATCCTGAACATACAGGCTATCGGCAAAGAGAACATAGATCTTGTTGTAACGTCGCCTCCGTACGATGTCGATGTCAAGTACGAGAACTATGACGACAATCTGCCCTATGACGAGTACCTTGAGTTCACGAGGAAGTGGCTGTCAAAGGTCTACGGACTGGCGAAGCCCGATGGACGCTTGTGCCTGAACATTCCACTTGACAAGAGTAAGGGCGGCCAGCAAAGTGTATGCGCTGACATTACGGCCATCGCGAAGGAAGTGGGCTGGAAATATCACTCGACGATCATTTGGAACGAACAGAACATCTCCAGACGCACTGCTTGGGGCTCATGGATGAGCGCTTCCGCGCCCTACGTCATCGCTCCCGTGGAAGCAATACTCATCATGTACAAGAGCCGATGGGAAAAGACTCGCAAGGGAAGGTCAGACATAACTCGCGACGAGTTCATCCAATGGACAAACGGCGTCTGGAACTTCAGCGGCGAAAGCAAACGCAAGATCGGACACCCAGCGCCCTTTCCAGTAGAACTCCCCAAGAGATGTATCAAGTTATTCACGTACAAGGGAGAAGTTGTATTGGACCCGTTCCTCGGCAGCGGAACCACGCTGATCGCGTGCCAGCAAACAGATAGGACTGGAATAGGCGTAGAAATCAACAGAGACTACTGCCGGTTGGCAGCGAAGAGACTGAGTGAGTTTCGGACAAACACACACGTGTGAGGAACCAACCAACACTTGTGCATGATCCATTCTGTCTGATGGCAAGAGAAGAAAATGGGGGAGGATTTCGGGACCCTGTCCTTTCCATTCTAGCACTCAAACCGAGGTTTCCGGGCGCTTCCTGCGGAACAAGAAGAGGCTACCGAATAGGACCAGCAGCGATGTCACTGCGATCATTCCGGAGGGAAACTCTGGAACCGGGGTTGCGGGGTCTGGTCCCCAAGTGCTCCAGCCGTGTACGCTGCAATTCAGTCTCGCTTGGACCTGAATGGTTCCGTTAACCGCCCCAAGGTTGTACGTCTCCGTGAAGACTGTCGTTGCGGGTGTTGGTGATATGGCAACGGCGGGCAGTTCCGTCCATGACATTCCATCTGTTGATGTTCGTACCTGAAAGTCGGTCGGGAAGTGGCCCGGTGTGGGTGGATCTGACATCTGAGAGAAGTCGAACTGTACTGTGAGAATCGTGTTTCCGGAACCGTCAACAGAACTGCTGATCTGAGGGGATGAACCCCAAGCGTAGACATTCGGATAAAGTGCCAATCCAAGCATGGCAAGTAGCGCTATTGTGGCTAGAACCAACAGTTTACTCATTTTCCAACCTCCAAAGAATCCTGGTCGTCTAGGGGGCGGTATCGCAACATAAGGATGGAACCAACTCGAACGCGAGTTTTTCTCGACGCAAAGCTTCCATTCGAGAAGTGGCGATCGAGGTCCACGTTAATCAGTTACAGTTCGATGGCTCAGCATTAGAGCAACCGAAGTTGCGACGAATCGGAAATCCCGATCGCGTCACTGACAGCGGCCTTGACCAAGTCGATTAAAGCCCTCATTCGAGAATGTATCGTGCTATGACCGACGGAAGCCGTGCACCGAGCGTCCGACGCATTTCTCGGCCAATGGGCGCTCGCTTCGGGGGCGACGAGATCAAGGAACAAGCTATCTATGCCCAGCACAAATATACTACAGAGACTTGACGCATCACAAGTGATAAATACGCACAGCTCCGAGTCACGAACGTTGGGACCATCATGACCGAGAAAGGTCCAACAACTAGAAAATTGCTTATGACGCCGCGACAAATTGCTGTGACAGCGATATTTAGTGCGCTGGGTATGATCACCACCGCCATGGGCTTGGCGTTGCCTGGCTACCTCCCCATGGTCAACTTCGAGCTGAACGGAACGTTCATGACAATTGTAACCATGGCCGCAGGGCCGATAGGTGGTATAGTCGCAAGTATTCTGATATCGCTGACATCTGCTGTGGGTGTCATCAGCGCCTGGGCCTATTGGCCGCACCTCTTCATTTTGGCTACGTTCTATCCTTGGATCTGGTCGATGCAGAGCAGGGTCACGAAAACAGTTGCGTGGTGGGTCGTGGTAGCAGTTGCGCTGTTCATACAGTACTTCGCTTGGTGGTGGCTTTACGCCGCAGTCTTCAAGCTCATGACCGTCCAGGCGATGTTCTACTACAACATGTTCGCCGGACCATACGTGGTCTACCTGCTGATCTGGGGCCTCATACCCTGGATTATCCTCATGTCTACTCCAAAGTTCGTCAGGCCCGATTGGAAGTTTCCAGGCACCAAGTACATCGCCGCAGTCCTGGCCGTGATCTCAGTGGTCATCGGACTACTGTGGTGGTAAGAAATGGAAACATGGCAGATTGCTGGCGCAATCGTAGTGATCATACTAGTCTTCGTCATCGCAGCATACTTCGAGTATCTTGAAAGAAAGAAGACTAAATAGCAGCAGAGACCCGCGGCGGACCCCCTTTCCCCCTTTTTTGCTCTCCTTTTTCTAGCGTACCATTTGGAACCATGTCACCGAACAGTGACGTTGCTCATCTTCTTGTGAGTATGACGTTACCGAACTTGTCCATGACGGCCTTGAAGTCCTCAGTTACCACGATTGTGGAGGTGACTTCCTCGATTATTGCCGGACCCCTGAACGGCTTTCTCGGAGGCAACGCCTCCTTCTGATATATTGGTAGTTTCTTGGTTTTCTTCTCTCGGCCCAGATAGACCCGTCTTTCTTCTTTAAGCGCCTTTGTCATGCTTCTGCCTTTATCTGAGAGTTTCTGCAGTGATGGCCTCTTGACCTTCGAAATCCCCGCTACATGGAAGTTAACTATCTCCACAGGGTTATTTTCGAGAACGAAACCGTATTCGCGCTTGTGAGCGTCTATGAACCTTCGTTCTATTTCATCCATTTCTTTGGCGACTATCCTGCCTGAAATCAGGGGTACCTTGATCGTGTGCTCTTGCCCGTAGTAGCGCATGTCACCGTATCTAATCGTAGTGACAGTGGAGACATCGATTTTTTCGGACTTGAACGTATCAAGAAGGCGCATTTCCAGGTCCCTGAGAATCTCATCCATGAGCTTAGCGGCACCTTGTCTGTCGCTGAGTTTCATAACGTGTGTGTGTACCATGTCGTGACGAATGTCCGCTACGAGCATACCCCAAGCGTTGAAGACGCCGGCGGGAATCGCTGGAACGATGATTCTGGGTATTTGAAGCTCCGTCGCGATGAACGGTCCAAACATCGGACCGGAACCACCGTGGGTGATGAGCGTAAACTCACGCGGGTCGAATCCCTTTTGCACCGATACCAGACGAATGACATGTGCGGCTTGGTCATTTGAGACTCGGATTATCGCGTCGGCCATTTCTTCAGCAGAAACGCTGAATTTTCTAGCGAGCTCTGTCAGCGCCTTTTCGGCCATATCGCGATGGATCTTCAGCTCTCCCCCAAGCAAATACTCGGGGTTCAAGTATCCGGCGACAACGTAGGCATCGGTCAAGGTTGGTTCCAAGCCGCCTTTGCCATAGCATACGGGCCCTGGGTCTGCGCCAGCCGCCCTGGGCCCTACCTTCAGAGCGCCGACATCGTCCACCCATGCGATGCTGGTTCCGCCGTTGCCCACTTCAATGACCTCCACAACGGGCACTTTGAGCGGATAGCCAGGTCTGAACCTGTCTCTGTCCACGTGATACTCCGTGGTAATTTTGGGCAGAAGACCTTTTACGAGGCCGGCTTTCGTGGTGGTGCTTCCGCCATCCAGAACGATCAAATCGCTGTAGCCTAGTATCTCCGCTAGCGCGGTTCCTCCCACGATACCCGCAATAGGGCCTCCTTCAACTGTGAATATAGGATATTTCTTGGCGAAACTCGAAGTCGCCATTCCGGCCGCGGCGAGCATCACAAAGAAAGTACCATTGAAACTCATTCCAGAGAGCGTGTCTTCCAGAATGGTCAGATAGGTATCAAGCTCAGGTTGTACATAGGCATTCAGCACTGCGGTGCTCGTTCTCTCATACTCGCGCCATTCCCGAGATAGCTCCGCTCCGAGAGTTACGAAGGGCTTCATTCCGGCCTCTTGGAGGCTTCGGATGGCTAGCTCGCCGGCCTTTTGCTCGTGCACGGGATTTGAATAGCCATTTATGAAGCTAATAGCTATCGAACTACAATCCTTCCCGATCAGCTCTTTGACTGCGCTTTTGACTCCGTTCTCGTCCAGAGGAGTTATGATTTTTCCGTCTGCGCCTATTCGCTCTTTCACCCAAGCGGTCAGGTAGCGCGGAACAAAAGGTTCGGGCTTGCGATATTTCAGATTGAA
>Ga0209725_1000986_pt1 | contig 16664 bp, 14 predicted proteins | sample I18A1metaG_FD_184145 | JGI IMG/M metagenome (GOLD analysis project Ga0209725, IMG submission 184145) | Lake sediment bacterial and archeal communities from Gulf of Boni, Indonesia to study Microbial Dark Matter (Phase II) - ​I18A1 metaG... | ecosystem: Environmental > Aquatic > Freshwater > Lake... | reverse complement strand
GATGTCTCCTGAAGACCTGTTGTTGATCACTTGCCTAAATAGAGCTGATCTGGCAGATTTGCGACTAATGGATGTAAACGACGTTATGGGTGTGCTCACGCAACATGCAGATGCTTTCGACTGGAACTACGTAGAAAGAAAACTTTCTATGACTGGGGCAGTAATAGTATTCCACCTTCTCCAAAGTTTCATCAAGTCCGTATACGGGCTCGATGTCGTTCCAAGGGCTTTTCAGACAACGCTCGAAAAGGATGTGCGCAACCGACTTTTTGGCCACATGTTTGAAAAAGCCTCTATACTACGGAATGCCCAAGATTTTCACCTGCTCTACTTGGTCTATAGAGCGATCTTCTTAGACAAGTATGACATAAGACATCAATTCATAAACACTGGTCATCTGAGGAATCTGCTTCAAGCCAGAATATTAGGTAGAAGAAGCCATGCGTAGCTGAGTTGCCGACAATATGAAAGTGCTTCTCATCGAGCCTCCCTTTCACAGGTTCATGGGTTTCTATAGACACTATTACCCGCTAGGTCTGGCCTACATAGCTGCTACGCTGGCAAAACACAGTCACGCCGTAGAAATCTACGACGCGGAGCATGATCCCAAAGCTAGGTCCAAAACCTATCTTGAGGCAAGTCAAGACTATTTCAAGTATATGGATGCGATCAAGGACCGAGAACACCTGCTCTGGTCAGAGATACAGCAAGAGATATCGAGATTCCGGCCAGATCTAATCGGCATCAGCGTCCTAACGGTCAAGGTTCCCTCAGCTCTAAGAATCGCTTCCCTATGCCAAATCGGAGATCAGAGAATCCCAGTGGTAGTCGGCGGAGAGCACCCTACAGCCCGTCCAGAAGACCTTCTCAAAGACGAGAATGTGGACTTTTCCGTTCGAGGTGAAGGTGAGCAGACGATGCATGAATTGGTTGAGGCTCTCGAGAGCAGTGGACGACTCGAAGAGATTGAGGGCTTGTCCTTCAAGATTGGAGACCAAATATACCACAATAAGAATCGCCCGTTGATCGACAATCTGGACAGACTGCCCATCCCTGATAGAAATGCGCTGACCAATAAGGAGACGTATAGACCAGTGGACTTCGGTTTGATCATGGGCAGCAGAGGATGCTCTTACCGATGCTCCTTCTGCCCAAACCAGAACATATGGGGACGAAGGGTACGATTTAGATCTGTAAGTGGAATTGTGAATGAGATCAAAGAAGTTCAAGAAACCTACTCAACTGACTATTTCTCCTTCAGAGACTATTCTTTCTCCGTAAACCCCAAATGGACCGTAGAGTTCTGCAAAAGGATAAGACAAGAAAGGCTCGACATACAATGGGAGTGCACGACTAGGCCTGATCTAGTTAACGAGGAGATCGTTTCTTACATGAAGGATGCGGGATGCACGACGATCAGAATCGGCATAGAGTCAGGAAGCAAGAGAATTCTCAAAGAGATAAGAAAAGATCTGTCGCTTAAAGAAATAATGAAGGCGGCTCGAATTCTAAACAGACAAAACGTCTACTGGGCCGCATACTTCATGTTCGGTCTGCCCTCAGAGACCAAAGAAGACATCCAGAAGACACTCGCGCTTATCGACGAAATAGACCCGCCCTTCGTCACTATGGCTAGGTATACGCCGGTGCCGGGAAGTGAAATCTACGACACTCTAGTCAAGGACGGCAGAATCCGTGAGAGTGAGATTGATTGGAGCCAATGGAGTAATCAATGGCTACAGAAGAGCTTTGCGAGGGCGATGAGCCAAGAGGAGTTTCAAGAGATTGTAGAAGACATAGCAAGACGCATAGACGAGCATAATAGGCGGAATGAACTTGAGAAACCTCATCCCTTGCTAAGATTTGAATAAAAGGAAGTTGAAGGGATAAGGTAGTTCCGGCCCGAACAGATATTTGTAAAGATCATGTGTAAGGCCAAGATATTAGAGGGATAACAGAACTCCCAATATGAAACGGCTTTGAACAATCCATCAAATCTCAGCGCCTCGGCTTGGGCCTTCACAAGATAAGTGGCGACGGTAACTGGCAATGTATGATGTTGCCATGTGCCAACTTCTACGAAGATATTAGGGCAGGAATGCTGAAGTTGCTAGGAATGATCACTCTAATATCTGCATACTGGCAGTACATCGACCTTCGATGATTACACACCCGATGTTTGGATTGTTAATGGCTTGACGGGCAAGAACCCAAGGATTTCTTCAGCCAATGTGAATCTGCTCAAAAGCTATAAGGTGATCTTTGGAGAAAGCATCATCATAAGCACGTGACTCGCCGTCGATAGTCGGTGATTTTCATCTTGGCAAGAAACTGCTCAAAAGCTTTACATGATTCCGCAATCCTGTGCGAGCGCGATGACTGACATCGAGTATCAACTCTCTAGAGTTTGCTGAGATTCATTTTTTAGCTATCTTGAATTCTCTCAAAAATAACAATACCCTAGTCGAAAAGGCTTCGGATCTCCTTTACATTACCAAGGAATTTGCCTGATGTATAGTAACGCGACAGTCATAGTGATCCAAACTATGAATGCAATCATCATGGGAGCGTCTCTGAATATCTTTTCCGGGTTCTCGGCCATAGATTTGTTTGAGTCCAACAGGTAGTTATACCTAAGAATCGTGTATGTAGCAACCGGAAAAGTCCAAAGAAGCCGACCATGACCTGTTTCAGACATTGAAGAATATAATGTGTAGGAGGTTAGTAATGCCGCGGAGGTCATAGAAACCAACCGATCTAGAATGTCAGGCGAATAGAACTTCAGGGCATCCATACGCCGCAAGGCCTCTTCCAAAGTTTCGATTTCAGCCTTCCTCTTCCCTAGCGCTAAAAGCAGAGCCAATAGAAAAACGCAGATGACAAGCCACGAAGACGCATTGACAGATATTAGATAACAACCAGCAAGTGCTCTCCAGACATAATCAACTGAAATCGTTAGTACGTCAACGAAAACAACTTTCTTCAAGATGAATGTGTATATCAGGTTTGTCAAGAAAAGCGCCAATGTGGTTAAGAAAAAGCCTAAACTCAGCTGGAGGGCACCGTAAAAAGATAATGCGGCAGCAAAGACACAGAAGGCAACAGCCTTATTGACAGAAACAGCTCCGCTGGCGAGTGGTCTTTTCTTCTTTTCTGGATGTATTCTATCTCTTTCAATGTCTATGATGTCGTTTACAATATAGTTTGCACCGGAGATGAGACATAGAATCAGGAATCCTAACAGCATGCTCGGCCATAAGACGAAATCTAGAAGCTTCAACGCGAAGACTGCGCCGGCAAAGACAAGGAGATTCTTGTACCATTGTTGCGGACGCAGCAATTGAAATAATGAACTAAGTTTTGTCATGGTGATCGTCCCTAACAACGTCATTTTCTTATTGGCTAAGTTAAATAGATAATGCGCACGTTACTGAAAGTCTATCCAGTAGTGATAAAGTCTTGGTGAAAGTCGCTGTGGTCAAAACGACTCCGGAGACGATCTTCTTTGACGTAGAAAGGGTGATGGATCTGGCTGACTACAAGAAAACGTTGCCGCCGACCGATGATCTAGTTCTCAAGTTGAATCTTTCTTGGACAAAGTTCTATCCAGCTTGTTCAACTTCAGTTTGGGTGCTCGATGGTGCCTTAAGAGCTTTGTTCGCCTGCGGTCAGAGCAAAGACAGGATGCTTGTCGTCGAGAATAAGACGGTTGTCACAGATCCAAAGGAAGGTTCTCGATTGAACAAATGGAATAGTGTCCTTGGCAAATACGGTCTGAGCTTCACATCATTGGCCGACGTTGAGTGGGTCTCAGTGAGGCCCAAAAGAGATCTCATCATTTTCCAGGATATATTTGAAGAGGTTAGAATTCCTAGGCTACTCATCGGAAAGAATATTCTTCATCTACCAACAGTGAAGACGCACGGTCACTCCGTGATAACAGGTTCGATCAAGAATGCTTTTGGGGCATTCATGACGGAGGTACGTCACAAAGCTCATTTGAAAATTCATGAAGTACTTGTCGACCTTCTAATCATCCAAGATGAGTTTTGTGAAGGCACATTCTCCATAACTGATGGCACAGTATTGGGCGATGGTGCAGGTCCGAGGACAATGATTTGGAAAGATGGCAACATCTTGATGGCTTCAAGCGACATGGTTGCCAGCGACGCTATTCAGACTTGGATCATGTTTCATATGGACCCATTCGAGCTAGCGTTCTTGAAGAAGGCGCATGATCTTGGGCTGGGGGTCGCTGATCCCGACCAGATCGAAATAGTTGGAGACTTCACTAGCGTTAAGTCTCTTCCCTTCTTCGATATGAAAGCCAAGAGATCTCCGGTCATCAGTTGGGACCGTATCTTGAGAGGTAGCTTCCTAAGGGATCTGTTGTTTGAGACGAGCTTGTTTCAACTCTGTATCTGGGCGAGCGAGATCTACCACGATGTCTTCTGGTACAACATAGTGGGCAGGGGCCGAGTTAGGGAATTCTTGAAGTCGAGATGGGGGCAGCTGTACGAACGCTTCTAGAAGAAGGATAAGATAGGCTTGGCTCAAAGCGACTATATTCGGCTTGACATGCATGTGCATACTCGCCATTCAAGAGACTCCAACATCGATCCGCGGAAGATAGGGAGCATTCTTGAGAGCAAGGAGATGGACGGGGCAGCGATAGTTGACCATGGTTCTTTAGAAGGCTTTAGAGAATGCAGAAGGCATACGCGCCGACTAATTGTGCCTGGAATGGAGATATACACATCGCTGGGCGAGATTCTCGCCCTTTTTGTTGAGCAAGAGATTACAGAGAGCGAGTTCCCTGTCATCGTGGACAGGATTCGTGAACAGGATGCGATCATTGTTCTTCCACATCCATTTGATTGGTTGCGAAGACACACATTCAAACTGCATGAACTTGATGAACGCGAAATCGCCGAGGTTTTTGATTGTGTTGAAGTTCTGAACTCAAGGTGCGTCTTCTCCAGTTCTAATCAGACGGCAGAGTTCTTCGCGAGGAAGCTTCGGAAACCCATGATCGCGGGAAGTGATGCGCATTTCTCCTTCGAAGTCGGAAGAGCTCATATCATTTGCAAAACGGTCAGCGATATTGAGGATATCCGAATCGAGATTTTGAAGCACGCGGTTACCCCAGCTGGTCACATTTCCTCCTTTTTCGTGCATGCGCTCACTTTGGGGTTGAAGCTTGTGAGAAAAGGTTTGATTGCCTCGTGAGAATCAACGAGGTGGCTAAGACTGTTCAAGGCCATACGGTTTTGCCCGAGAGGCTTTTCCTCAAAGTCTAAGAAGTAGAGACTCGCCGTGGTTATCCTATGGTTTAATTTGTAGCCGAAAGCCTAGTATAAGCTCAAAGATAAAAGAACGTCGATTTTATGGGGCTGTATTAGTTGTGAGGTTTTGGGGAGGATTTGAGGAAGTTTCGAGTAGAAAAACTTGAATTAACGCCATTAATCGAAAGAAGAGCAAATAAAATCTGCGTTCTGCTTATATCAATTTATTTTGCACTCGGCATCTTTTACATTTTCTTCGGGGGCGTGAACAATGATGAAGGTTGGTACCTCTATGCAAGTAAATTAGTATATGCTGGAAAGATACTTTATATTGATTTTTCATATACACAGCCCCCTTTGTTACCATATATTTATGGCATTCCCCAACTCCTTTTTGGACGGAGTTTATATGTTGGACGATTAACTTCTTTATTTTTTGGAGCGACGACCGTCATATTTATAGTGAAAATAGCTGAAAAAAATTGGGGAAAATTAGGCGCTACTGTCACATCAGCGTTAATATGCTTTAATCCATTTACAATATATTTTTTCACGATAGTTAAGACATATGCGCTAACCTCTTTTTTAATGGTCTTATCTTTATTTTTCTTGGTCGGAAATAGTAACATAAAAAATCCTACAAAAAGCGTGCTCTCCATTTTCTTTATGTGTCTAGCACTTGGTGCTCGGCTTTCGGTTCTTCCAGCCGTACTCCTGTCAATTTTCTACATTCTTCATACCGAGCGAAACAGCATAAGAACAATTATTTTAAGCGCTGGAACGGCGGTTATGACTTGTGGGCTGTTATTTATCCCTTTTTCAGTCATCAACAAAGATCTCCTTATGTTTAACTTGGTTTGGTATCATCTCGGTAGAGCTGAGGCGATGAGCCTCCGGGAAATTTTCATCAACAAAATATCGGTGTTAGTTGACGTAGTTGACAAATTCTTTGTGATCTTGGTTTTACTGTTCGTAGGGTTGGTTCTTCATATTTATAGAGAGTATTCAACGGGTCATGCGAAATACCATCTTCTATGTCTGATCTTGCTTTCAGTATTTGCGCTTCATTTCATTCAAAGGCCGACATATACTGACTATCAGGCAATACTCGTGCCCCTCGCCTCGATCCTTGCTGGATATGGATTTAGTAAGATATACGGCAATTCCAAAAATAATTCTGCAAGAATTAGCTTGGCATTGATAATGATATTTATGATCTTACTGACACCATTATCGCAGGGTGCTGTAGGAGTTGACTTAAGCGGAGGTAAGAGACCGATACAAGAAATAGAAGAGATGGCTGACTATATCAGAAATCATACACCAGAAGATGGGAAGCTTCTTGTATTCAGTACTTACGTGGCTGTTCAAGCAGAGAGAGATGTGTTGCCAGGTTTTGAGATGTCGATATTCTCCTACTACCCTTATTGGAGCACCGAGAAAGCGGAGAAGTACCATGTCATTAATAGAGATCTACTCCATCAATACATCAAATCGAAGAGCGCTGCAGCAATCCTCCTCACCAGTTTTGAAATAGAGCGACTCCAAATAGGAAACGATACGATATGTCTGATTGAGGAAAACTACTATCTGGCAAAATCGATGCAGAATTGGGGGCAATGGGTGGATACAGCCTATTTATACATGCCTAAGGAGGAGTAAGACTGAACGCTTTTATTAAGACGGTGCGCTTCGTTCCGAACCGATTCAGCTGTTAGCCGCGATAATAGGCATACGAAGATAGGGCAGCCCACCGGGAGAGCGGGAAAGATCGAGAGCGAAACGAGGAGATCAGGAACATGATGAATTCAATGTGCATTCGAACCTTCGAAGTATATGCGCTTAACCTGCTTCTAAGAGAATGCATATCTACCCTCTTCACGCAAAATGCTCAAGTAGAAGGTGTACGGATAAGCCTACGCAATGATGACGCACGGAGACTCATTATGGACCAATACACCCAAAAAACCAAATCTTGGTTAGATCAGCGATTCAAAAAATGTGATCAACATCGAATTTATTATGCCCATCAGCCCATATACGGGTTTCGCAAAGGTCATAGTGAGCCATTCATTATTGCTAGATATATTCGTACCTACCAGATAATGAAAGCACTTTCACGCCTGGAGTTTGACTCCCTTTTGGATGTAGGTGGAGCCGAAGGTTACACTGCATATATTGTAAAAAGATTATTCAACGCGAAAGTGAGAAATTCTGACCTATCCGAAGAGGCTTGTAAGAGGGCTGGAGAAATCTTTGACATAGAATCAATTACCGCCGATATTCATGACTTACCGTTCAAGAATAATGAGTTTGACGTTGTTTTGTGCAGTGAGACCTTAGAGCATGTAGCAGACTTGGATAGAGCTATTGGTGAACTACTGAAGGTCGCCAGTAAGGCGGTAGTAATTACGGTACCTTATGAGCCTAGGGAAGTCGTCGACAAGAATGTTGAAGAACAGATTCCACACGGTCATCTCCATCATTTTGACTTGAAGAGCTTCAATTTTCTACAGTCATATGGTCACCATATTCTTAGTAGAAAAATGGTTAGTCCGTTATTGATGATTCACGCTGTCCTAATGGAAGCAGAACCAATTCCGGAAGAATACTGTGAAAAGATGAGACTCCCGGAAATATTCACAGATATCTATAATGCTTCTATGCCCATTCTAAGAAAACTCTTTGGCAAGAAAACAGCAGCTTTTCTAATCGCATTGGATGATTTTGTTTGTAAGTTTACACCTTTTCATAATACAATCTTATTTGTCGTTCTGAAAGATAATAGATGCTATAGGAGAGAAGAAATTCCAAAGATCTCGGCATACCAAATCATAAATTTGGGCGTTCCTTATCATTATGTAGAGAAATCCGTTGATTAAGCGATACTCCGCGGAATTCCACACCATTATCGTAGCCGGTCAGCAACCTCATAATTCCAACTCGCCTCGCAATCAATCGACGTGAGGCTGTCTAGTGGTGACCCGATAGACCGTCTCCAACTTCCGCTTCTCCCAGTTCCAATCAAATCTGCTCAAAAGCTATAAGGTGATCTTTGGAGAAAGCATCATCATAAGCACGTGACTCGCCGTCGATAGTCGGTGATTTTCATCTTGACAAGAAACTACTCAAGAGCTCTAATAACCGGAGGGGCAGGATTCATCGGAAGTCATTTGGCAGACAGATTGATTAAGGATGATCTAGAGGTTACTGTTCTCGACAACCTGTTTTCTGGGCAAGAAGAAAATCTCTGCCTTCACATGAAGCGCGAGGGTTTGGGGTTTATCCGGGGAGATGTTAGAGATGCCAGTTTGGTTAAGGGTCTGGTGAAAGATGCAGACATAATCTTTCATGACGCGGCTGTCGTAAGTGTTCCTCTCACGATTAAAGAGCCTGTGCTCGCGCATGATGTGAATGTGAACGGCACCTTAAATATTCTTACGGCTTGTCTGAATTCGAATGTGAAAAGATTCGTCCATACCTCTTCCTGCGCCATATATGGTAACAGTGAGCTTTCGCTTCAACATGAAGGCTTGCCACCTTCGCCGATTTCTCCTTACGCTGCTACTAAGGTTTCAGCAGAAGGCTATTGTAAGGTCTTCCATGAGACCTACGGGCTTCAAACTGTGTCGTTGCGTCTATTCAATGTGTATGGGCCGAGGCAGAAACCGGGGGAATATAGCGGCGTGTTACCCAAATTTATCGATAGGCTTTCTAGGAACGAGCCGCCAGTTATTTATGGCGATGGTGAACAGACGCGAGACTTCACATATGTTGAAGATGTTGTCGAGGCTCATATGCTTGCCTTGAATTCTAAAAGCGCCGTTGGCGAAGTGTTCAACGTCGCGACCGGGCATGCAACCAAAATAAATGAACTGGTGAAAATGTTAGCGGACGTGATGGACGTCGCACCTCTTACACCAATCTATGCTGAAAGTAGACCCGGAGACATTAGACATAGTTGCGGAGACATAGCTAAGGCGAGGAGAGTGTTGGGCTGGATGCCTAGGTTTTCGCTGGAGGAAGGGTTAAGAAATCTTTTTGAATGGTACGGAGAACGCTAGTCCTCCCTGATCAGGGATATATGTTTGCGAGCGGGTTTCATCTCAAAATAAGCGTATTTGCTCTTTTTCTGGAATTCGATGGCTGCGGCCCCCTCGTTTCGAGAATCAAAGATGACCCGTACTTTCTTCCAGTCGCTAGGAACTCGAACCCTAATGGTCAGGGGTTCGTCATAGATTCTAGGATCCAAACCGGAAAAAGCGCTGAAGCTGACTTCAGAATTTTTCTCGGCGCTCAATGAAAGATACGTCTTGCTGCGTTCTACCACGTATTTTGCAACCGACTTCTGCGCTTCCACCCAGACACTCTTTGAGAGCGTGTCTTCCAAGTGTCTTCTAAGATCTTGGAATCGAGTTTGATACTTCCATGTAACTGAGTCTTCTTTGGTTACTAGGTGGTGAGCTTCGATCAACCACCCTTTGTCCTTTATCGCCGCCTCAACCCAAGAATTGGCTCTTCCCAGATCCGTCGACTTTACCCACGAGCAGCATTTGAGCGCGTAGAGGTCGAGAGTTCCAGAATTCAGTCCGGGGTCTGTTGATCGCGCTGAGATGAAGCCGGCCTTACGGACCTGATCCTTCAGGGATAAGGTATAGGCGCCGAAGGGATATGCGCAGGAAGCAACTGCATATTGAGGGATTCTTTCCTCTATTCTCTTTTTCGATTCAATTAGTTCCCTGTATGAAGTGTCTGGCAGGGCGGTTCGCGTTAAGGCACGTCTGTTGATTCGGGTCAGTCGCCGTTGCACATCGCCAAGTATTCGTCTTGCATACCAACTTACTCGTTGGTGATCTCTGAATGAAGACGACAGGATCGCCAGTTTGTCTGCCAAGGAAACATCGCAGATATTGTGAGTCAGGCCGTGGGAGCCGACTTCAAAGCCTAGGGAAGAAGCCTGCTTCCACGTATCCCAATCTGCGACCTGAAAACCCCCGAGGATCTGCCCCACGATCGCTGTTGCGATGAAGTATGTAGGGCGGATGTTCAGCTCCCTGAATAGCGGCGCCGTTGATTCATAGGTCTCTTCGTATCCGTCGTCGAATGTACAAGACACCGCTGCGCTGGCGTTGCTCCGCCACCTACAGATCGTCGCCTCAAACAAAAGGTCTAACTCCAAACAAGCGCTATAGGACCTGTATCACTTCCAATGCTTAGGCCTACTGAATAAGAACCCTAAGAGAGAGGTAACATCGACCATCGAGATGAAGACAGCCAGAGCTCCTACGGTGAGTGCCTGAAGAAACTTGATATTCACCTTCTTTTGCAAGAGAGAGACGGCCACAAACATCAGATAGTGAGCAACAATGGCTGTGGGCAACACGATGACGTAGTCGAATCCTGCCAGTCCCAGCATCAGAACGGCCAAGCTCGCTAGTGTCAATCTGTTCTTGATCAGACCTAGATACTTCTTTCCGACTACGCTCGTCCAAATTCCCATTGTCCAGACTCTTCTAATAATTGATGATAAGGATGAGGGACTTGGGTGGTAGACGTACACCTCAGGCGAGTAGAGTATCCGGTAACCCTTTCTGGCTAGTCGACAGAGGAGTTCCCGATCATAAGCCGCTCTTAGGTTTTCGTCGAACCTCTCGTCTCTTAGTGCCTCGCGCCTAAAGCCTATGAATGTACCGTAGACCTTTGGATCTTGGTTACCGGTATAGACTGTAGGCTTGGATGGCGTATGAAAGACCCGTCTATACAGCTCGTATAGCTCGCCGATTCTGCCGCCTCTTGAATTGGCGATGTAGGTTCCACCAACTACGTCGCATCCAGAACCGCGCAGCACTTCAATGGCCTTTGGAATCATCAGCGGCGGAACTTGAGCATCGGCATCCAGTGTGAAGACGTATTGTCCCGCGGCCTTATCAATACCCCTGTTCAATGCGTATGAACTCCCATGATTCGTTGCCAAAGAGATCACTTCTGCACCAGCCCTTTTCGCGATCTCAGCCGTGCGATCCTTAGAACCATCGTCCACGACCGTAATTTGAGCATCGTTAAGGTTCTGTCTGCTTAGACTTTCAATACAGGCTAGGATTGTCGACTCATTATTGAAAGCTGCAATGACGATTGACGATAGGAAAATTTCTTTTTTCCCCATAGCCTCCTCACTCATATCCTGATCACCTACCACTTCAACTTCCAAGGCGCAGGACCAAGCGTCTTCCCCATCAATCTTGCAACTTTGCGAAATATTCCGAGATATATTTCACGAGCTGCGCGGTCGCTTAGTCAAATTGCTTTGAATCTTTCTATTAACGGTCCCTTGACTTTATCCCATAACCTATTGTTAATTATGAAGTTCCTAATTTGACGAGAATAATAAGACTTGTAATAATCGTTGTTCATGCACTCAACAATCCTGATAGCTAGCCCATTAATCGATGTCGCTGTGATAAGTTCGCGATCGCTGTAGTCCTGACGGTCACGGTAAGCAGGAAGCGTCATTTTTGCAACAGGAACGCCGAACAGACCAGCTTCAAGGACTGTATTCCTTAACTCCTCGTCTATACACGTCTCCAAATACAAGTCAGATGAGGCTAGGAGCTTTAGGAACTCCTGTTTAGGCATGTAATCGAATACTTTCACAACACCCGTCGATTTAGCTCGACACCTCGGATCTATTGCATATATTTCGAACTTCCTCTTAGATGCGCGTTTCAACATCCTTGAAAGTGCTGAGATGTGCTCGAACCTCAGAAGGCGTGGAGAATCTGCCAACGAGGTGTAAGTGACGATGCGAAATATGCCGTCTTGAGATCGCGTGTGCTGCCTTGAGAGCTTACTGTAGAACTCTACTTCATCGGGCATGACGAACTGGGGTAGGATGACGACGTTTTCATTTATATTATTTACCTTGCATGAAGTGTAGCTTCGGCATATGTACACGTCAACAGTGCTGAGTAGCCTGATGGTATACCAGTAGCTTAGGAGTATTGCTGACGCAATGCGTGTTCCTAAGTTCCCGTGCATCATGGAGCTGGAAAGCTCGCGGTTTATGAAGCCATGTACAAACAGCATCCTCAAGTTCTTGAGGAAGACGTGGCTGGGCCAAGATATGGAGCCTATGTAGATTACTACATCGAACTTAGCGAGGTGCTTAATATTCGATAGATCTGAGTGGAATGTCATTGGCATGTTGGTGCCGTGTAGTCGAACTAACTTCGCGTAGAAGCCGTCCAATAAGAGCCCCTTGTACAGCCGAAGCGCAGCAGTTCTCGCACCACAGCTGACAATAACAGGCATAACAATGGCAATTTTTATGTGCTTAGTTCCTTGCATACTCTCCTAACCACATCCATTGCAGTAAGTCGTATCCACCGCTACAAGCTTTGCTCCCGAACCAATAGAGAGCCGATCTCCGAACCTTTACATTCCGATCGAGACGATATTTCGAAGCAGTTGTTTCGTTCAAAGGTAAGACGCAGCATTTCGCAAGAATTTAGTTACCAAAGCTCCGAGACTGATAGTAACGCTGTCGCCGAACAGATCCTTATCTGTGAGCACTCTCCTTTGCTGAATCCGCTGCCTTTTATTCCAGATGTTCCCAAAATTGAGAATTACGTCAGCCAGAGCCTTTATCATCACGTAGGCGTGGCGGAGCTTGGCTGTCATGAGTAAGAAGGCGAGCGCGGTTCCTCTTAAAGCTAGCACGGTCGGAAGATAGATGATGACGTTTCGTAACTCATAGTTTTTCAAGAGGGTTCTTAGCGAGTTTCTCTCTATCCAGAATCTAGACGTAGCCAAGTAGGCCCTTCTAGGATTAATCTTATGATAGATTATTGAAGTTGGAACGATGTCCACTTGAAATCCTCGCATTCTTATCCTCCAAGAGAGGTCAACCTCATCGAAGTACATGAAGTAGTCTTCATCGAACCCTTGAACGAGCTTGAATATACTTTTCCTAACAACGATAGACGCACCGCACACATGGAAGACAGGTCTCGAGGATCTCGAATCGATCCTTGAGGATTGTGCCCCGAAGCCTATATCGAGAGCGTACCCGGTCTCGCGGCTGTAGACACCTCCGAGGCTCTGTATTCGCTCGCCATCCCAGAACAGCACTTGGCTACCGCAGGCTCCGAGCATAGGACTAGCCAATATCTTGCTCACTATTTCTTTAAGCCAACGTTTATGGACGCGTGTATCTGGATTCAGGAAGGCTATGAGATCGCCTTGAGCTAGGGTTGCGCCTAGGTTGCAGGCGCCCCCGAACCCGATGTTTTCCTCGAGAGCGGTCACATTCACCTCTGGGTATTTTGTTCTCACGAGCTTGACGCTGCCATCATCCGAGTTGTTGTCGATAACCAAAATCTCAAAATTCCGGCAATCTTGACTGTAGACGGACTGGAGACATGCCTCTAAATCGTTCTCGCTGTTGTGGCTCACAACCACTATTGAGACGAGAGGCTGAAGATTCATCTTCCCTTCTTCGCCCACAACACCCTATAATGCCCAGTAATGTAGTCGTAAAGCCCGAGGACAATGGCCGCCTGAACAATGAAGCCGTAGAGTATGCTTAGGGCAAATCGCCTCGTCGTTGAGCTTGTATAGAGCACTATGAAAGCGATGAGAGCTCCAGCCAAGAGCGCTAAGAAGCTCGGGGACAGGGCTATCATTGCCAGAAAGGAGACTTGAGCTAAGAGCAGGAGGAAAGGCGCCACTATTATCCTTAGCGCGTACATTGGGGCGATCATCATGCCGAACAATCCTAGATGTCTTTTCAGGAAAGCGTCTCTATGCCTCGAGAATGCTTGAAGTGTTCCCGCGAACGTCCTTCGTTTATGCGATATCTGCCCTAAAGCGGTCTCAACATCTCTCTCAAACGTGCGCGCGTTCGGCTCTACGATGCATCGGTAACCTTTCTTCCTGACTGTGAACAAGATTTCGAGGTCGTCGGAGATTGTGTCAACGTTCAATGAATCAATGAGTCCGCGCCTTATCGCCAAGATTTCGCCTGAAAGGAAGGAGGCCGAATCCAAGGCCGATTCCCATTCCCTAAGCTTCTGCCTGAAGAGCCGATAGAACGCTTCGTTCATCGCTCCGACGAACGACTCCCCGGTTATGCTTAGATCTCCCACGACGGCTCCGACTGTTAGGTCAGCAAAGTTTGCTACTATTTCTCTAATCGCGCTCGGTTGAACTCTAGCATCAGCATCTGTTAGCACGATCACCTCTCCGCTAGCATGATGTAGCGCCTCGTTTATAGCCGAACATTTGCCCTTTCTCTCGGGCTGTTCAATCAGGGTTATGCTACCTATAGAGGCGAATCGACCTAAGGCTTCGGTAGTCCCGTCGGTTGAGCCTGAATCTATGAAGACTTGTTGGGTTAAGCCATTTGGATACTCAAGTTGCTGGAGCTCTCGAACCTTGCGCTCGACATGTTGAACCTCATTATAGCAGGGAACGATAACAGAAAGTTTCGGCGTGTAGCCTTGCTGTTTTCGGATGGGGACAGCTTTCAACCGCGAGAATAGGTACGCGAAGATGGGATAGCCTATTAATAGAGCTAAAGAAACGGAGAGCGAAGCCGAGAAGATTAGAAGCATGATGAATTCGATATGCATCGGATGTCTCAACACAACTTTTTGGGACGCATTGAAAGCAAACGTCTGGAGATCGAAGTGTTGAAGTTCGGTCTGCGCATTAGCGTTAGTATCTCGCTATCGGAGACCTTTCTGATTGAGCGCTGAACGATGATGGGCCTCTTCCACAGCAAGTGGCATAAACATCTAGCCTAGCTCGGTGCCCCTACGTATCCGCCTTTGATCAATGTGCCCATCTTCTTCTCAAGCTCCTCTATTCGGGCTCGATCATCCGGCGTGAGAAGGTCCTGCGCTTCAAGTAGGCGCTTAGTTAACTGGAGCAGTTCAAGGTAAAGGGGAGCGAAAGCTTCACGTGAGTGTCCAGGTGGGAGCTTGTAGTAGTATGGGTTGGCTTCAACGCTTATGTCCATCTCACTTGTGTATGCAGGGCTCCTCTTCATATGAATCCATCCAAAGCCCACGGCGACTGGTACTGCGACCGTCGCTACTACTAGAAGAAATACGATGAAGCTTGAGAAGACGAGTTGTAGCTGTGCGACATTCGGGATCAATAGGTAGTAGACTATGACTATTGTGTTGAAGACGCCTACTGGGAAGGCGAGGTAGAGCGAATAGCCCATTCTGAAGTAGTACCATACTCTAGCAATAAACCTGATACTTATCTTGGGTAACATCAGTCACACTTCATCTTTAAGTTTCTTCTTGTAAGGCTTCTCTGGTTATTAAATAGTTAGGAATTGCTTAATGATTGACAACTTCGTGGACAACTGACATGAAGGATTCTGCGCATGCACGTATCCGTCCTGGAAGGCTTTGGCGGGCTTCAGATTCGAGCCAAACGTTTTGCCAAACCAGGTACGAGAATGGGGTAACCTAGCAGCAGACCTAAAGAGATCGAAAGAGAAATGGCAAAGATCAGATGCACGATGAGTTCAGTACCCAATCCCCATACGCCGCTTAGTTGCATCTTCATAGTTTCCTCAAGAGGGTGATAAGTTCGCTGCTATTACGCTCGAAGATTTTGTTGTCTCCCAGCGATTGACTGTTTTTGACTTTGGTCTCATCTGTGTCAAAATAGTCGGAATCTTGTTGAGTGGGCAGAAGTAACGCGGGTTAAAGTAACCGCCACTTGCCACTCTTCATTTGGCTTATGACAACACGCATCAATCATGAAATATAGCCGGTGACTATCTTCCAATTTAATCCTTCGTAGATACATACCTTAACTGGATAAAGAATACCTAAGCGGCTAGATAGGGAAGCAAGAGGATTTGGAAGCCCCCTTAAGGAACGATACCCTAAACCATACAAGAGAACTCGCCTCAAAGTGCTTTCGAGCTTTCCGTAAGGACGCCCTCCGTAGCGCCTGAAAACTCGTTCGGCCTCGGTGAGATATTCGTTCATGTAGAATGCCGTCTTTTGGTGCTTATGTGATCGAAAGCCACCTAGTAGCGCAGCAACTCCATACAAATCTGAGTGCTGATAAAAACGCGCCCATAGCTCGAAATCGGCAGCCAATCTGAGGGAAGCATCAACGTAACCTCCTGCACGTTCCCACAGCGACCTTCGCCAGAATGTAGACTCTTGTTGAATGAATGTTCTTGAATACCAGCTCTTACCACCTAGGTTAGCCCCCCTGAAAAAGGATCGACGATTAAAGCCGCCAGTGTAAAGACAGCCTACCGCCTGGCCTTTCTCATTAAATGACAGAGGATATACAGAGGTAAGCCATTCGACTTCTGGAAAGGTCCGAAAAACGTCCGCAACTACC
>Ga0209725_1000985_pt1 | contig 16676 bp, 12 predicted proteins | sample I18A1metaG_FD_184145 | JGI IMG/M metagenome (GOLD analysis project Ga0209725, IMG submission 184145) | Lake sediment bacterial and archeal communities from Gulf of Boni, Indonesia to study Microbial Dark Matter (Phase II) - ​I18A1 metaG... | ecosystem: Environmental > Aquatic > Freshwater > Lake... | reverse complement strand
GAACTGGGGGTGGCGGCTCGGGGAGGGGGAGCTGACCCCCGGCCGCGCCGCCGGCCTCCGGACCCTCACGGAAATGTACAACCGATTGGGTCAACAATGAGCAGTTGACATACCCGGAGTAAAAAAGTAAGGATAGCCCATTCCAACGAAAAGGAGCCACCACCATGTCGGAACAGAAATTCAATTTTGATACCCTGGCCCTCCACGCCGGGCATACCCCAGACTCCGAAACCCTCTCCCGGGCGGTGCCGATCTACCAGACCGCCTCCTACGTGTTCAAGAGCTCGGAGCATGCCGCCAACCTCTTCGGCCTGAAGGAGCTCGGCAACATCTATACCCGTCTCATGAACCCCACCACCGACGTGCTGGAGAAGCGCCTTGCCCAGCTGGACGGCGGGGTCGGCGCCCTCGCCGTCGCCTCCGGCCAGGCGGCGACCACCTATGCGGTGCTGAACATCGCCAGCGCAGGACAGAACATCATCTCCACCAGCTACCTCTACGGTGGGACCTACAATCTCTTTCACTACACCCTTGCCAAGATGGGGATAGAGGTCAGGTTCGTCGACACCTCGGACGCCGAGGCCGTGCGCCGGGCCATCGACGAAAACACCCGCCTGGTCTACATGGAGTCGGTGGGGAACCCGAAGAACAACGTGGATGATTTCGAGGCCATTGCCAAGGTCGCCCATGACGCCGGCATCCCCTTCGTGGTGGACAACACGGTCACCACCCCCTATCTGTTCAAACCGTTGCAGCACGGCGCCGATATCGTCGTCTACTCCCTGACCAAGTTCATCGGCGGCCACGGCACCAGCATCGGCGGCGCCGTGGTGGACGGGGGGACCTTCCCCTGGAACAACGGCAAGTTCCCCGAGCTGGCCGAGCCTGATCCCTCCTACCACGGCCTCAACTACTGGGAGGCGCTGGGGAACCTCGCCTACATCCTCAAGATGAGGCTGACCCTCCTGCGCGACATGGGGGCGTGCATTTCCCCCTTCAACGCCTTCCAGATCATCCAGGGGATCGAGACCCTCCCCCTCCGGGTTGCCCGGCACGTGGAAAATGCCCAGAAGGTCGCCGAGTGGCTGGAGAAGCACCCCCTGGTCTCCTGGGTCAATTATCCGGGGCTTCCCAGCCATCCCGACCATGCCCGGGCGAAGAAGTACCTCCCCAAGGGGGCGGGGGCGATCATCGGCTTCGGCATCAAGGGGGGGCTGAAGGCAGGGAGCACGTTCATCGACAACGTCAAGCTCCTCTCCCACCTGGCCAACATCGGCGATGCCAAGTCCCTGGTGATCCACCCGGCATCCACCACCCACCAGCAGCTGACCCCGGAGGAGCAGGTCTCCACCGGCGTGACGGCGGATTTCATCCGCCTTTCCGTGGGGATCGAGGATGTCGCCGATATCATCGCCGACATCGAGCAGGCTCTGCAGGCTTCCCAGAAGTAGGTCCGCCGTACGGACCTCACATCAAATACAAGGAGTTCGAACATGCTGAGAATCGTAGCCCTGATCGCAGTACTTCTTTGTGTGACGCCGGCCTTTGCCCAGGAGGGGGGGAAGACCGACGAGCAGAAGACCATCTATGCCATCGGCCTCGCCCTTGCGAAAAACATCGCCCTGTTCAATTTCACCCCCGAAGAGTTCGCCCTTGTGCAGAAGGGGTTGGTCGACAGTTACACGGGGAAAACGACCGAGGTGGAGTTGAGCGCCTACAACGAGAAGATCCAGCAGTTTGCCCGGGCACGGCGGAAGGCTGCCGGCGACAGGCTCGCCGACCTCAACAAGAACTTTGCCGAAAACGCTCTCAAGGAAAAGGGGGCGGTGAAGACTGCCGCGGGTGCGGTGTACATCCCGGTCACGGAAGGGAAGGGTGACTCGCCCAAGGCAACCGACCGGGTCAAGGTGAACTATCGCGGGACCCTGGTCGACGGCAAGGAGTTCGACAGCTCCTACAAGCGCAACAAGCCGATCGAGTTCAGGCTCGACGGGGTCATCAAGTGCTGGACCGAAGGGTTGCAGATGATGAAGCCCGGCGGCAAGGCAAAGCTTGTCTGTCCTTCCTCCACCGCCTACGGTGAAAACGGTGCGGGCGAGCTGATCCTGCCCGGCGCGACCCTGCAGTTCGAGGTCGAGCTGCTCGAAGTGATGAAGTAAGGGGTGAGCCCCCTCCCGGGGGGAACCGTTTCAAGACCGTGACTGCCCCGGTCCTGTTCCCTCATGGAGGGAAACGGGGCCGGGGCAGTTTCGTTTGATGGCCGGCCGGCGCCGATCAGGGGAGGCTCAGTCGAACACGCCGAGGGTGAACGGGGTGGTGACGATCCGGAGGGCAACGGCAGCCGAGAAGATGGCAAAAAGGAGCAGTGCCGCGCGGACGAGCCTTTTCTGGGTCGGCGGTATGATCATCCTCATGCTGGGCACCGTTTTGAATGGCGCCAGGAAGCCGACCCCGAGCGCCGCGATCTCCCCACCGAGCAGTGTCCCGTAGAGCAGGTACCCCACATGGCCGTACTCTTTCTGCAGGATGCAGAACGGGCAGTGGTGGGAGGGGAGTTCGTAGAAGTAGAGGGAGATGAAGGAGACGATGGCCACCACGGCGGTGATGAAAAAGACGCTCCCGAGCAGGGCAAAGAGAGCGTCCCCCTTCCCCCGAGCGAGGAACCGGGCGCCGCTCACCCCGCAGGCCGCCAGGGAGAGCCCGAAGAAAAGCATGGTCTGCCGGACCGGAGCGCCTGCCAGTTCGCCGGCGATATCCCGCCGGTCCGCGCTGAACAGGCTGCCGCAGCAGGATGTGATCACGTCCGCGTGCAGCCCGCTGAAATAGGCGATCTGGGTGACGGTTTCGACGGTCACCAGCAGGGCCAGCACCAGCAGGAGGGTGTACTTGGGACGTATCAGGGGGTAATCGTACCCCCTGGCATCGACCCGGTTGACGATGAGCCAGGCCCCCGCCAGGAGGCAGTTGACGGTCTTGAGAAGCAGGACGGGATAGCCGAACCCGTTGGCATTGAGGCTCCCGGCGGCGCACATCGCCCCCACGAAAAGGGGGTGGAGGGTGTCGGCCGTGGTGATGAAGAGAAAGAACGACATCACCTGGAAGATCAGGGCGTAGCCGAGGATGACCGAAATCAGGTAGGTGCGCCGCTCGAGCCCCAGCTGCTCCTCGCTGCCGCTCTGCAGGTCCCAGCGCTTAAGGATCCTCACCCCGTACCCGCCGGCGTAGAGGACCATGGCGCACACCAGGAGCGATGCCCCGACCAGGGCGATGATCGCGGGATGCTGCAGCATCAGCTGCTGCCACCCGCCACGATCCGCCCGTCCCGCATTTCGACCACCCGGTCGGCCAGGGGGTGGTCGCAGGCGATCGGATCATGGCTGGCCATGATGATCGTCCTCCCCTGGGCCTTGAACGAGCCGAGCAGGTCCAGGAGCTCCCGGGAGAGCCGGCTGTCCAGGTGGGCGGTCGGCTCGTCGGCAATGATGACGGCCGGGTCGTTGATGAGGGCCCGGGCAATGGCGACCCGCTGCAGTTCCCCACCCGAAAGCCACTCCACCCTGGACCCCCCCTGACGCCGGATGCCGAAACGTTCGAGCAGCTCGTCGGCTCGCCTCCTGATCGCCGCATATCCTTCGCCGGTAGGGTAGGAGGGGAGCATGACGTTTTCCAGGGCGGTCACCCCCCTGACCAGGTTGAACTGCTGGAAGATGAACCCGAAGGCACGGCGCCTGATGTCGGTCAGAAACCGTTCCGGCAGGCTGGAGATGTCGACCACCGGTTCGGCTTCGTCCCCGGGGACGAAGGAGGTCCTGACTCCCCGCAGGTAGATCCGCCCCGAGGTGGGGCGGCTCATGCACCCCACGAGGGAGAGGAGGGTCGTTTTGCCCGACCCGCTCGGCCCTTTCAGGATGGTCAGCTCACCCCGCCTGATGGTCAGGCTGACGTCGTCGACGGCCTGGAATTCGTTGGCGCGGCCGGCATTGAACTGCTTGCTCACATGGACGAGTTCGATCACGTCAGGACCTCATGGCCGTGTCGGCATCCACCGTCGCGGCAAGCCATGACGGCACGATGGTGGCAACGGTGTAGGGGAGAACGGTCAGGAAAAAGAGGATGGTCAGCTGGTAGGGGTCGACATGGGGGACGAGGCGAAAGCGCGGGTAGAGCACCCCCCACCCCTTCAGCGCCTGGGTGAAGAGGGGGGCCGAGAAGAGGAACACGTGGAGGTAGGCCAGGATGACCCCGACGAGGAACGCCGTGAGGGAGATGGCGACCCCTTCCCAGAACTTCAGGAGGAGGATGTCGCCGGTTTCCCAGCCGATGGATTTCAGGATGCCGATCTCCCGGCGTTCCTCGGCGGAGAGCCCCGATGCCTTGTCCCACGCGAAGATGACGAAGGCGATGACCGCCACGGAGAGGATGACCACCATCATGCCGCCGCGCCAGTCGAAGATGGACTCGTAGGTCCGCAGGATCTCGCTTTTCAGGATGGGCCGGGTATCGGGGAGCAGCGCGGCGATCTTGCCGGCGATCGTTGCCAGCTCCCGCTGGTTGCTGACGGTGACGGCCAGGTCGGTGGCAACGCCGGCGGGGAAGTCGAACATGGTGCGGAAGTCCGCGGTCGAAAGGAGCAGGAGGTCCGAGGAGACGAGCTCCGACTCTTCGGGCAGAAGCCTGGCGACGGTCAGCAGCAGGGGGGTGCCGGTCGCGCTGCGCAGGGTAAGCATGTCCCCCCCGCTGATCCGCTGGCTTCTGGCAACCCCCTGCCCGATGGCGATCTTCTCCGGCCCGGTGCCGTCGCCATCCCGGGCGACCAGGGTGTAGTTCGCGCCGAAGACCGGGTCGTAGTAGTACCCCCACAGGCGCGGGGTTACGGCGGTGATGCCGCGGATTCCCGCCAGTTTCTCTCCGTAGCTCGTCGGGATGAGGTCGTGCCGTCCCGCCATGAGACGCTGCACGACGATGTCCGGCGCGTCGGCCAGGAGGGTGGCCGCCTCCTTCCTGAGCGCCTGGACGAAGAGGATCAGGGAGGCCGTGACAAAGATGATCAGGGTGTAGAGGAGCGCCAGGGACAGGTTCTTGGCTTTTCTGCGCAGCATGGACGAGATGGCGAAATCGATGATGTTCCGGTGGCGGTCAATGTTTGTGCGCATGGAGCCTCGCTGGCGGTATCCCCGGCAGAATGAGGGAGCCGGTCGGGAAGTGGTCCAGTGCCACGGGATGTTCCTGGAACGCCGCATGGGTGTCCGCCATGGCCGGATGGCGCGTGTAGCGTGCCTCGGTGGCGAGGCAAAGATCGGTCAACCGGAGTTCCCTGACCAGCCCCTTCATGACGGCGAGGTCGCGGCTGGCCTGCTCCCTCCCGGCGGCCGCGTGCAGCGCGACCATGGCGAGCAGCAGCAGGTTCAGTGCGGTCAAAAGTGCCAGGGATGTCGAGTGGCGGATGTTCATCCGGTCATCTGCTCCGCGTCAGGGTGGATTTCAGGGGGGTACGGGACCCCCGCGGCCGGCCTGGGGCGAGAGGACAGGGGCGGATGATCACCCCTCCCTCTTCGTGCCGGTCATGCCTGCCGTTTTGTTTAACATCCCCTCGCCCTGTTTTCAAGTGCGGTTTCTATGTTACTATTAATTTCCGTGCCTGGCGGAGCGGCAGCAGGGAGTGCCCTCTCTCCGGGATGATCCCACAATCGAGGTTGTACAGGAGGATTATGTCCAGATCGTTCGTTGGTTCGCGGCCGTTGGTGCTGCTCATCACCCTGGTCGTCGTGCTGCAGGGTGTCGTCGGGCCGGCGGTTGCCGCCGAAAAAAAGTACCGGCGCACCACGGAAACCTACTCTCTGCCCGATGTCGTGCTTGTCAACCAGGACGGTAAAAAGGTCCGGCTGAAGAGTCTCGAAACATCGAACACGCCGGTGGTCGTCGATTTCATCTTCGGTACCTGCACCACCATCTGCCCCGTTCTCTCCGTGGGGTATGCAACCCTGCAGCAGAAGCTCGGTGCCGATGCCCAGAAGGTCCACCTGGTCTCCATCTCCATCGACCCTGAGAACGATACCCCCAAGGTCATGAAAGAGTACCTGAAACGTTATCGCGCAAAGCCGGGCTGGGACTTCCTCACCGGCAGCCGGGGGGACATCGACAAGGCCATGAGGGCATTCAACGCCTACATCCCCAACAAGATGTCCCATTACCCCTTGACGTTGCTGAAGTCCCCCGACGAAAAGGGGTGGACGAGGATTTACGGCCTTATGAGCAGTTCCGAATTCATCGAGGAGACGAGAAAGGCGGGTATCAAATGAGGTCGCCGAATGGTGGTTCACGAAGGGGTGTGGCGACGTGGAGCTGCTTCCTTGCGGGGCTCGTGGTCATGCTGCTTTCCTCTCCGTGCCTGGCGGATACGGTCTCCCGCACACCGGAACAGATGCTCAGGGCAGGGGAGCGGATGTACCGGCAGGGGGTGCTGGAGAACGGCGAGCCTCTCAGGGCATACGTCAAGGGGGACATTCCTGTCCCGGGGACTGCCTTTACCTGTGTCAGCTGCCATCTCAGGGCAGGGATCGGTTCGGTCGAGGGGGGGGTATACACTCCGCCCACCAATGGCAGAAGCCTCTACCAGCCCGTGAAGAAAATCTACAAGGGGGTACCGGTCAAGTACAATGAATCCCCTTTCCGCAGGCCGGCATACACGGATGCTACGCTGGTGGAGGTCCTCAGGAGCGGGGTCGACCCCGAGGGAAAGGTCCTGAGCGATGTCATGCCCCGCTACCTGCTGGAGGATGAGGATGCGGAGCTCCTTGTCACCTACCTGAAAAAACTGTCATCGGAGTTCTCGCCCGGGGTCTCCGACACGGAGATCCGGTTCGCCACCGTGTACAGCGAGGACGTCCCCGCAGCGGACCGTGACGCGATGATCGCCGGCCTGGAAAAGTACATCTCCGACAAGAACGACATGGCCAAGAGCTATCGGCGCACCACGACGGCACGGGACAGGCTTATGGCACGGGCGATGTCCACGTCGAAGGAGCTGGAGAGTCGCAGGCTGACCCTCTCCCGCTGGGTGCTGAAGGGGAGCCCGGACACCTGGCGAGCCCAGCTCGAGGAGTACAACGGGAAGGAACCGGTCTTTGCCCTCCTCGGCGGGCTGGTCAGCGGCGAGTGGGGACCGGTTCACCGGTTCAGCGAGGAGAACAGGATCCCCTGCCTCTTTCCCAATACCGACCTGCCCGTCGTTTCCGACACCGACTGGTATACCCTGTATCTGTCGAAAGGGTTCTACCAGGAGGGGGAAGCTGTTGCGCGCTTCCTCAACAGAAGGGATGAGACCGGCGCCGGGGTGCCGGTCCTGCAGATCGTCCGGCTCTCCAGGGAAGGGCGGGCTCTTGCGGATGGTTTCGAACGGACCTGGAGCTCGCTCGGGCACGAACCACCGGTGACCGTTACCCTGCAGGAGGGGGAAACCTTGACCGGGGCACGACTCGCGGCTCTGCTGGAGAGGGAGAAGCCCCGTGTCGTCCTTTTCTGGGATGGCGGCGCGCTCATCCCCCAGCTCAGGGAGCTGGGCTCGTTACGTCAGCAGCCCCAGTCCGTGTTCGTTTCCGGACGCTACGCGGGGGAGGCGCTCTACGCTCTGCCGGAAGAGCTTCGGGCGAACACGTACATCGCGTACCCCTACCGGCTTCCCGGGGAGAAGGTCATTGAGCCGATGATGAAAAGTGAGGTCAGGTTCAGGGTCGACGACAACAGGATCGCCCAGCAGACCTACTCCCTTGTCCAGGTCCTGACCATGGCAGTCATGGAGATCAAGGATAACTATTTCCGGGACCATTTTCTCGATGCCATCGGCATGTCCATGGACAGGGTGGTCCCTCTGTACGAGCGTCTCAGCTTCGGCCCGGGACAGCGGTATGCCTCCAAGGGGTGCTATATCGTGCAGCTGAAAAAGGGGGACGGGAGGGAGCTGACCAAAATGAGCGACTGGGTGATCCATTGACCGGCCGGTAAGGATGTGGACTGTCCCACGGCGTTGCCCGTTCCGGGGCAGGGTGGGTGGTGCAGGCACAAAAGCGACTGTATGCTGATGTGAGAAAAATAATATTACGGCTGCTTGCCAATTTTTGGTACTATGTTTAAATAACAGCCACAATACTTTACTTGTTTACTGAGGATTGGAGAGGGGATGTTCATTAAGCCGTCGAGAGTGCTAATTGTCCTGTTCCTGCTGGTTTCGCCGGTCATGGCGGAGGACAAGCAGGAATTGAAAACCCCGGCAGACAAGATGAATTATGCTCTTGGTGTCAACCTGATCAACAATGTCAGGCAGCAGGGGATCGAGTTCGACCTGGATATGGTGATAAGGGGGATGAAAGACGCCGCGGCAAAGGGCGAGCTCCTGCTCTCTACCGAGGAGTTGCGGAAGGCGACCTTCCAGTACCAGACCCTGATGCGGCAGAAACAGTCGAAGATCAAGTCGCTGGTGGCCGAGAACAACCGGAAGGCCGGGGAGCTTTACCTGGCGGAAAACAAGAAAAAGCCGGGGGTCGTAACCCTCCCCGACGGTATCCAGTACAAGGTGATCGTCAAGGGTGACGGCAGGTTGCCGCAGGATGGCGATACCGTCGAATATCATTACAGAGGGGCCCTGACCAACGGCAAAGAGTTCGGCAGCACGTATCGCAGCGGCCAGCCCCTGGTTGCCAGGGTCAAGGATGCCCCGGTAAAGGGGCTGTCCGATATTCTCACGAAGATGCCCGTCGGTTCCAGGTGGGAGGTGGTCATCCCGGCCCAGCTTGCCTACGGGGAAAGAGGCCATGGCAGTGATATCGGCCCCGGCCAGGTGCTCGTGTATGAGGTCGAGCTCATCGCCATAAAGTGACAGGCATGGATGCTACTCAACCGTTGTCTGGGTTGGGGAAGGGAGGTCCCATGGAAAATCCCATAAAGTATGCGATACTTACCCTGTTCCTTCTCCTGCCGGGTACGGTCCTGGCGGCCACGGAGTGCAATTACGTGGAATTCCCCGACCATTTCGAGGCCGTTTGCGCGGGTGATGAAAAGTTTGCACCCTCCACCCCGTCACCGGCGTCGGTTCCGGGTGGACGCCAGTCGTCGCCGGGAGCACGGGGAGACGCACCCTCGGTTTCACCTGCGGGGGGAGCCCAGGCCACGGGAGTGGACAAAAAGGGACCCGGTCATCCTGCCGCAGCGGCGCTAAGTAAGGGGCGCAAGGTCTATACGATGTCATCGAACAGGGGAAACCTGATAACCCGGGAAATGGTTGATTCCAAACTGGCGATCAGGATGCAGAGTATCCAGTTCAAGAAATAGGGGATACGTGGGAAGGACAACGACGTTCATTTCATTAATTACCCGAAACAGCCGATCTGTTGCTGACAGAAGACACGAATGAAAAGAAGGAGGAATACGCGATGAAAAGACGCAACTTGCTGAACCTGTCAATAGTTGCACTGGCGACAGCAGCATGTGTCGGCATGTTCGACCGGGGGCAGGTCCTTGCCCGGCCGATCACCGCACCGGGGACCGTGCCGGACTATTTCGAGACCCCCAACTGGGCAAACAGCCCGCCACTGCCCAAATTTGTCGATCAGTTGCCGCAGATCTGGGATCCCAGGGGGGGCGGGGTAGCCCCTGCCAAGTGCCTCCCCCTCGCCGTCCCCGATACCGTCACCTACCCGGGCTCGGACTACTACGAGATCGAACTGCGCGAGTATAGCGAGGTGATGCATTCCTCCATGCCCGCCACGCGCCTGCGCGGCTATGTGCAGGTCAACAACGGCACCGATGCGGGGGGGAACAACACCATCGTCCCGGCACCTATCCGCTATCTCGGGCCGGTGATCATCTCCCAGAAGGACCGCCCGGTGCGGATCAAGTTCGTCAACAAGCTCCCCGCAAACAGCAAGCTGTTCCTCCCGGTTGATACCACCATCATGGGATCGGGTGAGTACGAGATCAATTACGACCCCGTTACCAAGCTCCCCATCTCCCCCTCCCTCACGGGGATGTTCTCCCAGAACCGGGCCACCCTCCACCTCCATGGCGGCCGTTCCCCCTGGATCAGCGACGGTACGCCCCACCAGTGGATCACCCCGGCCCTCGAGACCACCAACTACCCCAAGGGGGTAAGCGTCTCCTACGTGCCTGACATGTGGTTCACTCCGGGCGGTACGACGATCGCCTCCTGCGCCGGCCAGACGACGTGCGGGGTTGGCGGTGCGACGAACAACCCTGGCCCGGGCGCGGAGACGTTCTACTACACCAACCAGCAGAGCGCGCGGCTGATGTTCTATCACGACCATGCCTATGGCATCACCCGTCTCAATGTCTATGCCGGCGAGGCGGCGGGCTACGTGATCACCGATGCGGCCGAGCAGGCCCTGCAGGCCGCGCTGACCATCCCGCCCGCGGCAGACACGATCCCTCTGATCATCCAGGACAAGACGTTTGTCGATCCTTTAACCATCAAGAATACCGACCCGACCTGGGCCTGGGGCTCTACGCCGCCGACACCGATCGGGGGGGCGCCGACGGTGTCGGGCGAGGGGATGAACCCGGTGCTCGGCGACCTCTGGTGGCCCCACGTCTACATGCCGGCGCAGAACCCGTATAACCCGGACCTGAGCGGCATCAACGCCATGGGGCGGTGGCACTACGGCCCCTGGTTCTGGCCCCCCACCCCGCTGTGCGGCTCTTCGCCCGATGCGGTACCCCCCTACTGCGTTTCGAATGCTGCGGTGCCGAACGAGTACTACCTGGCAGACCCCAACTGTACGTCCCCCGATCCGGTGCTGAATGCACTCTGCACCCAGCCGCCGGAGAGACCGGGCACCCCCGACGTCTCCTGGGGTGCCGAGGCATTCCTCGATACCATGGTGGTCAACGGCACCGCCTATCCCACGGTCACCCTGCAGCCGAAGCAGTACCGTCTGCGGATCCTGAACGCTTCCCACGACCGGTTCCTCAACCTGCAGCTGTACCAGGCGGCCAACAAGCTCGGTCCGACGACCCCCGGAGCAGGGACCCCCATCTTCACCGGCGTTGCCACCGACCTGACGGAAGTCGCCATGATCCCTGCGGCCGCACGTCCTGACTGCTCAGCCACGGTGACGACGAACTGCGTCTGCGTACCGCCGACCTTTGCCCCGGCAGGGTGTGTACCGGCCAACTGGCCGGCAGACGGCCGGGAAGGCGGCGTGCCCGATCCTAACACTGCCGGACCGGCCATGATCCAGATCGCCACCGAGGGGGGCTTCCTCCCGGCACCGGTCCTGCTGCCGAACCATCCGGTCACCTGGAACGTCGACCCGACCATGTTCAATGTCGGCAACGTCCTCTCCCAGACGGAAGGGGGCGGTACACTTTTCGTCGGACCGGCCGAGCGGGCGGACATCATCGTCGACTTCAGCAATTTTGCCGGCAAGACCCTGATCCTTTACAACGACGCACCAACGGCGTTCCCAGCACTTGACCCCCACTACGACTACTACACGGGGGCTCCCGACCGCACCGACATCGGCGGCTCGACCGCCATCCCCGCTGGTGTCGGCCCCAACATCCGGACCGTCATGCAGATCGTGGTCGCGGGGAGCGGCGGTACCGCCCCGGTCAACGACTACAACCCGGCGACCCTGACCGCCCTGGAGAATGCCTTCAAATCGACCTCGCCGACCACCGGTGTCTTCAATACTGCCCAGGACCCGATCATCGTCGGCCAGAGTGCCTACAACACGGCATACAACACCACCTTCCCCGCACGGTGGCCCAACTGGGGTATTTCGAGAATCTCCGACAACTTCCTGAGCTTCATGAAAACCGACGGCACGCTCGTCAGCAACTACCCCATGAAGCCGAAGGCCATCCACGACGAGATGGGCGGTACCTTCGACGACTACGGCCGGATGAGCGCCAAGCTGGGTCTCGAGGTGCCGTTCTCCAATGCGGCCATCTCCACCTTCGCCCTGCAGAACTACGTCGACCCGGCCACGGAGTCGGTGGGCCCCAACAAGATCCAGATCTGGAAGATAACCCACAACGGCGTCGATACGCACCCGATCCACTTCCACCTCTTCGACGTGCAGTTGATCAACCGGGTCGGCTGGGACGGTTTCATCAGGCTGCCTGACCCGAACGAACTCGGCTGGAAGGACACCGTCAGGATATCGCCCCTCGAGGACACCATCGTCGCCTTGCGGCCGGTTACTCCTCACGTCCCCTTCGAACTTCCCAACAGCGTTCGCCCGTTGAACCCGACACAACCGCTGGGTTCGACCATGGGCTTCTCCCAGATCGACCCCCTGACCGGGGCCGCCCTGGCAACGCCGCAGACCAACGTGATGGCCAACTTCGGCTGGGAGTACGTGTGGCACTGCCACATCCTGAGCCATGAAGAGAACGACATGATGCGGGCGATCGTATTCAAGCCTGTCGACCATGTCGGCGTGTTCGCCAATGGCCAGTGGTATCTCGACACAAGCGGCAACGGTGCCTGGGATGCGGGCATCGATAACTCCTACACGTTCGGAACGGCTGGCAACATCCAGGTGTCCGGCGACTGGAACGGTACGGGTGGCAGCAAGATAGGCGTGTACAACAACGGCAGCTGGACCCTCGACATGGACGGCACCGGCCTCTTCGGCACCGGCAATGCGAACTACACCTTCGGAGTCGGCCTGACGAACGCCGTGCCCGTGACCGGTGACTGGACAGGGAACGGCACCACGAAGATCGGCGTGTACGACAACGGAACCTGGTACCTCGACCTGAACGGCAACGGTGCCTGGAATGGCACGCCGACCGACGGCATGTACACCTTCGGCGTCGGTCTGACCGGTGCGGTTCCCGTAACCGGCGACTGGACAGGGAACGGCACCACGAAGATCGGTGTCTACCACGACGGGACCTGGTACCTTGACCTGAACGGTAACGGTGCCTGGGACGGCACGCCGACCGACGGCATGTACACCTTCGGCGCAGGCCTGGCCGGTGCGGTTCCGGCAACCGGCGACTGGACAGGGAGCGGCACCACGAAGATCGGTGTCTTCGTGAACGGTACCTGGTACCTGGATATGAACGGTAACGGTGCCTGGGACGGCGCTCCGACCGATGCTCTCAAGACATTCGGCATAGGGGTGACCGGAGCAGCACCCGTAACCGGCAGGTGGTAACAGCAACTGCCGAGATGTGACTGAAAGGGGTGCGTCAGCGATGACGCACCCCTTTTTGTTTGCCCGCTCCTTTTCCCGTCCCGGTTTCACGCCTGTCGACGAGAGGAGAGGGGTGTGCCCATACTTCTGACATACTGGTGGCCCCTCCTGTTGTTTTATCCTCGTGCTGATTTGACAGTAGAAAATTACCCTATAGTATTAACCCAAAGTTATGCCGTTTCGGACGTGGGGTCGGATGTCCTCTCGCCCCGGGATCGCGGAGAAGGCAGGAAGGTGAGGCTGACAGTGTCAGAGAATGGAATGGAGGAGGTAGTCAGATGAAAAGACGTCGAATCGAGTTGTTGCAGTTCTGCATGGGTGCCCAACTACTTGCCCTGGCGTGTGGCTCGCTCGTGGCCGCTGCTCCGCTTCCGGGGGGAACTCTCGATCCTCTCACCATACCGAAGTACGTGACACCGCTGGTTATCCCGCCGGTCATGCCCCACACTGCCGGCCCCACCTCGGACCAGTACGACATTGCGGTCAGGCAGTTCCAGCAGCAGATCCTCCCCCCGACCAACACCGTGGGGGCTCCCCTCGGCCCGACAACCGTCTGGAGCTACGGTACACCGAGTGTCCCCGGTTCGTTCAACTACCCGGCCTTCACCATCGAGGCGACCTACAACAGGCCGGTCCAGGTAAACTGGATTAACGACCTGAAGGACCCGGTAACGGGAGCCTGCCTTCCGCACCTGTTCCCGGTGGACCAGACCCTCCACTGGGCCAATCCTCCCGGCCCGCGGGACATGAAGGGGACGAACCCGGCACCGTACACGGGACCGGTCCCCCTCGTCACCCACGTCCACGGCATCGAAACGAACCAGGAGAGCGACGGCTACCCCGAAGCATGGTACCTGCCGAACTGCACGATCCCGCCGGGCATCAATTTCACCGAGGGGTCCCTGTACAACCTGTTCAAAGGCTCGTCAGCGGTGGGCAACCTCTGGACCCCCGGTTCCGCTGTCTTCACCTATCCCAATACCCAGCGGGCGACGACGCTCTGGTACCATGACCATGCCCTCGGCATGACCCGCCTGAACGTCTACGCCGGCCCGGCCGGTTTCTACCTGCTGCGGGGCGGGGCCGACGACCTGGCCCCCGGCGTGCTGCCGGGCCCTGCACCTGCCCTGGGTGATCCCCCGGGTGCCAAATACTACGAAATACCGATCGTCATCCAGGACCGGTCGTTCAATGCCGACGGCTCGCTCTTCTATCCGGGCGACCGGGCGTTCTTCGAAGGTGTGGCCCCTGCCGACCTTCAGATCCCCTTCATCCCCACCAATGCCCTCAACGGGCTGCCGAGTGATATCGCGCCCATCTGGAATCCGGAATTCTTCGGCAACACCATGGTGGTCAACGGCAAGACCTGGCCGTTCCTGGAGGTCGAGAAACGTCGCTACCGGTTGCGTATCCTCAACGGCTCCCAGTCGCGATTCCTCCTGCTCAAATTCGACAACAGCATGCCCATCTGGCAGATCGGTGCCGAGGGGGGTTTCCTCCCGGCCCCGGTGCAGCAGAGCCAGCTCCTGATCAGCCCGGCCGAACGGGCGGACGTGATAGTCGATTTCACGAACGCGACAACCGGGGCGGTCATCACCATGCTCAACCTGGCTCCCGATGCTCCCTTCGGCGGCGGCGTCCCCTTTGTCGGGTGCCTGACAAATCCCCTGGCGCCTCCGGGCTGTTATGAACCGGCCGACGCGACCACTACCGGACAGGTGATGCAGTTCAGGGTCATCGCCCGGAGCGGCAACGACACAAGCACCCCCCCCAATCAACTGGCTCTGCCGGCACGGGCTCCTCTCCCGGGTGCGACCAAGACCAGGTATATTTCCCTGAACGAGATGATGTCCATGACGGTCTGCGTGGCCGGCGATCCCCTTACCGGCATCTTTAATGTGCCGATCGTGGAAGTCGCCTGCACCGCACCGAACGCAGTCCCCTTCGGGCCGGCTGAGGCGATGCTCGGCACCGTGAACCCGGTTAGCCAGATCCCGACACCCCTCGAATGGCGGAGCCCGTTGACGGAGACGCCATCCCAGGGGACCACCGAGATCTGGGAGGTCTGGAACTTCACCGGGGATGCACACCCGATTCACATCCACCAGGTGCAGTTCGAAGTCCTCGGCAGGCAGCCCATGGCCGGCGGAGTGAGCCTCGCCGGGAGCAACCTCCCGCTGCCGGCGGAGACCGGCACCAAGGATACGGTCACCGTCTACCCCGGCGAGATCGCCCGCGTGAAGGCGACCTTCCAGATGCCCGGCCTGACAGTCTGGCACTGTCACATCCTCGAACACGAGGACAACGAGATGATGCGGCCGTACTGCACCCTGAATCCCGACGGTACCCTTCCTGCCTCCTGCCAGTTTGCCAACCGTGCCCCGGAGAAGCCCGGCATCTATTCATCCGGGTACTGGTACCTCGATGTCAACGGCAATGGCGCCTGGAACGGGACCCCCCTGGACCGGAACGACCTGTTCGGCGTCGGACTTGCCGGTGCCGTGCCCGTGCGGGGTGACTGGACGGGCACCGGAAAGGTCAATATCGGGGTGTTTGACAACGGGACCTGGTACCTTGACCAGAACGGCAACAGCATGTGGGATGGCACGCCGACGGACGGCATGTTCACCTTCGGTGCCGGTGTGACGGGGGCCATCCCGGTTACGGGCGACTGGTCGGGCAGCGGCAAGACCAGGATCGGCATCTACTCGAACGGGACCTGGTACCTCGACCTTAACGGCAACGGCGCATGGGACGGCACGCCGACGGACGGCATGTTCACCTTCGGTGCCGGCGTGCCGGGGGCCATCCCGGTCACGGGCGACTGGACAGGCAACGGCAAGACCAGGATCGGCATCTATGCGGACGGCACCTGGTACCTCGACCTCAACGGCAACGGCGCGTGGGACGGTACCCCGACGGACGGTCTGTTCACGTTCGGTGCCGGCCTCGTGGGCGCGGTCCCTGTCACGGGCGACTGGATGGGAACCGGGACGACCAATATCGGCGTGTTCCTGAACGGTGACTGGTACCTTGACCTGACCGGCAACGGCGCATGGGACGGTCTCCCGGCAGACGGCTTCTTCTCCTTCGGTACCGGCCTCGCCGGTGTAACTCCCATTGCAGGGAAATGGTAACCGCAGCCGGGATGAAGCTGAAGGTGTGACAAGGGAAGTCCGGAAAAGGGTGCGTAGATGCTCTACGCACCCTTTTTCATGGACTCTGGAATAATTCTAATAACTGTACTATACTGGCGAGCCGTATAATCACTCCACCCGTATCGGACGAACCCATGCGCGATGTTTTCAGCACGAAGAGGAACAAGTCGATAAGCTTCGTTTTCTCCCTCGGTCTCCTGGCCCTTGCCACCCTGTTCGCCTTCGCCGGCACGGGGGGGGCAGCCACGATCCCCCTGTCCGCCGAGCCCGCACAACAGAAAATGGACAGGGACAAACC
>Ga0209725_1000983_pt1 | contig 16694 bp, 16 predicted proteins | sample I18A1metaG_FD_184145 | JGI IMG/M metagenome (GOLD analysis project Ga0209725, IMG submission 184145) | Lake sediment bacterial and archeal communities from Gulf of Boni, Indonesia to study Microbial Dark Matter (Phase II) - ​I18A1 metaG... | ecosystem: Environmental > Aquatic > Freshwater > Lake... | reverse complement strand
TAGCTCGACTTCTCCGAGAAGATTTGGCAGGCCTCCGTACCCGACAGAATGATCGCTGGGATCGTCCTCGACTACTTTGACGCCTTCCTCTACCGCGTCCAGAACATTGCCGCCGCTTCTCAGAATTTGCGTTGCCTCTTTGACCGCTCTCTCACCATTTCTTGAAGCAATCACGACGATCATCGCGATCAACCAGCCTCGAAACCAAGCAACCATAACGTAAGAAAATAAGCCTATGTGCTGCCGCCCATCGATGCGCAATGATGAGATTCGACTTTGGCCCTATACACGGCGCCAAGACAGTGCGCAGAGGCAGCGCTTAGGTCTCAATTCAGCATGGGTCCGGGGCGCTTATCTACAGCTTCGAGGATACGCAAGCAGGGGTGTTCGAGTCGACAGGGGACTCGTCAGCTTCATTTCGTGAAACGTTGAGAAGAAGCGTTTCTCAGGCGATGAATCCTCGACTTCTAGCGTTCTATGGCGCTGTGGTTATCGTCTTCATTGCTTTTTCCTTTGTTCTTTCCTATCAGACCCAAGTCTATTTGTCCATAGCTGCTGGAATAGCTGTAGCCCTTCTTCTCCCCGCATCGATGGTTCTATCTCGTGGCTTCACATCGCTTGACACGGTTTTCATGAGCGGGATCCTCTTTCTTCTGATAGCACTTTTCAGAAGCGATCTTCCCATGCGGGCAGTGCTTGAGAATGTCAGACATTCTTCTCTGATCCTATCTGTGGTCCTCACTGGGCTGTACGTCGTCTTACGCATCTTGAGAAGGGGTGGTGTCAAATCGCATGCGGTGTCTGTGAAGAGTCTTGGCGACTTTTTCATGGTTTGCGGCACTACTCTTTCCTCCGAGCTATGTTCTTGTTTGCATCCTGTGCTGTTCTTGGAGACCTTGGGAATCTTGGCATTCCTACCGAATCAGGTGAGGCTCGGCTTCGTGATCATGATGACAGCGTTTGTCCGCCAAGTTCTCCTGACCTATGAATCGTATGAGTCAAGAAGGCGGGGTTGAATAGTCTGCTAGAGGTATTGAAATACACAGGCCCCTGAGACCTGTGGATCATAGCCCGTCGTATCAGAGTACTTGCGGTTGAGTTCTTTTCTGGCTTGCAATCGTTCTCCCGGAGAAGTTGAGAACGAACTGTCGTTCGAAGGCTTCCCAAATCATTCTTGTCGCCAGAAATCCAGTGCAATGGCAAGGCGAGATCAACTTCGGTCGGTAAGGCCTTAATGCGTCGATGATGGGCTTGATCTCGTCTTCTTTCTTGTAGACAAGATGAAGCCCACCAATGATTGCATGAACTGACAGAGACGGCACGATTTTCTCAAGCCTCTTTAGGGTGTTTATGATTCCTGAGTGGGCGCAACCTGTGAGAATCCAAGCGCCCTGGCCTCGGACGTTGACAATTAGTGCCTGATCGTCTAGTAAGTGGTCGTGCTCCGGCTTGCGGCCGACGAGTATGTATCTCTTTCCCGGAATCTTCTCAAACCTTGTCACTCTCGGTATTTCGCCTGTGGTGGTAACACCTGGAATAATCTGATAGGGTTCTTCGGTGAGCACGAGTTTTGCTCCTATCTGTTCGATGTCTTTCTCTCTTTCTCCCTTGGGCACTTGGGAGAATCTCTTCCTTCCGTCTCTTGTGAGAACGAATCTCTTTTTGAAGGCGTGAGGGTGAGCGATCACCAGAACTCTTCGTCTTGATCTTGGTGCAAGTTCTACTGTTGCAGCTGTGTGATCTCTGTGTCCATGACTGATGACTATGACGTCGAGAGTTGACAGATTGATTCTCAGCCGATCAATGTTGAAGAGCAATGCATCTTTCACGGCACCTGTGTCAAAGAGAAGAGTGTGCTTCCTGTCTTCTAGGTCTGTGACTTCGACTAGGAACGATAAGCCCCATTGGCCCAAGAGGCTTCCGTGAAATGTGAGGTTATCGGCTAAAGTTGTTACTTTCAGCGCTTTGACCGATTCCAATGGTGGCTCAGCACCCTAGATTATGACATGGTTGCTTGTGGAAGCCCGTTATCTTCCCGCGATCGACATTTCTCGTACACGGACTGAGGGTGAATAGAAGTTCGCGGCGTTTCGAGTGTCATCTGCTATCAAATCAATTGTGTTGCGGATCATGTCGAAGAAGCTTCCGGAGACTATTACGCCTTTGACTGGGTTCGATAGTTCTCCATTCTTCACAAGGAATGCGTTCGTAACAGTTGCGTTTAGCATTCCGCTCATTGGGTTCGATAACCATTCACCGATTGATGTGACGACGTAGAGGCCTTCTTGGGTTTCCTCGATCATCTCATCTCTCTCTGCGTCGCCCGGCTTCAGGACAAAGTTCGTCGGTGCAGGTGTAGGTGTTCTAGTGTACGGGTTCGCCAAACCAAACATACCCATTCCTCGCCGTGTAGCGTTTCCGGTTGACGCGATCTTGTCCTTGGCTCCAGTGTACGTGTCATAAAGATAGGATTTCAACACCCCTTTTTGGATGACTGGGGTTAGTTGCTGAGGCACTCCCTCGTCATCGAATCCCCAGCTCATGAATCCACTTTTCATCGTTCCATCGTCAACCACATCGAAATTGCCATGCGCGATCTGCTGTCCAATCTTTCCTATCCAAGGAGATCGGCCTTTCTGAACGGCTTCGGCGTTTATTGTGCGGGTGAACATGACATTCAATATTTGGGCGAAGAGATCGCTTGCAAAGATCACTGAAGCTTTAGTGTTGGGGATCGGTGATGCGTCGAGCATCTTTATTGCTCGCTGTGAGGCGTCCTCAGTGAGCTTCTCGAATTCTATTTCTCTCCAACTGCGGGCCTGCCAGCCTTCGTCACTAGTTCCTTTCTTCCCTGCATCTTCCGCTTTCACCCTTATTGAAAATGCGGCATAGGTCCCGCTCTTTGAAAGCTCAGACCCATGACTGTTCACGATAGCGCAGGTAACAGTGCCAGTGGTAAGGCTGCCCCTGGCTGGAGCTAGGCGACTATCACGGTCCAGAACAAAATCAATGATCTCAACAGCTTTTCTGACTAGGGTGTCTGTTTCAATCTCTGCTGTTCTTTTGTCAAAGGTTCCAACGGCCTTGGCTCTCCCTTTTCTTTTCGGAAAAGAAGGCCAATCTGGGTCCGCCTGTGAGGCTTTGGCTATTGACACCGCTGTCTTTGCAGCATTCTCGATGCCTTTCGATTCTGCAGAGGAAGACGATGCGAATCCAATCTTTTTGTCTACGACGGCTCTTACGCCAATGCCTGTGAGTTGTGACGCTTTCCCCGACTCTATTTTCTCATGAAACGATAGGTAGTTCTGAACTGTGCGGGATAGATATGCCTCGGCCTCGGTTGCGCCCCACTTCAATGCAAGTTTGACTGCTCTCTCTCCCAGCGACAACAGTTGAACCATTCATGCCTGCCCTCCCAACGTGATCTTTCCTATTCGGACATGAGGCCCTCCATGACCAACTCTTGCCATCTGTCCCCCTTTTCCACACCCGCCGAAGGCACTTGTAGAGATCTTGAGATCCTTTCCGACGGCGTCTATGGTTCCCAAGGTTTCAAGAACCATGCCACTAACCGTGGTCCCCCTAACCATCTCGCCGATCTCCCCCTTTTCTATCAGAAACGACGGGCCCACAGCGAAGGTGAAGGTTCCTCCTCCCACATCTACCTGTCCGCCCCCAGCTCCCCGCCCTTTTATGTAGTACCCATTCTCGATGTCTTCCGCCAACTCTTCGAGTGAATAGTCTCGGGGCTTCATGTAGTAGTTCGTCTGTCTCACTATGGGGTGGTTATCGAAGCTCATTGCTCTCGCGTTACCGGTCGGCTCCTTGTGCATCTCCATTGCGGTTTGCCTAGATTGTAGATACCCTTTCAATGTCCCATTCTCAACTATAGTTGTCTGAGATTTCGGAGTTCCTTCGTCATCGTAAGGAACGAAGTACCCTCCTTCAATCATACCTTGATCATATATCGTAACGTCGGGGCCTGCAAGTGCGGCTTCAAGCTTTCCTTGAAGGACAGATTCCTTGGTTGTCACGAGATCTCCTTCAGAGGCATGGCCGAAGGCTTCGTGCAGGATCAAACCTATGAGGTCGGGATCAGCGATGACTTCGAATGTCCCGGGCGCCGGCATGTGGGCGTCCACAGCCTTAGTCGCAAGTTCCGACATCTCCCTGCAGAACTTTGTCCAATCTTTTTCTTGTATGAATTCGAATCCGGCACATTGTGACTCCCCGTCCGAGACGCGTTCCATCTTACCCGCCGAAGCGGCGACTGATAGTTGCTGCAGTCCGGCCATTGATGACTGCACCTCTATGTTGCTTCCTTCACTACTTACGAAGAGTCGCCTATCGGTAAACGTGCCTAGGCGTGTCGTTGCGTTCTTGATTGTATCGCTGATCATCGCAGCCTTGTTTGCTTCTATGCCAATCCGGATCTTTTCCTCTGGAGGAACTTGGTGAGGCTCTATTCTTGTTTGAACTCTAGCTTTGTCTCGGATGGTCCTTCGTGTGCCGACCTTGGCTCCTAGACTTCTCTTTCTGGACGATCTCGCTATCTTGATCGCCCGTCGAACGATTTTCCTGAGTTGCGAAAGCTCTAGGTCGCTGGAAGAGCAGTATCCCCACGACCCACCTAGAAGGACTCGTACTCCGATACCTCTCAGACTATCCGACTCGCAGGTTTTCAGTAGCCCATTCTCAACAGTGATTGCGGATGTAGCTATCTCTTGGAATCTCGCTTCGGAATAGGAAGCACCCAGTCTTCTCGCTTCGTCAACCAGTTTGGCTAGAACATCTTCCATCTACAGAACCTCGTCAAATCAGTACCGAGCTAGGGGGCACAAGATTTGAAGCTTGCGAGAAATACTCAGAAACGACGCCTTTGATTCATGAGTGAATAGCTCGAACTTCGCAATCAAACATATATTTCACTGCGCCTCTCAGTTGCGCAACGTTGGTGTTTGGAGGCCGATCCGAATGGGAAAGTGGTTGAGGAACTGGTTTGTTGGCATGGCTTTGTTAGGCCTTGCGATCTTTGCATATATGGCGCTCTCGCCTCGCAAAGAAGGGCCGTCACTGGAAGAGGAAATCGAAGAGGTCGACTCTTCTCTCATACGAGAGCGGGGACGCCGCTAAGCAGTGAACACTGAGTGATGGGCGTTACTCGGGAAGCGCCGTTATTACGAGCCACATGAAGGCGACGCCGGCACAAAACAGCGCAAACTGAACTAGAGACTTGCCTAGGTCTGCTTCTCTTTTGATCTCAGGGATGAGTTCAGAGGCAGACAGGTAGACGAAGCCGCCGGCCATAAATGCGAGCACATAACCCAGTCGGTTTTCCGTCACGCTGAAAAAGAGATACGCGTATATGGCGCCAAGAATCGAGGTGGCGGCCGTTAGGAAGTTGAGCCATAGCGCTCTCCTTTTTGTTAGTCCTCCATAGACTAGAATTGCGAAGTCGCCAATCTCTTGAGGGATCTCGTGAAATATCACCGCCAGAGTTGTTGCCAAACCTGCCCCTATTCCAACGAAGAAGCTTGAGGCAATGACAATGCCATCCATAGCGTTGTGAATTGCATCCCCGAGCAAGTTAAGGTAGACATACTCCTTCACAGATGTCCGTTTGTCTTCGCAGCTTATTCGCACACCTTCTGAGTCTCCATGTCCGTGACCGTGGAACCAGTAAACCAACCTTTCTATGAGGAAGAACACCATGAACCCAGAGACTTGGAGGACGAGGGCCTGGCCACTTTCCACTAGACGGATCGCCTCTGGTATGAGGTCGAAGTAGGCAGCTCCCAAGATGCCTCCCGCAGCGAAACTCATGAACACAAAGAGGAGGTCGTCGAGGGTTTTTTCTCTGAGAGTCAACGTGAACACTCCAACAAAGGACAGTACGCTAACCAGAGTGACCGCTGCAAGAGAGTAGGCAACATCAAGCGCCATTGAGCATCGACTCCTTGTAGTGCTTTAGGGCCCAATTTAAGAAGTCTCCATAACAGAATCAAGTCAGTCAAGCGATAAGATAGATCTGGAATGTGCATTGACGCTGCAGATAGATGACGCTGGTGTCGGGGATCTCCTCTGCGGTGCAGTGATCGGAATCTACCGGCCGGAAACTGATCGCTTTGAATTCGAGGTTGTAGACGTAGGGCATTTTCAGAAGTCAAGATTCAGACAGAAAACCTATCTCCATGAGGCCGCCAAGATAGCCCTTCAACTGGTCGGGAGACTCGGTCTGGCCGAAGACGAGAGGATCGAGATCTGCTCAGGCTTTGTTTTGAGTGAAGCTGTCAGACTGCTGAAGAAAGAGTATGGCGACTCTAGGGTGACGGTCGCGAAGATCGTGGGCAAAGCCCAAAACAGGACAGAAGACGCCTATTTGAACGAACTCCGCAAACTCGGATACAAGCCCATTTTGGACAGAGATGTGAGACGTGCACGAAGCTTCTTTCATATGCTTCAATGGGTGAGACAGGATCGTTCAAGACTGCGGCATGTCAAAACGGGTTGGCCTCGTCTGCGAAGATACATCAGATTCTAACCACCAGATTCGCTCATAGGTTGTATTACGCGTAGTGTACCAGAGCGATCGCACCAACTGACTCTTATTATGACTTGAATGTTCAGTTATGCTCATGGAGCGTGGAGACAGGAGGGCTCTGGCCGCTATACCTCTAGCATTCCTAGCCTTGCTGCTTTGGGCCGTTCCAACTGAAGCAAGCGCTTTTCGTGTTGCCCGAGTCACGGAAATATGCTACCCCATGCGAGTAGTGTGCAAGCAAGAGTTCTCTGCAGCCGTGACATTTGAGTACGCCAGTAAGGTTCTGGTTGATGTTGGCATACTTGAAGGGGAAACCCGGCAAGTAGTTCAGAGTCTCACTTTGATAAGCGGCTTCTTAGGCCCAGGAAACGTCACATTTACCTTTAATCTAACCGCACCCGATGCTCCCGGTTTCTGGCGTCTCATAGCCACGACTAGGGCTTGGTGGGCGAATTCTTGGTTCTCCGATCCAAACCAGGGCGAGAAGGCGTTTGCTGTAGAAGTCGTGTCTGGAGACAGGTTCTGGCTAAACGTGACCTCAGGCTATGCATTTCAGGTCGATGGTCTGCGGTACGAACCTGAGAACGGGCGAGAAGTGGGAATCCTGCTACGGATTGGCCAACACACGGTATTCGTCGAACCGGTGAGACAACTTTCCCAAGGAGTCCGTCATTTCTTCGATCGATGGGGCGATGGTGTTCAATCCAACCCGAGAGTCATCAATCTGTTTCACGATGTCAGGTTGACAGCGCTCTATCGCACTCAGTATCTACTAAGCGTCGGCTCTGAATACGGGGATCCAACTGGTGACGGTTGGTATGATCAGAACAGCACTGTATGGTTCGCAGTCTCACCTGAAGCAAGAGCTGGAACATTGGGAGTCTTGGTCACCAAGATTGTCTTTGACAGATGGGAGGGAGACTGGTCAGGCCGTGCGCCGATTGCTGCAATCCGGATGAGCAGCCCGAAGAGAGTTCATGCCGTTTGGAGAAGTGAACTGGAATTCGCTGTTGGCCCTCTGGCTCACTTGGTCGCTTCTTCAATGGTACTTGCGTCACTCTTCCAGTTCATTCGAGGAGCAAGGAGAAGATGTGTAGGTAGGAAGCTGGTGTCCGGAATCTTCAGCAGGCGAGGAATCATGTTAGCTGTGGCCATTTGGTTCACGATAAGTTCAATCGCTATAGCACCTTTGTCGGCCGACGGAGGCGCCACGACCATCAAAATCGGTGCAACTCATTGGAGACATTGGAAGAACATTGAGAGTGACACATGCGTGATTTGGCTTGGCGGAGGGATCGAAGGTCCTCCTCTGATAATAAACCCCTACTGGCTTGAGTCATACAACACGATGCAGTTCGTTCAAGACCTTGCCAAATACTACTCCGTTCTCACTCTTGAGAGAGGATCAAGCATGATTTTCCAGACAGCGCTAAACAGGATCATACACGCTGAGTTCTATCCTAGCATGCTGATTCATGATACGAAAGCATGGGCGATTGGCGCAGGATACCGTTACGTGTATCTGGTTGGCTATTCCGTTGGCGGGATAGCGGCGGTCAGAGAGGCAACGATCATAGACCCAGAGGGCTGGTCAAGCCCAAACGGTATTGTCTTGATAACCGTCCCGCTGGATCAGTTTGTGCCATATGCAAGTCTTCTGAAAGCGAACCATCTGATCCTTTATGGAACTGAAATGACCAAATCCTTCATAAATTCCGGCAGAATCTTCTTTGAATCAACTCCGATCGGAGGACAATATGACAGCCACTGGCTAAGTAAAGAATTCAGAGTAATCAACAGTGTCGCACATGAGGTCTGGACCATAGCGAGAACTGGACGATATGATGCTGAGGCGACAGCGGTCACCGTTAGCTTCATTGAGCAATCAAAGACTTTGGAGCTAGAAAGGCAGAAAGCTCTTCTGCGAGACGCCTCAGGGAATCAGACCAGCTCGTTGCCCACAAACGCGCAAGCGAGAGTAGAGTTCACCGACGTAACAGTTCCCTCGGTAGTGCCCCTTGGCGACTTGTTTCGCGTTTCAGCGACGGTTCACTGGAGGAGACCTAACAAGGCTCAAGGTTGGATCGTGCTCTATTCTCCTGAGCCAGACGCAATTCTGTCGGCCAGACAACTATCAAACCCTGAAAACAGATCAGAGAGAGTCGTTCTAATCGTTCGAGCACCGAGCAAGGATGCCTGCCTGCATCTCAGTCTGTTGGTCCTATGTCATCACAATGACAGGTGGGCTTTTCCAACAGGCAATTTCTCGCTATCTCTTAGGATCTTGGCTTCTGAAACAGTCGATCTGGTCATCAAGACAACCACACCTAGAATTCAGATAAGGGTCAATGGCGTATTGCACACCTCCAACGACATGGGGATAGTGAGAACAGCCGCAGTTAGAGGTCCAAGCGTCGTAGAGGTGCCATCCATCGCCTACTTGACGAACCGCGAGCGAGCCATATTCGAAGGATGGAAGGATGGCCAGCACCCTGCCAAGAGGGCCATCAAAATAGTTGAGGGTTGTCAGATTGAAGCATTCTTCAGGTTGCAGTACTATGTGTCGGCCTCTTCAGAAGGGGGGCATATCGCCGGAGAAGGATGGTACGATCAAGATGCTACTGCTATGATCGCGATATCTCCTCCGATAATACAGAACTTGGTGAACGGCACATTAGTAACCTGTAGGTTCGATGGATGGTCTATAGACGCTAAGGAACGAAACGTCGTCCTAACTCTGGTTGTCAGAAGGCCAACAGAGGTTCAAGCCCGCTGGTTGAAGGTCGCACCTGAAGAGAAGCCAAACCTCACAGTATACGTCTTGGAGGTTCTTGCCTCGCTTACGATTCTCGTCATTTCACTAGCTTTCGCGAGAGGCAGGCATAATCTGGCGAGAGACGAGATACGTGCGAAGCAAAGGTAACATCACCTATCCGTCCTTCAAGGTGACTCGACTCCCGGGACCTTAGGAAAGGGAACCGCTTCCCATATTGCTCCAAGTCCGCAGACCCACCTAGTCAATCGCTCCACCCCAATGCCAAAGCCTGCAGAGAGCGGTACGCCTCGCCTTAGCATTCTCAAGTACCACCGATAGCGCCCTGCGTTCTCTCCGTTTCGCTTCATTCGATCGAGTACCCTTCGATACGTGTGCTCTCTTTCAGCTCCAGAGGCGGCCTCTCCATATCCTTCTGGATAGTAAAGGTCGAAGTCGAGCAAAGTGCCGGGCCTATTCGGATCCTCACGGTCATAAAATCCTCTGGCTGTTATCGGGTAATCAGTTATGAAGAATGGCTCGCTGAACTGGGCTGAGAGATATTCCTCGAGAGACCAAGGTATCTCCTCTCCATCGGGCACTTCGAGATCTCTCTCTCGGAGATATTCGACAACATCAGGGTAACGTAAGCGCTTGAATGGCTTTCTCGGCATCTTGAGGTTCCTTTTCAAATGTGAGAGTTGGGCTGCGCATTTCTTGTGAACATCTTGGCATACGTAGCCTATGAGACCCTCTGCAAGTTCCATTGCATCAGTGTACCTCCAGCCAGATGCCTCAATGTCGACTTGCCGGAACTCAGCCAGATGCCTGCCCGTGCGTCTCGAAGCAGTAGGTTCGAGCCTAATATTTGGAGAAACTGCAAAGACCTTTGCGAGCGATTGTATGGCCATCTGCTTGTATAGAATCATGCTGCTCATCACTTTGAATCTCGATCCATAGTAGTTGATGGATGCCTGCTTCGCGCCACGTATTCCCGGATCAGTGACGGGCCCGATTATGGGGGGAAGGATCTCTGCGAACCCTCTCCTTCTAAGATAAGTTCTGACAGATGATAGAAGGACATCTTGGATCTTCAGCATGCAAATAGTCTTCGGCTCTCTGATCGAGTCGTATCGCTTCCTGAGTTCCTTGAACGAGCTGAGATCGCTACTGGGGCTGAGTCTGATGCGTCTGGGCATGGCTCTCGTACGAGCCTACGCTGATCTGCTTAAATTTTTTGCAGGAAAAGTTGCAGTTTTCTCCGTTTCGATAAGGATTTAAGCTCCATTTTCGAAATAATTACAACCATGCGAGAGGTTCTTGACAGCAAAGATGTGGAGATTCTTAGGATCATCCAAGAGGACTGCCGTGCAGCCGCCAGAGAGATCTCGAACAGAACCAACACGCCAGCAACAACTGTGTTTGCAAAGATCAAGCGGATGGAGCGACTGGGCATAGTCAAGGGCTACCGCGCAATCTTGGACTCATCGAAACTTGACGTGGGAACCACGGCTTTCGTCCTAGGGTCATTTGCGTATAGAGGTGAAGGTGGGAAAGTTCTGTCTCAGAGAGAGGTTGCGAAACAAATCGCGGAGTTTCCCGAAGTCCAAGAGGTGCACATAATCTCCGGCGACTGGGACATACTGATGAAAGTGAAGGATAGAGACGTGGGGTCAATAGGTAGATTTGTGGTCGATAAGCTCAGACTAGTCAAGGGAATCGAGAAGACATTGACGTGTCTCGTATTCGAATCCGAGAAGGAGACAACTGCGATACCGCTATGACTTTCTCCCCTTGAGTGATGCCAGCAGATCCAAAAGCAACGACTTAAATGGTTGCTTCTTCTCCTCGGCTGAGCGCCAGGACCTTGATGCTACTCTCTGCCTCTACTCGCCTTTGGAAGTCTTTGACATTCGACTCACGGCGATGGATTGGAATAACAGTCTTGGGTTTGATAGCCATAGTCGCTTCCACAGCCTCAGGCACATCCATGGTGTAGGTGCCATCGATAGGGAGAAGAGCTACGTCTATCGCCGGTAGCGTCTTCATCTCCGGTATGAAGTCAGTGTCACTTGCGTGGAAAATCGTCTTTCCTTCGGATCTCATGATTACAGCAATGTTCTGCCCTTTAGGATGGAACGGAACCCCCGGCGACCTGAACCTCTTGTGATTGTATGAGTGCACAGCTTCAATCTCTATTCCGTCAAGCCTCTGTTTCTGACCCGCCTCCATCGGAATAACCTTTCCTGATATCTCCTTAGCACAGCTTTTTGCAACGACAAAGATCGTATCGTCCTTCCTCGCCATGGATATCTTTGGCTGGTTCAGGTGGTCGCCATGCCCGTGCGTAACTATGATTACGTCTGCCTTTCTATCGTACTCGCCTTGATAAGGGTCAATGTAAATAATCTTGCCACTTGCCTCAATCATCACGCTCGCATGGCCTAACCACTTTAGCCTCATTGCAGATCGCAACACAGATCCCTTAGCGCAGATATTTGCCTTTTCACTTCTAAAGGTCCGGCTTAGGCTTCGCCCCTCTTTGGCTTGCGTCATGAACCAAGATCTTTCTCAAGCCCTTTCGCCTCTGGAAGTGCCATACCTCAGCTCTCCCTCTGTAAGCCTCAGCCCAGTCCTTGAGAATTCGTCTGTCAAGTTCACTGACTCTACTCTTTCCACTCTTTACCTGAATCAAGAGAGTTAGCCCTCTTCTTCCTGCAAAAACGTCCACGGGGCTATGAGATGCTGCGCTTCGGCTGCACAGCCACCCCTCTTTTCGAAGAGTTTGAAGAGCTCTATACTCCCTACTACGGCCGCGTGTATACGCAGTCGACACCATGGCTAGAAAGTGTGTGACCAATCATTAAAGGTCGTCGTATGCCCTATGTGTCCTATCGTAGGCCTGCATCCGATTGAAGTTGAGAAAACCTCGAATTTGACTGACAATCAATCGAAGGCCAAAGAGCCCTCTAGAAATCATCCTTGGACGAGGCTATTTCTATCGTCAACTCCTGTTTGTCTTTTGGTTTCAAGATGATACTTCGACTCTTGTCCAGTCGATAGTAGTCTCTGATGAGCGCAGGAACACGTATAACAGTTTGTCGCCCTATGCGACTTACTGTGGCTTCGATCTTTCCAGTCTTCTTCAATTCCAAGACGAATTGAGCGTCCTCAGGGTGCAGCATCTCTTCTCCGCATTTTGGGCATCTCCATCCTCGAATTTCGTAGCCGCCATAGCTTACCGTGACAGGCTCAGTCAGTACTTTACACTTGTGGCATTCAAGTCCGGCTTCCTTCCAAGGAAGCTCCTTGACTCCTTTTCGACTCATGTTCTCTCACCTCCAAAGCGCGCAACATGGACCACTACCCAGACCTCCCGCCTCAGATGACGTGAGTGTGACCTAGCCACTACCACCTTTAGGAAGCCGTCCTTCTTCCTGAGACACATCTCCAGTTCACCCTCCTTCCTGTCACGTGAACGGCAGTCATACCCTCTTTCCAACACTTCCTTGACAAGCCAAAGATCCCCTTTGATCTCAGCTAATTCGTCCGCTGCGGCCTTCGTCGGGACCAGTGGCGAGCCACGGAAGGTCGGAATCATGCTGTCATATCACATGTCTGAGATAAGTCATATCAATGATTTAAAGCCTGCTATATGACGCTCGCGTCCCGCTGACAAATAGGCTTGGTTCTACGGAGGGTCTCTCCTTCTTGGTCTCCTCGTCGCCGATCTGGATATGGAAGGTGACCGACGCAAGCGCGCAAAGCCGCAGCCTTCTCTGGGCTGTTGTCGTTTCGCTGAGATCTGTCTTGTCCTTTGAAAAAGCACGTCCGTGGTTCGACGGTAGTCAAGAGCCGGATTAGCAACTGATAAAACTGCGAATTCCGAATCTAGTTGGCTGAATAGGTGAGCAAGCATCCATGTCTGAACGTAGACTGTTGATGATTCCGGGATCAACGATTCAGAATCCCTCTGTCCTAAGCGTCATGTGTCGACAATCCGACTCGCATCTCAGTCTTGAATGGGCAAGGAGATTCAAGTTGGTGCTGGAAGATCTGAAGAAGATACTTCTAACGAAGGGAGAGAGCTTCGTATTTGCCGGAAGTGGAACTCTATCCCAAGAGGCTGGGCTGTGCAGCCTCATCGAACCGGGCGACAGCGTGCTCTGTCTCAACAACGGGTATTTCGGCGGCAGGTTCACAGATATCGCCAGGCGATACGGCGCGAAGACTGAGGTTCTCCAAGTTGAATGGGGAAAAGCCATCAAGCCTGATGAGGTAAGGAGAGTCCTCAAAGGGAAGCAGTTCAAGGCTGTGACCGCTGCTCACGTCGAGACATCCACGGGTGTGGCGATGCCAATCCGGGAGATTGCTGAGGTTGTAAGAAGTTCCGGTTCGTTCTTCGTTGTAGACACAATCGCTTCGCTTGGCGGGATGGAGCTTTGCACAGACGACTGGGGCCTAGACATAGTCTGCTCTTGCTCCCAGAAATGCATGGGAGTTCCGCCAGGCCTTGTGTTAATCGGAGCGGGAAAGAGAGTCGTGGAATTTCTGCAGGAGCGAAAGAGTGACGTTCCTGCATTCTACGCAGATCTGAAGAACTGGCTTCCGTGCATGATCGACCCGGCCAAGTATCACGCAACGCCTCCAGTCAACCTGATCTACGCCTTGGGACAAGCCTGCAAACTCGTCTTGGAAGAGGGGCTAGAAGCACGCATCACCCGCCACAGAAGGCTCGCCGAAGCCTTCAGGGAAGCCATGAAAGCTTTAGGGTTGAAGCTCGTGCCCGAACCGGGCTTCGAAGCCGACACGGTCACTGCAACATACTATCCCCAAGGCGTTGACGATGTGGCTTTCCGTACGGAAGTCGAGAAGAACGGGGTCATAATCGCTCGAGGCTTCGGCCCTCTTGAAGGAAGAATCTTCCGAGTGGGACACATGGGGCAGGTGACCTCTGCGGACCTGATGGCGACGATAGGCGCAATTGAAAGATCTTTCAAAAAGCTACAATTCGAGATCGAGTTCGGGAGCGGACTCGGAGCAGCTGAAAGAGTTCTCATGTAACTACATAGTTCAGCAACAGATCCACCTATTCCAGAGGTGCCATCGTTTGACGACGGCTCCCCCCTTGGATGGGCTTCCGAGGTTCGACTCTAGATCTGTTTCATCAAGTCGGACGTATCATTTGGCAAGTGATTCTCGGACAAATTGGCTGACTAGGCCGAGGCCGGCTCTGAGATAGTTGGGCTCCTGTCCGTAGCCTATTCTGATGTATCCGTCGGTTCTGAAGTGATCTCCGGGAACAACAAGCACGCTCTTCTGTTCTCGGAGTCTCTTTGCAAATCTGGTCGAGTTGACCTTCAGCATGTACCTGATGAAAGAGATTGCGCCTGCCTTAGGCTTAACAAAGCTGAAGATCCCTGTCTGCTTGACCCATTCCTCCAATATTGGAAGGTTGGCTCTCAAGATATTCCTCGTTCTTTCAAGTATCTCGTTCCGCTTCATGAGAGCTGTGCATGCAAGTCGATCGCTGACCGACGAAGGAGCAATACTCGTGTAGTCATGATAGAAGCAGAGCTTTGCGACTATCCGCTCGGGACCAGCAACCCATCCTATTCTTAGCCCAGGAAGGCCGTACGCCTTTGAAAGCCCGTTTGTCACTATGGTTCGATCGTAGATGTCGAGAAACGATTGCGTGGTTCGGCCATTGATCTCAGCTCCTTGATAGACCTCATCCGAGAGTATCCATGCCCTGCTCTCGCTTGCAAGGTCCCGAATGGCGTTCATCTCTGCTGTTGAGAGGACTGCGCCGGTTGGGTTGTTTGGATTGCATAGGGCGATCAGCTTCGTTCGTTTGCCGACCAGGCTCTTCAGTTGCTCAATATCTGGAGCCCAACCCTTCTTCGCTCTGAGCCTGAAAGGCTTTACTTTGGCCCCTATCGAGCGTGCGACACCCCAGATCTGCATATAGTTTGGGACCATCAGCACGACTTCATCTCCTCTCTCGACTAGATGCAAAATTGAGATGAAATTGGCTTCGGAGCTACCGTTTGTGACGAGGATGCTACGAGGTGATCTATCCCTGTAGATGTGGCTGATCAATTCTCGGAGTTCAGATGTCCCACTTGTGTAGCCGTAACCAAGACTAGTCTTAATCAGAATCTCAAGTTCCTCGCCTGCAAGCTCTCTGACAGTGAGTGGATGAACGCCACTCTCTGCAAGGTTGTACCGGACGACGTTCTCATAAGTCGACTGCCATCGCTCCATCTCAAATGGTTCGATCTTCAAGTTCTACTTCACTCACCATCCACTTCTCACATCAACTTCACGGAATACAGTCGGGCGCCCTCTTACGTGTGACGGATCCTGCTTGGTATCGCAATACTCGAAGGATAGGTTGATAAGCTCTCAATCGAGGAAAGGCTTCCCACATGGTGACGTTCGCAACCTTATGCTACACTTTCCGAGGAGGGAAGGTTCTTCTCCTTCTCAAGGCAAGGGGACTCTTCGGTGAAGGCAGGTGGAATGCTCCTGGCGGAAAACTCCTCGCTGGAGAGACTCCTGAGGCTGGAGCAGTACGAGAGGTGTATGAAGAGGCCGGGGTAAGCGTTCGAAATCTGCGTTTTCACGGGGTTCTCAACTTCTATCTAGGCAGGAGTAGGAAACTTGACCAAACAGTATTCGTCTTTTCGTCAAGGCTTGTAAGGGGAAGACTCAAACGAAGCGTCGAAGGTCAGCTCAAATGGTTCGCTAAGGATCGAATTCCCTACGATCGAATGTGGGATGATGACAAGGTGTGGCTTCCATTGATGCTCGAAGGTAGAGGCTTCATTGGAAACTTCTACTTCAGCGCGGGATATCAGAAGCTGAAAAGCTACAGCTTGAAGGAAACGGAGCCTATCTAGTGGCCAACCTCAGGAATGATAAGCTTCGCAGCTGCCGAAATGATGTTCAGAGCAATCGACGGAAAGATGCCTAATACAATCGCAGCGATCGCGAGGAACAATATCGGCCCCCACATAACCGGCGACGCCTCTTTGACATCTTTCAGCGGATCAGGCAGCTTCCCGAAGAATACTCGCCACAGGAACCACAGGTAGTATGCCGCCGTTATGACTGCACTTAATGTAGCGATGAAAGTAAGCAGGTTTTGTCCCTCGAACAGTCCTAGCTTATGGTTGATTCCACCTGCGAACATCAACGACTCGCTGAAGAATCCGCTGAGCGGGGGGGTACCGGCCAAGGTTAGGGCTCCAATCACAGACGCTACAGCGGTCATGGGCATCTTGGTTGCAAGTCCGCCATATTGCCTCAGATCTCGGGACCCTGTCTGGTGCATCAATATCCCCGATGACATGAAGAGAAGCGCCTTGCAGAGAGCGTGATTAACGATATGGAACA